>Ga0209564_1001889_pt1 | contig 18834 bp, 11 predicted proteins | sample AraplaCol_mMF_r2_FD_184272 | JGI IMG/M metagenome (GOLD analysis project Ga0209564, IMG submission 184272) | Arabidopsis root microbial communities from North Carolina, USA - plate scrape MF_Col_mMF_r2 (SPAdes) (version 3) | ecosystem: Host-associated > Plants > Roots > Endosphere | place: USA...
TCACCCCTGGTTCGAATCCAGGCGCCCCAGCCAGTTTTACAGGGTCCGTTCTGGAAACTTGAATTATTGATTTATCCGTTCCTCTTGAACCCTCTGGCACAATATTTGATATTTTGATCTGTTGCCTAAGCGTCGATCCCATTTCGCCCGTCGCTCCATTGAACCAAGGATTCTCTTCCCCAAAAAGATGGCAAAAGCGGCAAGGTTTGGTGATACGTGTTTCTCTCGTTGGGAGAAGCGCTGAAACATGACATTTTGACTTTCGGTATTTGCGCACTTGGCCAGTGGTCTGGGAGGCGCGCTCGAAGACTCTTCTAAGGAGCCATCATTCGAATCTCCGTTGGGCAGGATGTCATGGCCATACTGGCAAGATTAAGGTCCAGTTAATCATAAATCGCATTTACAGAAGGCCGTATCCAAGAGCTACAATCACTGTTTTGGGAAGAGCAAAAGGTATGCCTCATTTGAGGGCTTGAAGCTGCCCTAGGCTGGAAAAAAAGTGCCAGCCCGAGAGAACCAAACTTGTGCATTCCTCAACGCTTTCCTGCGATAACACAATGACTAATGCATCTCGAACGGGTATGACTGCCATGCGTGCTGAGGCACGCGCAGAATACGCCGACTCCTGTAACAATGGCGTTGCAACACCAGACATGCCCCGGGGAAAAAATGCCGATAGCGACCGTAAAACAACTGTGCACTCCAAATGCTGTCGTGACAAGCGACAGTCTTGTCGAGCAGGTCGCTCAGCTTGAAGACTTCGCATCCGGCAAGATCGACGGCCGCGAGTTCTTTCGCCGGAACCATTTTACGGCCGGACTGGATTTACTCGTCAAGCGCGGGTTCGAGCGCTTGGCGGGCAAGACCGACGACGGCGCCTTTTATCTCACCCAAGCGATGGGCGGCGGTAAGACCCACAGCTTGATCGCTTTCGGCCTCCTGGCCGCCAATCCCGCTCTGCGCAAAGAAATCCTTCCAAGGCTGGCGTCGGGTGAGGAGTTCGGCGCCGCGAAGGTCGTAATCTTCAATGGTCATCAAAACCCGGACAGCCTCCTCTGGGGCTATGTTGCCGAAAAGCTCGGTCGTGGCGATGTCATGGCGCCGTTCTGGCAGAAGGGCGCGCGTTCCCCGGGCGTAGACGAATGGGCAGCAGTTCTGGGCGATGAGCCCGTCCTGATCCTACTCGATGAGCTGCCGAGCTATCTTCAGATGGCGCAAGGGGAGCCGGTCGGGAATTCAACGCTTGGCGATCTGACCATCGGCGCGCTTGAGCGCTTGTTCAACGCCCTACCTCGCTGCCCACGCGCGTGCGTTGTCGTTACGAACCTCAAGGATGACGTCTATCTCGACGGATCAGGCCAGCTTCGTACCCTCATTGAGGGGCTGACGAAGCACTACGACCGAAACGCGCAGGCGATCACGCCTGTCCAGCAGAATACGGGCGAAGTGTTTGCGATCGTGCGGAAGCGCCTGTTCGATTCGCTGCCATCGGCGGATCGCATCGATGAAGTCGCCCAGGCCTATGTGGATGCATTGCAAAAAGCGAAGCGCGTCGACACCATTGCGACCACGCCGGAAACGTTCATTGAACGCATCCGCGAGACTTACCCTTTTCATCCTTCGATCCGCGATATCGTTGCGCGTTTTGCGGAGAACCGTGGCTATCAGAAAACCCGAGCGTTGATCCGCCTGCTGCGCCTTGCGGTGCGCGGCGCTTTTAATGGCAATGACAATGCCTTCCTGATCGGGCTCCAGCACCTTGATTTCAACGATCAGGGAACGCTCGAAGAAATCCGCAAGATCAACCCCGCCTATTCGAACGCGATCTCACGCGACGTTGCCGATCGCGGTAACGCGCTTGCAGAGAAAATTGCTGCTGCGGACGGCGTACCTACGGCTTCGGCGGTGGCGAAGGTTCTGCTGATGTCGTCGCTCTCGACGGCGGAATCGCCGCTTCGTGGTCTCACCGATGGTGAACTGATCGAAACGCTTGTCGATCCCCTGCTTGAGGTTTCCGAAATCAAGGCCGCGCTCGGCCGCATTCAGGGACAGGCCTGGTATCTCTTCCAGGGCGTCGATCTCCGCGTCTTCTTTGGTCAGACGGCAAACGTTACGGCCGAGATCACGGAGATAGCGTCCAACATTGCGGAGGAGCAAGTCGACCAGACGCTGCGGGGCAAACTGCAAGAAGTCTTCAAGCCTCGGGCTGGGGCGCTCTACTCGGACCGCATGGCGATCTTGCCAGCGCTCGACGAAATCCAACTCGACGATGACCGGCCGACGCTGGTGATCCTCGAACGCGCCGCCGACCAGCTGCCGCAGGATTTCGTTGACTGGTGGAACAAGCAAGATCTCCAGAACCGCGTTCTCGTGCTCACTGCCGATCCGAACGCGGTTTCAACGCTGCGCACAAGTGCGCGGCGCATACGTGCCATCGACAAGGTCGAGGAGCGGATCAGGGCACAGCACGGTGCGTCGTCCTCGCAGATGCAGGAGCTTCAAGGCGTCAAAGAGCGCGAAGCCGCCGGCTTCACCAGCGCACTTCGAGAGACCTTCAAGACGATTGTGTTCCCGACAGGCAAGTCGCTGCGCAAGGTCGACGATTTCCGCATGGAGTTCGACAGGAACGATTATTCCGGCGAGCAGCAAATCGTCGATACGCTGACGAAGCGTGGCAAGTTCATCTCCAGCGACAAGTTCGACGTCGAATTCGAGACCCTTCGCCTCGACGCGGAGGATATCCTCTTCGATGCCGATGCCGTTCAGCAATCCTCACTCAAACGGAACGCGGCAGTGCGATCGGGCTGGTTCTGGTTGCCGCGCGGCGGTTTCGATCAACTGGTGAAGACTGCCGTTCAACGTGGCTTCTGGCGTGAACGCGAAGGGCTGGTCGCAAAGAAGTGGGAACGCAAGACAAAGGTATCGGCGCGCCTGGACGATTTCGGGCCGAACCCGCTCGAAACGGGGCGGTTCCAAATAAACGTCACGCCCGAAGATGCAGATACGGTGTATGTGTCGGAGAATGGACCTCCCGATCCGGCAACGGCGCCGAAGCTCAATGGACGTGTCCATGAGACGGCAGCGCCGGCGGCATGGTTCCTCGCGGTCGACAGCATGGGCATCGCTAAAACCGGCGATGCCTTCGAATGGCGCGCGCCGATCCGCGTAAAACCGGATGTAAAAAGAGTCTCCGGCGGACACCACGTCACCTTCGTTGTTAGCCCGCGATCGGCGGTCGTCCGCGCAACGTTCGATGGCTCCGATCCCAAGGCCGGTCCTATCGTCAGCGCCGACATCGAAGCGCCGGCCGGCGCAACACGCCTCAGGGCCGTTGCGGAAATCAACGGCCAATTCAGCGAAGAAGAAAGCGCGCCGCTGCTAAGCGGCATGAACGACGCCGGCGGTGGCACCTACAATCCGGTCAAGCCGGTGTTGAAGCCGGATGCGCCGGCGACCATGACCTCGCGCGTTGAACCGCGCGATACCGCCGCCGCCTTCTCTGCGCTTGATCGCCTCGCGAAAACGCCGGATGTACGTATTTTAGGCGGATCAATCGAGATCAACGGCACGCGCTCGGAGGCGGATTTTCTCACCCTCCGGCTCGGTCGTGATGTGGCCGTGCCAGCGACCGATGTTGATGTGCTTGTGAAGACGCTCGTTGAAAAGCTGAACGCCTCGGCTCCGACCGTAAAATTGCGGCTTGATGGCATTGCGTTCCCGTCGGGGCGGGAACTTACTGGATTTTGCGACGCAACAGGCGAGGATTTCGATCGTGTGACGTGGATGCAGGAGTGAGAGGATCGTGTAGGTGTAGCTCATGAAAGAAGTGACCCAAAATTCCAGCACCCCGAATTTCGATTGCGCCGATATCTATCAGGAGCACGGTTATCTCGTACGCCTGACGAAGGGGCGCGAGGCGAAGGTGCAGGTCTTCGAGGTCTTCGGGCGACCTCCGACCGAACGCGAGCCGCAATGGGCGCCGGAAACGATCCTACGCTGCGAAACCTCCCGAGATGTGTGGGATGTGATTTCGTCGGAACTGCGCTCGGAGTTCAATCGCAGGCTTAAGGCGGAAGCCAAGCCTACTGGGCGCTGGGGCGCGGACGAGACCGCCGTGCAGAGGCTTTTCGGCAAGGAACTGCTCGTGCTTCTCTGGGCCGTCGAGCTGCCCGATGTGAAGTCGGAAGAAGTCGCCGTTGCGATCCGCAACTGGGTCGGCCTGAAATCCGAAGAACGCTGGTGGCTCTATACAATGACGGCGGCGGCAACAGGTCTCGCACATCAATACGGCATGGGCTGGCGCGGCGCGCTGCGCCAGGCTCTGTGCTTTGGCACCCGGAATGATGCTTTCCACCTCGGCGCAGTCGCCGGCCGCGGCACGCTCGAGCCGCGCGCGAATGAAGGCTATGCGCCGGCTGGCGGCAAACCGAAGCGCGCCCGTCCTAAGAAATCAACGCCGGATGATCCGGGTTTCCTCTTCGTCCCGCTCCTGCCTGCCGAATAGGTTCGCAGCACGAGCGCCAACCAGATCCGGAGTCTCTATGACTGTATTCGCCACAATCGAAAAGGATGCCGCTAAGGGCCTCGCGCCGTTCTCGTTGAAGGACGCACCTTCGTTTATCGAGGTCGAATTTCCGGTCGGTCGCATCTCAGCGGAAGCATATAAGGAACGGAAAGCCAATCTCGGCCAAACTCTAACGGGCCTGGGTTCATACTGGAAGGGGCGAAAGCCTCTCATTTTAGTTCGGGCTGTGGTGCTTGGTGCTTTGCTGCCTGTTTCAAACGACCCAGCGAAAGACCTTGAAATTTTCCTCAAGCTTATGGGTATGGATGATGACGCTATCATCAAACGTCTCAAGAGCGTCACTGCGAAGGACATTGATCCGAGCTGGGAAGGCTATGTCAGTCTCGTCTCTGTTGATAGCGGCAAGCCTGTGTGGTGTAGAGATATATCCCGCGAGCAGCGCGATGAACTCATCGTTCAGTGGCTCATGGACCTGCCTTACGATACGCGCTTGAAGTTTTGTCTTCGTCCGGAGGAGTGTGACGATTCTCTGCTCGCTAACATTTGGCCAGCGGTGAACAAGCACCTTGGAACTTCTTCGAGAAGCATTCCTGAACTGGTTGATCAGCTTGGCATTGCTCGTTTTGGCCACAGGCCGAAGGTTGCCGATACCTTTTGCGGTGGCGGTTCAATCCCCTTTGAAGCAGCCCGCATCGGATGTGATGTCTATGCCTCCGATCTTAACCCGATCGCGTGCATGCTCACTTGGGGAGCATTCAACATCATTGGGGCGGATGAAAAGAGACGCAAGCAGATCGAGAGGGCCCAGAAGGACGTGGCCGACCGGGTTGATGCTGAAATAACAAGGCTTGGCATCGAGCACGACAAGCACGGCAACAGGGCCAAAGCCTATCTTTATTGTCTTGAAACTCGATGTCCAAAGACAGGTTGGATGGTTCCGATTTCTCCATCATGGGTTGTTTCGAGAGTAAACAACGTCATCGCCGTGTTGGAGCCGGATCACGACAAGAAGCGCTACGACATCACCATTCGAAGTGGCGTTTCGTCTGCAGAAATGATCGAAGCCGCAAAAGGCACGATCCGTGATGGCCGATTGGTTCACCCGATGAACCCGGAACGCACAGGCGTGGATATCAAGACCATCCGTGGTGACTACCGGGACGCGGAGGGCAACAACAAAAACCGCCTGCGGATGTGGGAGAAATCCGATTTTATCCCACGCGGGGACGACATCTGGCAGGAACGTCTCTACTGCATTCAATGGATCGCAAAAGCGTCAATCGGAAAATCCCGACAGGACACGTTCTTTGCGGCAATCACGAATGACGACAGCGCCCGTGAGCGTGTTGTCGAAAAGCTAGTTTCCGACAATCTAGCAGGATGGCAGGCCGAAGGCATCGTTCCAGACATGCCTATCGAACCGGGCGAGAAGACCGATGAGCCAATCCGCACAAGGGGGTGGACGCATTGGCATCATCTGTTTGGGCCCCGCCAGCTGTTGATGTTTGCTCTTTATTTCTCAGGGCGAACTGCAGAAGAGTGCTTATTCAGTGCCAAGATGCTTGATTGGAATTCTAGAATTTCAGGCTGGATGAACCATTGGGAAAAAACCAATCAGGTATTCTATAATCAAGCATTGAATGCATTCTATGACTACGGCACACGCGCATTTGAATCTCATGAGGCTGGTCGCAGCTTTGGGTTCAGCAATGCGCGTGTTCCAAATGTCACGACCGAAATTGCTACTATTGACGCACGAGATATATCCGTCGCCAATGATATATTCGTAACCGATCCGCCGTATGCAGATGCGGTAAACTATCATGAGATTACGGAGTTTTTCATTGCGTGGTTGCGGAAAAATCCTCCGCCACCATTTGATCGATGGACATGGGACAGTCGCCGATCCCTCGCGATAAAGGGCAAGGACGAAGGTTTTCGACGCGATATGGTCGCAGCCTATTCGGCAATGACACGGCAAATGCCATCCAATGGCATCCAAGTAGTCATGTTTACGCATCAGGATGCTGGCGTTTGGGCTGACCTTGGTTCAATTCTTTGGGCTTCAGGGCTGCGAGTAACAGCCGCTTGGAATGTTGTTACCGAAACGACAAGCGCATTGAAGGAAGGCAATTACGTTCAGGGCACCGTTTGCCTTGTACTGCGCAAGCGCCTGAAAGAAGCCAATGCGCGGCGGATGGAGATCGAAGCCGAAATCGAGGACTCCGTTCGGGCGCAGCTTGATCGCCTCAACGCCCTCGACGAAGCCTGGACCGCCGAGACGCTCTATACGGACGGCGATCTGACGCTCGCGGCCTACGCCGCCGCGCTGCAGGTCGTGACCTCCTATTCAACGATCGACCGCCAGCCGCTAGATCGTGATCTCTATCGCAAGCTCGCCAAGGGCGAACGGAACATGATCCGTGATCTGGTCGATTACGCTGCGCAGGTCGCCAACGGCATGCTGGTTCCCTCCGATTTCCCACGCGATATGTGGCGCGATCTCGGCGCGCCCGAACGCTTCTATGTCCGAATGCTCGATATGGAAGCCAAGGGTTCGGCAAAGATTGCCGATTTCCAGAACTTCGCGAAGAGCTTCGCCTTCGGCGACTATACCAGCGTGATGGCGTCGACCACCGCCAACGCCGCCGCGCTGTCTGGCGCGGCCGATCTCAAGGGCAGCAAGCTGGGCGGCGAAGGCTTCTTCGCAACCCAACTCCGGCAGGTTCTGTTTGCCGTTTGGAAAACGCTGGAAAAAGGCGACCCGAAGCTCGGCGTCACCACCCTACGGACGGAATATGCTGCCGACTATTGGCAGCGGCGCCAGAAGCTGATTGCGTTAGCCGCCTACGTCGCTGCAAAGACCAAGGACACCCGGCCCGAGGAAAGCGCTGCCGCGCACGAGCTTGCCGAAGCCCTGAAGCTCGATCGGGTTTAGTCACATGGGCATCGAGCGCTTCTCCTCTCGGCGTCAGGCGCTCGGTACCGTCCTCGGCGACCGACTCAAGGGCGCGAACCGCTATCTGCGGATCGCCGGCTACTTCAGGTCTTCGCTCCTCGAAGTCGTCGGCGAAGCGCTCGATACGGTGGGCGAGATCTGCGTCGTCTGTAACGGCGATCTCGATCCCTATGACGTAAAGGTCGCAAAGGCGGCGCGTGACGGGCAGAACGCGCTTGCCCAGACGCTCGTTTCAAGCTGGCAATCAACCGAGGACGGAATCGATCTCCTTCTGGCTCGCGAACGCTATCGCCGCCTCCACGATCTGCTGTCGTCCGGCCGCATGAAGGTCCGTGTGGTTCCACGCGATGCTAACAATGTCTTCGTTCACGGCAAAGCAGGCGTGATTGAGCATGCCGACGGCCGCGTCTATTCCTTCGTCGGTAGCGTCAACGATTCCGCCTCGGGCTTTCGCCACGCTTACGAAATCCTTTGGGGAGATGACGACCCAGCGGCCGGGGATTGGGTGCGGGATGAGTTCGAGCACTTTTGGGCGCAAGGTGTCGATCTGCCCGATGCCGTGGTTAAGCACGTTGCCGCGATGGCAAATCGGATGGAGTACCGTTCGATCGAGGACGCCCGGAACGCCTCCGGTGAAATCTCTCCGGATGCCGTCCTGGCCGAACGGCCGATCTACAAGGGCGGCCAAATTCTTCGCCCGTGGCAGAAGCGATTCGTCCAGACCTGCGTGGATGATCATCGGCTCTATGGCCAGGCGCGGTTTCTGATCGCGGACGACGTGGGCCTCGGCAAGACGCTCTCGATGGCAGCTGCGGCGTTGGTTCTATCAATGCTCGACGACAAGCCGGTTCTGATCCTCGCGCCGGCGACGCTGATCTGGCAATGGCAGGAAGAACTCGAAGATAAACTTGGCATCCCGGCCGCCGTCTGGTCGACCCAGAAGAAATGCTGGCTTGATGGCGAGCGCCGCCCTCTGACGCAGAAGGGCGATCCGAGCTTCGTCGCGAAATGCCCTTGGCGGATCGGGATTGTCTCTACCGGCCTTATCGTCAACGGCGACGACAATGGCGAACGCGGCGCACTGGCAAAGAAGTCGTTCGGCGTAGTCATTCTTGATGAGGCACACAAAGCCCGCGCGTCGCGCGAAACGCGCCGCGGACAAACCACGGCGACGCGCAACAATCTTCTGGACTTCCTGCACAAGGTTGCGCGCAACGCCACGAACGTGATCCTGGGCACCGCGACGCCGATTCAGCTCGATGCCGTGGAACTGTGGGACATCATTGCCGCCCTCAGCCAAGGCGCACCGCAAGTGCTCGGCACCCCTTTCGATGGTGGCGAATGGATGCGCGATGTTTCCATCCGGTTGCTCACCGGCGAGCGGCCTTGGCCACAAAACGAAACCTCGCGTTGGGGCCTATTCCGAAACCCCTTACCGCCCGCCGCTGAACATTCGGTCTTCCGCGATGTGCGGAACGATGCCCGGCTCCCACCAAAGGAAGTGCTCGGCCCGCGTTTCGACGAACTGGGACCTGACGTTCGCGGCGACTTCCTGCAAGATTTCACCACGCTGGCTGAGCAGCACAATCCGATTGTTCGCCGCATCGTGCGTCGGACGCGCCCCATGCTCGAAGAGCGCGGGCTGCTGAAACGCATCGGCGTGATCACCCATCCGCGACAGGGCGACGGAGTTCCCACTTCGTTTCTCGATGGCCACGGCCTTGTAATGGGCCTCGCGTTCACCGCAGCCTACGAGGCGGCCGAGAACTTCAGCCGCATCTATGCCGCCCGACGGCCGGGCGCTGGGTTTCTGAAGACTATCCTACTTCGCCGAATCGGTTCGTCCGCCCGAGCTGGTCTGGAAACCGCGCGCCACCTTTTGGGCCGCATAGATTCTGGGATCATTCCCGAAGATGAAATCGGCGACGAAGACGCGCCGACTGACGACACCCCGGCTGATCCGCAGGAGATCCAGTTTTTGCGTGAGGTTGAACGCAACCTTGCCGCGGTCGTCGACGGAAGCGACGTTGATCCCAAGGTGCAGGTAATTCTGCACTATCTTCGCGAGCGCCGCTGGCTCGAAACGAACGGCGCCATCATCTTTAGTCAGTACCGGACGACAGCCGAATGGGTCCTGGAGGCGCTGTGCGCAGCGTTCCCGGATGAACCGGTTGCGCTCTATGCCGGCGGTTCTGCATCTTTCGTTCAACGCGGCAGCGAACGCCGCACGGCGGCACGCGAACAGATCAAGGCATCGATCCAGCACGGCGACATCCGGCTTGTGTGCGCAACGGACGCCGCCTGCGAAGGCCTCAATCTGCAACGGCTCGGCGCGCAGGTGAACGTCGATCTTCCTTGGAACCCTTCACGGCTTGAGCAACGCAAAGGGCGCGTCCAGCGGATCGGTCAGGTTCGCGACGATATTCATGTGCTGAACCTGCGCTATGCCGGAACGGTCGAGGATGACGTGTACGCCGCCCTGTCCGATCGGTTTGGCGATATATTCTCGGTCTTGGGCCAGCTTCCCGATGGCTTCGAAGATCAATGGATCGACGCAGTTCTGCATGATCGGCAAGCGGTGCGGAATTTCTCGCAGCGCGTCGAGAAAGCCCGGCCACCCATGGAACTTCGCTACCTTCGCGATGTGGCCGATGATCGCGGGTTGGATTGGGAATACACCGAGCGCGTTCTGTCTTCGCGGGATCTTGACGAATGGATGCGCCGGGGCTGGTAGCTAACGATGCACCTTGATCAAAACAGTAGATTAACACTCTGCTCTTCGCATTCGGATCTCAGAGGCCATAGGTTCGAATCTTGGGACGGTCCGCCCCCCAACCCTACTCACCCTGCCGCAAATTGCGTATGCGATCAAACAGCACCTCAAGCACCATTCGCCCCGCCGATCAACGTCTCCTGCCAGAACGCATTGATGCCGAGCAAGCCAAGACTGTTGCGGATCACATCAGCGCCGCCAGCCAACCAAACGCCGTTAGCAGCGCCGGGACTCCCCGTAAACGGGGCGAAGGGAGCAAGCCGCGACCTCACGAAGCGGCGGCCCTCCAGGTGATGCTGACGACGCCATGCACCGCGCCGAAGAGGGTGCCGGCGCGGAAGGAGCGGTCTTCGATGCTGTTCGGCGATCACGTCCATCAAGGAGAACTGCTCGTCGAGATGCCATGGCGGCGTCGGGCAGGTTTCCGGCGGGTAGTGGTTGAGCAGCGCCTTCCGGGTCTTGCACCCTCACCCGCGTTCCGCAAACAGTCGAACACCTGTGAGCCCGGCAAGCTTCTCCACCAGCGCATCCTGAAACCCAAGATCGCCAACCTCCGCCGCCGCATCCCGCTGCTGCCGATGATACCAATACCCGCCGCTGACCTTCGCGGCTCCCGCATCGCTCGTCGCCAGCCATGTCTGGGTGAGGTGCCCCATCTCCAGGTCATCGGGCGCGCCGGCGCCGCCCATCTTGGTCGGCACCCAGCCGGGGTCCACCGCGTTGCTGAGAACATCCGGCCAATGGCGGGCGAGGGCGGCGGCGAGGGTGGCGATGTAGAGCTTGCTTTCCGAATAGGCCTGGCTGGCGTTCCACGGCCGCTTCTTCCAGTCGATATCGTCAAGGGCGCTGCTGCCGCTGCGGTGCATGCCGCTGCTGAGATAGACCAGGCGATCGGGGCGGGTGATCCAGGCGGTGAGCAGATAGGGGGCAAGCACATTCACCGCCAGCGTCTTGGCGTGACCATCCGGCGTTTCGCCGCGGCTCCGCTCGAGGTAGATGCCGGCATTGTGGATGACGGCATCCATGCGGCCGATGGCGTTGACCTGCTCGGCAATCGAGCGCGTTTCGGTGGCGCTGGCGAGATCGCCGATGACAAGCCCAAGTGCCGCAGCCGAAATCTCGGCGAGGGCGGAGGCGCGCTCGCGGGAGCGGGCGTGCAGCACGACGTCATGGCCCTCCTTCATCAGGGTGCGGGCGGCGGCAAGGCCGAGGCCATCGGTGGAACCGGTGATGAAGATGCGGCTCATGGGGTTTCCCTTCGCGGTGGCGTGGAGGGCGCAGAGTGCTTGGGTAGGGGTGCCTGGGTCAAGGTGGGATGGTGGACAAGTCCGCCAGCGAGTGGGTGCGGTTTTGCAGATTGGTTCCCACCTATTCCGTCATCCTCGGGCTTGACCCGAGGATCCATACGCAGCACTCGACGTACGTGAGTTCACGCATAGGAGCCCCCTGCCGCTCCGTCTGTCGACGGCGAGCGCAATGCTCGGGGCATGGGTCCTCGGGTCAAGCCCGAGGATGACGGAGGAGGTGGTGGGGCTCGGCGAAAAACGGCGGCGCCATGGATCCCAGGCTCAAGGCCTGGGATGACGGAGTGTGTGGTGATGCGGCGGCCAAGCCACGGTTTGTTGCCTCCGCCCCTCACTCCACCCAGCGCCACCTCACATACTCTCCCGCCGCCGCTCCGCCCCCGCCGCAATCGTCTGCACCAGCTCATCCACTTCCCGCGCCAGCCGCTCCAGCGGCAAGCCGACGAAGCGGCCTTCCAGGCTGATGCTGACGACGCCGTGGACGGCGCCGAAGAGGGTGCGGGCGCGAATGGCGCGGTCTTCGGGGGGTATGTCGGGCTGCAGTTCGGCCAGCGGTTCGGCGATCACATCCATCAGGAAGAGGTGTTCGTCGAGATGCCATTGCGGCGTCGGGCTGGTTTCCGGCGGGAAGTGCTCGAACAACGCCTTCCAGAGGTTCCGGTGCTCGACGGCGAAGCTCAAGTAACCCTGGGCTAGGTTGCGCAGCCGGTCGGTTGGCGGCCGGTCCTTGGTTTCATCAAGGGTGAGCCTTGCCTCCAGCGCCTTCAGCGTTCCCGAATTGACGTGAATGACGAGCTCGGCGAGATCTGAAAAGACCGTGTAGAGGCCGCCGAGCGCGCAGCCGGCATCCTGGGTGATGTCGCGGGCCCGGAGATTGGTGAGCCCGTCCCTGGCGATCCGCTCGCGCGCCGCCTCGATCAGCCGGGCCTTCAGGTCTTCGCGTTTTTCTTCTCGTCTGCCGGCCATTAACCATTCCACTTCGATTTTTTGAACGACGTTCAAAATTTATCTTGAACGACGTTCATGATTCTGGCATAACACCTCTTGTGAACAACGTTCATAAACCGGAGGAAGCAAATGTTCAAACTGATTTCCATTTTGTTGCGGGGCAGGGCGCATGATGCCGAACAGGCTTTCGCCGACTGCCACGCCGTGCCGCTGCTTTCCCAGCAGATCCGCGATGCCGCCCAATCGATCCAGTCGGCCCGCCGCAGCGTCGCCGTCACCATCGCCCAGAACGAACAGGAGAGGGCGCAGCACGGCACGATCGTTGCCCGCATCGCCGATCTCGAGACCCGCGCCACCGCGGCCCTTGCCAAGGGCAATGAGGGCCTGGCCCGCGAGGCGGCCGAGGCGATCGCTTTTCTCGAGGCCGAGCGCGATGCATCTGAGAAGGCGCAAGCCCAGTTCACCCAAGCGATCGACAAGCTGAAAGGGATCGTGCGGGCCTCCGAGGCGCGGCTGCAGGAGTTGCAGCGCGGCGAGCGGTTGGCGCGGGCGACACAGGAGGCGCAGAAGCTCGATGTGTCAGTCGCCGGCCCGGGCTTTGCCACGCTCGACGATGCCGAGGAGACGCTGGCCCGCCTTCGCCTGCGCCAGAGCCAGAATGAACTGACGGCCGCCGCGCTCAAGGACATGGAAGGCGCCATCCGCCCGGCCGCCATCATCGAAAAGCTTGCCAATGCCGGCTTCGGCGCGCCGCTGCGCTCATCCGCCGATGATGTGCTGGCGCGGCTGAAGAGCCGCATCACGCCTGCTGCCTGAAATTGTATCCATCCAACCATTCATCCATCGAACCATAGGGACCACTGATATGAACGACAGTTTCCAGAAACATTCCGCCAGCTGGGTCAGCTTCTCCTACATCTCCTTCGGCTCGGCCGCCTTCATGCTGGCGCTTGGCCTTTACATGATGCCGCTCGATCTCTGGGGCAAAGGCTATCTCGCCATGGGCATTCTGATGCTGGTGCAGACCACGGTGAACATCACCAAGACGCTGCGCGACAACGCCGAATCCGAGAAGCTGATCCGCAAGGTCGAGGATGCCCGCACCGAGAAACTCCTGGTCAAGTTCAATCGTAACGATGAAGATTGATCTTGGTTAACCACAGCGCAGAGTTGTTATCGCATTCAACTTTTGCGTAACAACTCTGTGGCCTTCTCTGCCAGTCGAAAGAGGGACCCGCCGTGCAAAACAATCTGATGACCTCCAGGAAATTCGCGCCGCTGTTCTGGACCCAGTTCCTGACGGCTTTCAACGACAATTTCCTCAAGAACACCCTGGTGTTCCTCATTCTCTTCAAGATGTCGGCCAGTGAGGGCGCCGCCCTGGTGACGCTCGCCGGCGTCATCCTCATCGTGCCCTTCCTGCTGCTCTCCGCACTCGGCGGCGAACTCGCCGACAAGCACGACAAGGCCAAAATCGCCGAGCTGCTGAAACGCTGCGAGATCGCGGTCGCCGCCCTGGCCGTCGTTGGCCTCGCCTTCTCGTCGATCTTCGTGCTGATGGCGGCGCTGTTCGGCTTCGGCATCGTTTCGGCGCTGTTCGGGCCGATCAAATACGGCATCCTGCCTGATCACCTCGAACGCCGCGACCTGCCGAAGGCCAATGCCTGGATCGAAGGCGGCACCTTCATCGCCATCCTCGCCGGCACGATCATCGCCGCGCTCGCCTTCTCCGGCGGTGAAAACGTGCTGATCTTCGGCACGATGATGATGGGGCTTTCGGTGCTCTGCTGGCTTGCCAGCCGGATGATCCCGCCGACCGGCTCCAAGGCGCCGGATCTGGAGATCGACCGCAATGTCATCCGCTCCAGCTACACCCTCGTCAAGGAAATCCGCGAGGATAAACGGCTGTGGCGTTCGGCGCTGATGAACTGCTGGTTCTGGCTGGTCGGCGCCTTCATTCTCTCCATCCTGCCGACCATGGTGACCGAGCTGCTCGGCGGCTCCGAGCTCGTCGTGCCGGCCTATCTCACCGTCTTTGCCATCGCCGTTGCCGTCGGTTCGGCCATTGCCGCCTGGATGTCGTCGGGCCGCATCGTGCTGCTGCCGGCCCCGGTCGGCACGGCGCTGCTTGGCCTCTTCAGCCTCGATCTCGCCTGGAACCTCTGGGGCCTGGTTTCCACAAGCCACGCGACGACGATCGCTGGTTTCTTTGCCGGCCAGAATACCATCCGCGTCGCCATCGATCTCGCCGGCATGGCCATATCAGGCGCCTTCATCGCCGTGCCCACCTTCGCCGCCCTGCAGACCTGGGCGCATGAGGACCGCCGCGCCCGCGTCATCGGCGCCGCCAATGTGCTGTCGGCGCTGTTCATCACCGTCGGCCTCGGCCTGGTCGCCGCCATCCAGGCGCTCGGCGCCTCCATTCCGCAGATCCTGATCGGCCTCGGCATCATCAATTTCGCCGTCGCCTGGCTGATGCTGAAGACGCTGCCGACCAATCCCTTCCGCGATTTCATCTCGATCCTGTTCCGCGCCTTCATGCGGCTTGAGGTCGAAGGGCTGGAGAATATCAAGAAGGCCGGCCGCGCGCCGATCATTGCCCTCAACCATGTCAGCCTGCTCGATGGCGCCCTGGCGCTTGCCATCACCGAGGAAGAGCCCACCTTTGCCGTCGACTACAAGATCGCCCAGGCCTGGTGGGTGCGGCCCTTCCTGAAGATGTGCAAATTCCTGCCGCTCGACCCGACCAAGCCGATGGCGACGCGCTCGCTGATCAAGGTGGTGCAGGATGGCAGCCCGATCGGCATCTTCCCCGAAGGCCGCCTGACGGTGACCGGCACGCTGATGAAGGTCTATGATGGCGCCGCCATGGTCGCCGACAAAACAGGCTCGATGGTCGTGCCGGTGAAGATCGACGGGCTGGAGAAGAGCTATCTCTCCTATCTCGACAACGGCAAGATCCGCCGCCGGCTGTTCCCCAAGGTCAAGGTCACCATTCTCGAACCGGTGAAGCTGGAAGTGCCGCCGGAGCTGAAAGGCCGCAAGCGCCGCACGGCGGCGGGTGCCGCCCTCTATCAGGTGATGTCGAACCTGCTGTTCCAGACCGCCGATACCTCGTCGACCGTGCTCGACCGCGTCATTCAGGCCGGCCATGAATTCGGCATGGGCAAGCTCGCCGTCGAAGATCCGGTCACCGGCCGGCTGACCTATGGCAAGCTGCTCACAGGGGCGGCCGTGCTCGGCGCCAAATTCCGCGCCCGCTTCCCGGAAACCAACCTCGGCGTCATGCTGCCGAATGCCAATGGTGCGGCCGCCACGCTGCTCGGCGTCATGACGGCGGGCAAGGTGCCGGCGATGCTGAACTTCACTGCCGGCGCCGCCAATATCCTCTCCGCCTGCAAGGCCGCCGAAGTCAGGCATGTGCTGACCTCGCGCGCCTTCGTCACCCAGGCCAAGCTCGGACCTGTCATCGAGGAGATGGAAAAGCAGGTGACGATCGTCTGGCTCGATGATCTCCGGGCCGAAATCGGCCTCAAGGACAAGATCCTGGGTTATCTCAGGAAGGCGCGGCCGCTGGTGAAGCGTAAGCCGGATGATCCGGCCGTCATCCTCTTCACCTCGGGCTCCGAGGGCACGCCGAAGGGCGTGGTGCTGACCCACCGCAACATCCTGTCGAACGCCGCCCAGGCCGCCGCCCGCATCGATTTCCACAGCGGCGACAAGGTGTTCAACATCCTGCCGGTCTTCCATTCTTTCGGGCTGACGGCGGGCACTGTGCTGCCGCTGATCTCGGGCGTGCCGGTCTATTTCTATCCGTCGCCGCTGCATTACCGCATCGTGCCGGAGCTGATCTATGTCTCCAACGCCACGATCATCTTCGGCACCGATACCTTCCTCAACGGTTATTCCAGGACGGCGCATCCTTACGACTTCCGCTCGATCCGCTACATCTTCTCGGGCGCCGAGCCGGTGAAGGCCGCCACCCGCCAGACCTATATGGAAAAATTCGGCCTGCGCATCCTGGAAGGTTACGGCGTCACCGAGACCGCGCCTGTGATTTCGATCAACACACCGATGTACAACAAGTCAGGCACGGTCGGCAAAATCCTGCCGGGCATGGAATGGAAGCTCGAACCGGTGCCCGGCATCGATGAGGGCGGCCGGCTGCATGTGCGCGGCGCCAATGTCATGGCCGGCTACCTCCGTGCCGAAAAGCCCGGCGTGCTCGAGCCGCTCGCCGACGGCTGGCACGACACCGGCGACATCGTCACCATCGACGAGGACGGTTTCGTCAAGATCCGCGGCCGCGCCAAACGCTTCGCCAAGATCGGCGGCGAAATGATCTCGCTCGCCGCCGTCGAGACGCTGGCCGCCGAGCTCTGGCCGGGCGCGCTGTCGGTCGTCTCCTCGCTGCCCGACGCCAAGAAGGGCGAGCGCCTGGTGCTCCTGACCGACGCCCCCACCGCCACCCGCGCCGAATTCCTCGCCTTCGCCAAATCCAGGGGCGCCATGGACATGATGGTCCCGGCCGAGGTCAATATCGGCAAGGTGCCGGTGCTCGGCTCCGGCAAGGTAGATTTCGTCGCGGCGCGGAAGCTGGCGGAAGCTGCGGTGCAGGCGGGGGAGGCGGCGTGAGGGCGTAGGGTTCGGGGGTCTCGCGTGGCCCCCGCTGGCCTGCCGGCCCCGTGGCTCGACCCTGGGCCTGGTAGGGCAGAGGGGTATTCAAGCACCGCCTCCCTCCGTCATCCCAGGGCTTGACCTGGGATCCATGCGGCTGGCACTGGTGGACTGGGATGGCATCCAACTGGGGTAAATTTTGAAGCCTCGTGCCGGGTTGTGGATCCCAGGGTCAAGCCCTGGGATGACGGAGTTTGGGGAGGGCAATTGGCAAGAGGCGGAACGTCTGGAGGAATTTCAGGGAGATGCACGAGCCGTTTTGCATTTGCATGGCTTAAATCGGCAATCCGATAAATGCTGCACACTTCGCTATTTGTCGCACACGTTTCCCCCACCCTCCGTCATCCCAGGGCTTGACCCTGGGATCCATGCGCAGAGCACCCCAGAAGACGCAGCCGGCATCACCACAACGTAAGATAAAGATCGTCCCACTCGGGATTCATGGTTTCGACCAGGTCGATCTTCCATTGCCGGTACCATCGCTTCAACGACTTCTCGCGCTGGATCGCACTGCCGATGTCCCAGTGCTCCTCATACCAGACGAGACGGGTGCATCCGTATTTCCAGGCAAAGCCCGGCGTCAGCCCCTCGCGATGCTCATAGATGCGGCGCTCCAGATCGGATGTCACGCCGATATAGAGCGTGCCATTTTTCTGATTGGTGACGATGTAAACATATCCCGCCATTCCGGCAGAGTGCGTGGCTGTGGATCCCAGGGTCAAGCCCTGGGATGCCGGAGTTTGGGGAGGGCAATTGGCAAGAGGCGGGACGTCTGGATGAATTTCAGCAAGGTGCACGAGCAGTTTTGCATTGGCATGGCGTAAATCGGCAATCCGATAAACGCTGCACACCTCGCTATTTGTCGCACACGTTTCCACCACCTCCGTCATCCCAGGGCTTGACCCTGGGATCCATGCGGCACGCGCCGAGGGCGGTGGCCTATGGCGTCGGCCCGCTTGCCGCGGTCGGCGTCGGATTCTTCAGCCTGAGAGCAAGAATGAGCGGCACGGCCAGCGCATAGACGGCGACGACCGAGAGCCAGATTGCGCCCGGCCATGCCTGGCGGACGAGGAAATAGACGCTGGAGAAGCCAAGCGGCGCGACGATCGAGGCGAGGCTGACGACCGAGGCGAGCACGCCCTGGAACTGGCCTTGCCTGCTCTCATCCACCTGCCGGCTGGCGAGCGACTGCAGCGCCGGCACGCCGATGCCGCCGAGCGTGAAGACCGGCATGATCGAAAAGATCATCCAGCCCTGGCCGGCAAAGGCCATGACGGTCAGCGCCATCGCGGCGCCGGCGATGCCGGTCAGGATTGCCCCGCGTTCGCCGAGCAATTTGACCGCCGGTCCCGGAAGGAGGGCCTGGGTCAGCGTCTGGCAGATGCCGAAGGCGCCGAGGGAAAGGCCGATCGAAAGCCCGCTCCAATGGAAGGCGTCGCTGCCCCAGAGCGCCCAGCAGGTGCCGTAGGCCTCGCCGGTGGCGCTGAAGATGAAGAAGAGGGTGACGACAGGCAGCAGGCTTTTGACCTCCAGCACCGCGTGCAGCGGCTTCAGCGGATTGAGCGCCGAAAGCGCGATCTTCTCCCGGCTGCCGGGGCGCGATTCCGGCAGGACGAAGAAGGCGAGCAGCAGGTTCAAGCCATTGAGC
>Ga0209564_1001893_pt1 | contig 18769 bp, 14 predicted proteins | sample AraplaCol_mMF_r2_FD_184272 | JGI IMG/M metagenome (GOLD analysis project Ga0209564, IMG submission 184272) | Arabidopsis root microbial communities from North Carolina, USA - plate scrape MF_Col_mMF_r2 (SPAdes) (version 3) | ecosystem: Host-associated > Plants > Roots > Endosphere | place: USA...
GCTGCTGCGTGCCCACGGCCTTGTCGGCGATGGTGCGGATCAGCGTCTCGGTGAAGTCCATCAGGTCGCGGTAGTTCCAGTAGGCCGCGTAGAACTCCATCATCGTGAACTCGGGGTTGTGCCGCACTGAGATGCCCTCGTTGCGGTAGCTCCGGTTGATCTCGAACACGCGCTCGAAGCCGCCGACGATCAGGCGCTTGAGGTACAGCTCGGGCGCGATGCGCAGGAACATCTCCTGGTCGAGCGCGTTGTGGTGCGTCTTGAAGGGCTTGGCGTTGGCACCGCCGGGAATGGGGTGGAGCATGGGCGTCTCGACTTCGAGGAAGCCGTTGCCCACCATGAACTCGCGCAGGGCGCTCACGGCCTTGCTGCGCGCGGTGAAGCGCACGCGCGCCGTCTCGTCGGTGATCAGGTCGACATAGCGCTGGCGGTACTTCTGCTCCTGGTCGGCCATGCCGTGGAACTTGTCGGGCAGCGGGCGCAGGCTCTTGGTGAGCAGGCGCAGCTTCGTGACCTTGACCGACAGCTCGCCGGTCTTGGTCTTCATCAGCGTGCCTTCGGCGCCGAGGATGTCGCCCAGGTCCCAGCGCTTGAACTCGGCATACGCTTCCTCGCCGACAGCGTCGCGCGTCACGTAGAGCTGGATGCGGCTGGTGGCGTCCTGCAGGGTGGCGAAGCTGGCCTTGCCCATCACGCGCTTGAGCATCATGCGGCCGGCCACGCTGACTTCGACGGCCTGCGCCTCGAGCGCATCGGCCTCGGTGGCGCTGTGCGCCTCGACGAGTGCGGCGGCGCGATGGCCCGGCTTGAAGTCATTGGGGAACGCGACGCCCTTGCCCTCGGCCTGTGCCGTGCGCAGCAGCTTGAGCTTTTCGCGGCGTTCGGCGATGAGCTGGTTTTCGTCGACGGGGGGCGTGGGAGGCGGGGAGTTCTTTTGATCGGACATGGGAGACGGGTGGCGCGCAACCGGGAGCGTGCGCGGGCCCGGCATTTTAGCCGATCGGGTTCGAATAAAACCCGCCCCCAGCGCCCGTCAATCCTGCGGGATGAGCTACAAAAAGGATAGCGATCTATTCAGTGATGCCGGTGCGTGCGAGCAGATCGCTGACCAGCTCCAGTCGCATCAGCGGGCTGTCGAGCTCCATCAGGCGCTGCCGCAGCTCGAGCTGCATCGGCACCAGTTCGCACCAGCGGTTGGCAACCCAGCCGCAATCGTCGAAGCGGTAGGGCTCGGCGATCGGCAGCCGCACCGCCCCACCTTGGGCGCGCTTGCGCTCCTCCAGCGTGCCGACGAGGCGCTGCAGCGCGGTGGAGGTGTGCCGCAGGTCGTCGGGAATCTCCAGCGCGATGTCGTCGTTCACCGCCTCGACCTCGGCGACCCAGAGGCCGTGCTTCTGCAGTTCGTTGCTGCGGACGCGAAAGCGCTGCGTGCCGACGCATTCGATCTGCAGCAGGCCGCTTTGCGGCGACTCGAACTCGCGGATCACGGCCAGCGTGCCGATGGCGGCGAAGCTCTCGGCATCGGCGCCGGCCTTGCGCACCTCGCTGCCGCTGGTGAGGCTCACCACGCCGAAGGGCGCGTCGGCCTTGCGGCACTTGCCGATCATGTCGAGGTAGCGGACCTCGAAGATGCGCAATGGAAGAAGGCCGCCGGGAAAGAGCACCGTACCGAGCGGAAACAATGGCAGTGAATGCAAAAGGGGTTGTGTCGTCATCGAAGAGCCTTGCGTGGCTATCATCGCATTCCCCTCACGGCCGCGTCTCATGCTCTACCAGATTCCCTCGTTCCTTCTCGACGTGATCGTCGGTCTGCTCGGCGGCGCCTGCCTGCTGCGCCTGTACATGCAGTACCACCGCGTGCCCTTCGGCAACCCGCTCGGGCGCTTCGTGTTCGCCATCACCGACTGGATCGTGCTGCCGCTGCGGCGCATCGTGCCCGGGGTGAAGCGCTGGGACCTGGCCAGCCTGATCGCGGCATGGCTGCTGGTGATGCTGAAGTTCCTGCTGCTGTGGCTGCTGGTCGGCAACCTGGGGCGCATCGCGACCCTGCCGCTGGTGTCGCTGGTGGGGCTGATGCAGCTGGCGGTCTCGGGCCTGACGGCGCTGCTGGTGGTCTACGCGGTGCTGTCGTGGATTCCGAATGCCTCGCCGATGCTGCTCGACCTGATCTCCCGCCTGGCCGAGCCGCTGGTGCGGCCGTTCCGCCGCTTCATTCCGCTGATCGGCGGGGTCGACCTGTCGCCGCTGGCCGCCATCGTCGTGCTGCAGGTGATCGCGATCGTGCTGGGCAATCTGCTGGTCTTCGCTTATCAGCTGACGTTCTGAGTTGCGGAAGACCCAGCAAAAAGGGCCCGGATGCATCGCATCCGGGCCCTTTTGTCTTTGATTTGCCGCTCGGTCAGCTCACCGCATCGGCAGGCTGGCGAAGCAGCATCGCCAGCGTGTTCGCGATCGTCTTGCGCAGTTCGCGGCGGTCGCTGATGAAGTCGATGGCGCCCTTGGTCTGCAGGAACTCGGCGCGCTGGAAGCCCTCGGGCAGCGTCACGCGCACGGTCGATTCGATCACGCGCGGGCCGGCGAAGCCGATCAGCGCCTTGGGCTCGGCGATCACCACGTCGCCCACGAAGGCGAAGCCGGCCGACACGCCGCCCATGGTCGGGTCGGTCAGCACGCTGATGTAGGGCAGGCCCTTCTTCGCCAGGCGCGTGAGCGCGGCGTTGGTCTTGGCCATCTGCATCAGCGAGAGCAGGCCTTCCTGCATGCGCGCGCCGCCGGTGGCGGTGAAGCAGATGAACGGCACCTTCTGCTCGATGGCGGTCTCGACGCCGCGCACGAAGCGCTCGCCGACCACGCTGCCCATGGAGCCGCCCATGAACTCGAACTCGAAGCAGGCCACGACCACGCTGATGCTGTGCACCGAGCCGCCCATCACGACCAGCGCGTCGGTCTCGCCGGTGTTTTCCAGGGCTTCCTTCAGGCGCTCGGGGTACTTGCGGCTGTCCTTGAACTTCAGGGCGTCGACCGGCAGCACTTCCTGGCCGACTTCGTAGCGGCCCTCGGCGTCGAGGAACGCGTCGAGCCGCGCGCGGGCGCCGATGCGGTGGTGGTGGCTGCAGCTGGGGCAGACGTTCTGGTTGTGCTCGAGGTCGGTCTTGTACAGAACGGTCTCGCAGGCGGGGCACTTGATCCACAGGCCCTCGGGCACCTGGCGGCGCTCGGACGGGTCGGTTTGGGCGATCTTGGCGGGTAGCAGTTTTTCAAGCCAGCTCATGGGGGCTCCTTGTGTTGGCGGTGATTATCGACCAGCCGCGTTCTTGGCCGTCGCGGCGGGCAGGGCGTCGAGCGCCTCGCGGATACCCGCGAGGAATTCGCGCACCGCCGGCACGACCTTGTCGCGGGGCTGGTCCTCAATGAGTTGGATGATCTTCGTGCCGATCACGACCGCGTCGGCGGCCGAGCCGATGGCCTGCGCGGTGGCGGCGTCGCGGATGCCGAAGCCCACACCCACCGGAATGCTCACGTGCTGGCGGATGCGCGGAATCATCCGGCCGACGGCCTCGGTGTCGAGGTGGCCGGCGCCGGTCACGCCCTTGAGCGACACGTAGTAGACGTAGCCGCTGGCGATGCGCGCGACCTGCGCCATGCGCTCGTCGGTGCTGGTGGGGGCCAGCAGGAAGATCAGGTCGATGCCGGCGGCCTTCAGCTCGGCGGCGAAGGCCTCGCATTCCTCGGGCGGGTAGTCGACCACCAGCAGCCCGTCGACGCCGGCGGCGGCCGCGTCGCGGATGAAGGACTTCTTTCCGTGCACCAGGTCGTAGCGCTCGACCGGGTTGGCATAGCCCATCAGCACCACCGGCGTGGTGGCGTCGGTCTTGCGGAAGGCGGCGACGATGGCGAGCACCTGCTTCATGCCCACGCCCAGCGCCAGCGCGGCCTCGCCGGCCTTCTGGATCACCGGGCCGTCGGCCATCGGGTCGGAAAAAGGCACGCCCAGCTCGATCACGTCGGCGCCGGCCTCGACCATGCCGTGCATCAGCTCGGGCGTGATGTCGGCGAAGGGGAAGCCCGCGGTCACGTACGGAATGAGGGCGCGGCGGTCCTCTTTCTTCAGGGCCTCGAAAGTGGCTGCAATGCGGCTCATCACTTGCCTCCCTTCACGCTCAGGCCGCGCATCGAGGGGCGGTCGTAGAAGTCGACGCCCGACAGGTCGGCGACGGTGCCGATGTCCTTGTCGCCGCGGCCGGAGAGGTTCACCAGGATCGACTGGTCGGGGCGCATGGTCTTGGCGAGCTTCAGCGCATGGGCCACTGCGTGGCTGGATTCGAGCGCGGGGATGATGCCCTCCGTGCGGCACAGGTAGTGGAAGGCATCGAGCGCTTCCTTGTCGGTGACGCCGACGTACTCGGCGCGGCCGATGTCGGCCAGGTACGCATGCTCGGGGCCCACGCCGGGGTAGTCGAGGCCCGCGCTGATGCTGTGGGTCTCGGTGATCTGGCCGTCCTCGTTCTGCAGCAGGTAGGTGCGGTTGCCGTGCAGCACGCCGGGGCTGCCGCGCAGGATGGAGGCCGAGTGCTTGCCGCTGTCCAGCCCTTCGCCTGCGGCCTCGACGCCGATCAGGCGCGTGCCCGCGAACGGGATGTAGGGGTGGAAGATGCCCATGGCGTTGCTGCCGCCGCCCACGCAGGCGATCACCACGTCGGGCTGCTTGCCCTCGGCTTCGCCGGTGATGCCGTCGGCCGCGAGCATGGCCGGCATCTGCTCGATGCACTCGGTGCCGATCACGCTCTGGAAGTCGCGCACCATGGTCGGGTAGGGGTGCGGGCCGGCGACGGTGCCGATGATGTAGAACGTGTTCTCCACGTTGGTGACCCAGTCGCGCATCGCCTCGTTGAGCGCGTCCTTCAGCGTCTTGCTGCCGGATTCGACGGGCACCACGGTCGCGCCGAGCAGGTTCATGCGGTAGACGTTGGGGCTCTGGCGCTTCACGTCCTGGCTGCCCATGTAGACCACGCACTCGAGACCGTAGCGCGCGCAGATGGTGGCGGTGGCCACGCCGTGCTGGCCGGCGCCGGTCTCGGCGATCACGCGGGGCTTGCCCATGCGCCGCGCGAGCATCGCCTGGCCGATCACGTTGTTGATCTTGTGGGCGCCGGTGTGGTTGAGGTCTTCGCGCTTCAGGTAGATCTGCGCGCCGCCCATTTCGCGGCTGGTGCGTGCCGCGTGATAGATCGGCGAGGGGCGGCCGACGAAGTGCTTGAGCTCGTAGTGGAATTCCGCGAGGAAGGCCGGATCGTCCTTGAACTTCGCGTACGCGTCGCGCAGTTCGTTGATCGCGTGGGTGAGCGTTTCGCTCGCGAAGGTGCCGCCGTAATTGCCGAAGTGGCCGGTGGCGTCGGGTTGCTGGTAGTCCTGGAATTGGCTTTGCATGATTCTCGATCGGTGGGCCGCAGCCCGACAAACGATCGGCTGCGGCGGCTAACTGGAGAAGGACGCGTCGGCAGCCCTGACGGCTGCGACGAATTGCCGGATCTTTCCGGCGTCCTTGAGGCCCTTGTTCCCGGGACCGTCGATTTCGACGCCCGAGCTCACATCAACGGACAGCGACTTGCAGCGCGTCCGCAGGATGCGAATGCCATCGCCCACGCTTGCAGGTGTGAGCCCACCACTCAAGACGAGGTGAGCGTCGACGGCGGGTGGAAGAAGTGACCAATCGAATGCCTTGCCGCCACCGCCATAACCTTCGACATGCGCGTCGAGCAGGATGGCCTGGGCGTGGGAGTAATCGGACGCGTATTTTACGAGGTCGAAGCCGGCCCCGGCATCCCCCAGCGGAATGCGGGCTGCGCGCATGTAGCGGAATCGGCCCGGACCGGCGGCTTCCTCGCACTGCTGCGGCGTCTCTTCACCATGGAATTGCGCGATCGAGCCCTTCACCTGGGCGAGCGATGCTATGACTTTTGGAGCATCCTCATTCACGAACAGGAGGACTGGCGTGATGAACGGGGGTAGGCGGGAGGCCAGCTCGGCCGCCCGGTCGACCGTTACGGCACGCGGGCTCTTCGGATACAGGACGAAGCCGATGGCGTCGGCTCCGGCTTCTACTGCCGCGTCGACGTCGGCTTCACGGGTCAGGCCGCAGATCTTGATGCGGGTGCGGGGCAGGGAGGGCGCGCTCATGGCGGGCCATCATACGTAGCCCTGCCGGCCTGCAGCGTGGCCTCGGCCGGCAGACCCCACTTGGCGTCGTACAACGGGCCCATGAAATACAGGCCGTCCGCCGAGAAGGTGGGCGCCGCCGCATCGCGGCTGCGTGCTTCGAGCACCTGCGAGATCCACTCCGGCCGCTCGTCGCCGCGGCCGACGCGCAGGAGGCTGCCCATCAGGTTGCGGATCATGTGGTGCAGGAAGGCGTCCGCCTCGAACTCGAAATGCCAGCGGCAGCGCTCGCCGTTGCCGACGCGCGTGATCTCGATGCGCCGCAGGTCCTTGACCGGCGAGCGTGCCTGGCAGGCCGAGGCGCGGAACGAACTGAAGTCGTGCTGCCCGATGAGCAGCGCCGCGGCGGCGCGCATCGCGTCGCCATCGAGCGGATGCATCGACCAGCCGACCCGGCCCGAATCGAGGCTGGGCCGCACGGGCGACTGCGAAAGCACGTAGACATAGCGACGCGCCAGGGCGCTGGCGCGGCAGTGGAATTCGTCGGGCACCGGATGCGCCCACTGCACCGCGATGTCGTCGGGCAGGAAGCGGTTGGTGCCGCGCATCCAGGAGAAGGGTTCGCGCTGCGCGGTGGTGTCGAAATGCACCACCTGCATAAGGGCGTGGACACCCGCGTCGGTGCGCCCGGCGCACAGCGTCCGGATGGGCTGCGCGGTGAACTTCGTGAGGGCCGCCTCGAGCTTGTCCTGCACCGTGCGGCCGGAGGGCTGGCTCTGCCAGCCGTCGTACGCCTGGCCGTTGTACCGGATGCCGAGCGCCAGCCTCACGAATTCAGGGGACCGAGGAAGAGCGAGCGGCGAAGCTCGTTCAGCGCAGTTCCGCGAGCAGTTGACGGGCTTGCGACTTGAGGTCGCCGGCGCTCTCGGCTTCGACTTCCTCGACCAGCGAGCGGGCACCTTCGACGTCGCCGATGGCTTGCAGTTCGCGGGCCAGCGACAGCTTGACGGCGTGCGGGCTGTCGTCGCCTTCGTCATTCTGTGCGGCAGCCGTTGCCGCCGGCTTGGCGGCTTCGGCCGGGCGTGCTGCCGGCAGGCCGGCCAGCGCGCTCATGTCGAACTCGATGAAGCCCGAGTCGGCCGGCAGCGCGTTGCGCAGCATGGCGGGGCGGGTGTTGTGCTCCGGATCGCTCAGGCTCAGCGAGCCGGGGAGCGTGTCGGCTGACAGGGCGCCGGGGGCGGTGTCGAAGTCGTTCTCGAGGTCGACGGGCGTTGCGTGGCCGTTCGACAGCGGCGGCGCCGGACGCGCCGTCGTCGGAGCCGGCGCGTAGGCCGACTTCGGCAGGCTGGCGCCGACCGGCGCGTGCTGCACAGCCGGAGCCGCGACCGGAGCGGGCGCCGGCGGCGTGGTCAGGTCCAAGTCGAAATCCAGCGGTGCGACCGAGGGCACGAAGGCCGGCGGCGCGACGGCCACCGGAGGCGACACCACCGGAGCAGGCGTTGCCGGTGCCGGCTTGGCTGCCGCCGCCAGGGCGCCGGCGAAGGCTGCCGTTTCGGCGGCGCTGGCGCCACCGCTGCCGCCGCTGCGGGGCGAGCCCGATTCGTACAGCGGGTTGCCCGGATCGAGGTCCTTGCCCATGTCGACCACGCGGTTCCAGTCGGAACCCAGGCCGCCGGTCAGCTTGTGCACTTCGGTGGCCAGGCTTTCGTAGGCACGCACGTCGCGGCGCTTGGCGTGGATCTCGAGCAGCTTGAGGTGGATGGCGGTGCGATCGGGGTTCAGGCGCAGCGCCTCGCGCAGGATTTCCTCGGCCTGCAGGTCGCGGCCGTAGGCCAGGTACACGTCGGCCTCGGCGACCGGGTCGACATCCCCCGCGTCGAGCTGGCTCGGCGAGTACGACAGCGACGAGACGGTGGAGTCGCCGCGGTGCTTGGTGTCCACCGATTCGCCACCGCTGGCGCCGAAGAACGAATCCTTCGGGATGCGGCTTTCGAGGAACACGCTTTCGCTCATTTCCTCGCGGCGGCGACCCAGCACGCGGTACAGCAGGAAGCCGACCAGCAGCGCGATCAGCGCGGCACCCGCCAGCATCAGCGGGTTGTCCATCAGTTCCTCGAAGAAGGTGGGCTCCGGCGGCGGGGGCGGCGGAGCGGGCTTCTTCACAGCCGGCTTCGGCGCGGCAGCCGCAGCGGCGCTCGCTGCCGCAGCGGCGGGAGTGGCTGTGGCATCGGCGGCCGCAGGCGTGCCGGCGGGGGCGGCCGCGGCCTGTGCATCGGCTGCGGGCGTGGCCGCCGCAGCGGGAGCTGCCTGCGCCGTGGCTTCGGGCGTCGGGGGAGTGCTGGGCGCTGCTGCCGCCGGAGCGGCAGGAGCCGCTGCAGGTGCCGCCGCGGCAGCGGGGGCCGCAGTCGGAGGCGCGACCGGAGCAGCTGCAGCCGGGGCAGGAGCCGGTGCGGGGCTCGCGGCCGGAGGCGCGACCGTCGCGCTGGTGTTGGGAGCCGGAACTGGAATGCCCGGCGTTGCCGGTGCCGGAGCGGCGGCGGCGGGTGCGGTCGCGGACGAGCCGGTGCCCGTTGCCGCCTTGAGCTTGTTCAGCTCGCTGATGTTCTTCGACAGTTCCGCGACGCGGTTGCTGTTGTCCTGCGCCTGGCGGTTCTGCGCGACCTTCTCGTCGGCGGCGCGGGTGGCTGCGTTGCCCTGCGAGATCGTGAGCTTGTCGGGCGAGCTGGCCGCTGCATTGCGGTCCTCGACGTTGGCCTGCACCTTGCCCGCTGCCTTGCGGCTCGCGGCTGCCACGTTGGTGGTCGGTGCATTGTCGGCCAGGCGCTGGCGGTAGCTGCCGAAATCGCGGCTTTGCGCGGTGACCGTGCGGCGGGCTTCGGCCGGCGGAACGGCGGATGCCTCGGCAGCGCTCGGCAGGTCGAGCACGGCGCCTGCGCGCATGCGGTTGACGTTGCCGCCGACGAAGGCATCGGGGTTGGCCATCAGCAGCGCGACCAGCATCTGGTCGAGCGACACGTCGGCGGGTTTGTAGGTGGCGGCGATCTTGCCGGCGGTGTCGCCGCGCTGCACCGTGACCTGTTCACCGCCGCCGGCGCTGCGGGCGGGAGCGGCGGCCGTGACAGGGGCGGGGGCTGCCGAAGCGGCGGGTGCCGTTGAAGGTGCTGGGGCCGCAGCCGCCGGAGCGGCCACCACGGGGGCGCGTTCGCGGCGCGCGCGTGCCGCCGGGGCGGTGCGCTCGGCCGGAGCGGAGATCTGGGGAGAGATGGGGGCAGCTGGTGTCGCAGCCTGGCGCGTGGCCGGCGGATCGAGCAGCACCGTGTAGTCGCGCACGATGCGGCCGGAGGCGCCGTTGGCTTCGAGCAGCAGGTCGACGAACGGATCGTTCAGCGGGCGGCTGCCGCTCAGGCGAACCACGTACTGGCCGCCCGCACGGCGCTGCAGCGTCGCCTTGACGTCGCTGAGCGCCGAGTTGTACGGGACACCCGCGTTTCTGAAAGCTTCGGCCGTGGCGATGTTGATCTTCAGGCCATCCGCTTCGTTGGCGGCCATTTCGGTCACATCGATCTCGGCCCGCAAGGGTTCGCCCAGAGCCGACTGCACCTTCAGCTGGCCCAGCGTGAATGCGCTGGCATCGGTGCTCGCGAGGCCCATGGCCACGGCTGCCGCCGCGCCAAGAATGGAAAGGCGCCAACCGTTCGACGGCAGAGGCGGGCGAGCGGCCGATGGGCTGGCCGCAGGCAACAGATGTCTTGTCATGCTGATAGGGGGCGGCTCAGGCCCGGAATTTGTAAGAGGACGTTAGCATCATCACTGAGCACTGACAAGGCAATGCGCTTGTTCTACCCAGTGCGCGCATACTTACGCACACATCTTCTGTTGCCATATGGCAACAATTCATGTTTCAAAAGGGCCTGAGCACCCCGCATCAGGCTTCGAGCAGGATGCGCAGCATGCGGCGCAGCGGTTCCGCGGCACCCCACAGCAGCTGGTCGCCGATCGTGAAGGCGCCAACGTACTCCGGGCCCATCGCCAGCTTGCGGATGCGGCCGACCGGGATGTTCATGGTGCCCGTCACGGTCACCGGCGTCAGGTCCTTGACCGTGGCTTCGCGCGTGTTCGGCACGACCTTCGCCCAGGGGTTGTCGGCGGCGATCATCGCTTCGATGTCGGCCAGCGGCACGTTCTTCTTGAGCTTGAAGGTCAGGGCCTGGCTGTGGCAGCGCATCGCGCCGATGCGCACGCAGAAACCGTCGACCGGCACGGCGGCGGTGCCGAAGCCCGCGCCCTGGCCGAGGATCTTGTTGGTCTCGGCGCCGCCCTTCCATTCTTCCTTGGACATGCCCCACTCGGCGTCGTCCTGGCTCTTGCCCAGGCCCAGGTCCTTGTCGATCCAGGGGATCAGCGAGCCGCCCAACGGCGCGCCGAAGTTGGCCGTTTCAGCCGCGCTGAGGGTCTGCTGCTTGTGCAGCACCTTGCGGTCGATCTCGAGGATGGCCGACTTCGGGTCGTCCAGCAGGGCGCGCACTTCGGCGTTGAGCGTGCCGAACTGGGTCAGCAGCTCGCGCATGTGCTGCGCGCCGCCGCCCGAGGCTGCCTGGTAGGTCATGCTGGTCATCCACTCGACCAGGCCGGCCTTGTAGAGGGCGCCCACGCCCATGAGCATGCAGCTCACGGTGCAGTTGCCGCCGATCCAGTTCTTGCCGCCCTTGGCGAGCGCGTTCTCGATCACCGGCAGGTTGACGGGGTCGAGCACGATGATCGCGTCGTCCTTCATGCGCAGGGTGGAGGCGGCGTCGATCCAGTGGCCGTTCCAGCCGGCGGCGCGCAGCTTGGGGAACACCTCGCTGGTGTAGTCGCCGCCCTGGCAGGTAATGACGATGTCGCACTTCTTCAGTGCCTCGATGTCGTTCGCATCCTTCAGCGCGGTTTCGTTCTTGGCCATGGCCGGGGCCTTGCCGCCGGCGTTGGAGGTCGAGAAGAAGACCGGCTCGACGAGACCGAAGTCGCCTTCGGCCTGCATGCGGTCCATCAGGACCGAGCCGACCATGCCGCGCCAGCCTACGAGGCCGACCAGAGGTTGAGATGCGTTCGCCATTTCAGTTTGCCCTTATGAAAAAAAGAAAAGTTGTCTTTTTTGCGCCCGACTCGTCGAGCCGGGGAGGGGCGTGACGAAGCGGGCTGCGGTTAGCCGGTAATCGTCTTTTTGGTGATTGCTGCAACGACCGCGTCGCCCATCTCGCGGGTGCCGACGCGCTTGGTGCCTTCAGACCAGATGTCGCCCGTGCGCAGCCCGGAGGCGAGCACGTCCTTGACCGCCGACTCGATACGGTCGGCAGCTTCGGGCTGGTTGAGGGAGAAACGGAGCATCATGGCAGCGGACAGGATTGTAGCCAAAGGATTGGCAACCCCTTTGCCGGCAATGTCGGGGGCGCTTCCGTGGCTGGGCTCGTACAGGCCCTGGTTGCTCGAATTGAGCGACGCCGAGGGCAGCATGCCGATGGAGCCGGTGAGCATCGCGGCCTCGTCCGAGAGGATGTCGCCGAACATGTTGCCGGTGACCACCACGTCGAATTTCTTGGGCGCCTTCACGAGCTGCATGGCCGCGTTGTCGACCAGCATGTGGTCGAGTTCGACATCCGGATATTCCTTCGCAACGTCGAGCATCACGTCTTTCCACAGCTGCGAGGTTTCCAGCACGTTGTTCTTGTCCACGCTGGTCACGCGCTTGCTGCGCTTGCGCGCGGCCTCGAAGGCGACGCGCGCGATGCGCTCGATTTCGGGACGCGAGTAACGCATCGTGTCGAAGGCCTCCTCGGCGCCCGGGAAGTGCCCGTCCGTCGCGACGCGGCGGCCGCGCGGCTGGCCGAAGTAGATGTCGCCGGTCAGCTCGCGGATGATGAGGATGTCCAGACCCGCGATCAGCTCGGGCTTCAGGCTGGAGGCGCCCACCAGCTCCTCGTAGCAGATGGCCGGGCGGAAGTTCGCGAACAGGCCCAGGTTCTTGCGCAGCCCCAGGATGGCCTGCTCGGGCCGAAGCGGCCGGTCGAGCTTGTCGTACTTCCAGTCGCCGACGGCGCCGAACAGCACCGCGTCGGCTTCCTTGGCGAGCTTGAGCGTCGATTCCGGCAGCGGATGGCCGTGCGCCTCGTAGGCCGCGCCGCCGACCAGCGCCGATTCCGTCTCGAACTTCAGGTCGAGCACGTCGAGCACCTTGACGGCTTCCGCCACGATTTCGGTGCCGATGCCGTCACCCGGGAGAACTGCGATTTTCATAAGTTGGTCTGAGGTTTCTTGAAAACGATATGCGCGCGATCGATCAGGAGATCATCGTATGCGCCAGCCAGGGCTTCTGCGCCAGGCGCTCGGCCTCGAAGGCCTTGATCTTGTCCTTGTGGCGCAGCGTGAGGCCGATGTCGTCCAGGCCGTTGAGCAGGCAGTACTTGCGGAAGGCCTGCACGTCGAACGCGAACTCCTGGCCGTCGGGCTTCACCACCACCTGGCGTTCCAGGTCGATGGTCAGCGTGTAGCCTGGGAAGGCGAAGGTCTCGTCGAACAGCTGGGCGACCTGCGCCTCGGGCAGCACGATCGGCAGCAAGCCGTTCTTGAAGCTGTTGTTGAAGAAGATGTCGGCGTAGCTCGGCGCGATGATCGCGCGGAAGCCGTACTGGTCGAGCGCCCAGGGCGCATGCTCGCGCGACGAGCCGCAGCCGAAGTTCTGGCGCGCCAGCAGGATCGAGGCGCCCGCGTAGCGCGGCTGGTTCAGCACGAAGTCGGGGTTCGGCTTGCGGCTGGCCGGGTCTTGCCCGGGCAGGCCCGGGTCGAGGTAGCGCCACTCGTCGAACAGGTTCACGCCGAAGCCGGTCTTCTTGATCGACTTGAGGAACTGCTTGGGAATGATCGCGTCGGTGTCGACGTTCTCGCGGTCCATCGGAGCCACGAGGCCCTTGTGCACGGTGAATTTCTGCATGTGATGTCTCCAGATCAGGCGAAGGTGCGCACGTCGACGAAATGGCCGTGCACCGCGGCGGCGGCGGCCATGGCCGGGCTCACGAGGTGGGTGCGGCCACCGGCGCCCTGGCGGCCTTCGAAGTTGCGGTTGCTGGTGGATGCGCAGCGCTCGCCGGGTTCCAGGCGGTCGGCGTTCATCGCCAGGCACATCGAGCAGCCGGGCTCGCGCCATTCGAAGCCCGCGGCCTTGAAGATCTGGTCGAGCCCTTCGCGCTCGGCCTGTTCCTTCACCACGCCCGAGCCGGGCACGACCATCGCGAGCTTCACGTTCTTCGCGACCTTCTGGCCGAGCTTCTTCACCACGGCGGCGGCTTCGCGCATGTCCTCGATGCGGCTGTTGGTGCACGAGCCGATGAACACCTTGTCGATGAAGATGTCGTTCATGGCCTTGTTGGGCTCCAGGCCCATGTAGACCAGCGCGCGCTCGATGGCGCCGCGCTTGTTGGCGTCTTTCTCCTTGTCGGGATCGGGCACGCGGCCGTTGATCTCGACCACCATCTCGGGCGAGGTGCCCCAGGTCACCTGCGGCTGGATCTGTGCGGCATCGAGTTCGACCACGGCGTCGAACTTCGCGTCCGGGTCGGACTGCAGCGTGCGCCAGTAGGCCACGGCCTGGTCCCATTCCACGCCGGTGGGGGCGAGCGGGCGGCCCTTGACGTAGTTGATGGTCTTCTCGTCGACCGCCACCAGCCCGGCGCGCGCACCGGCCTCGATGGCCATGTTGCAGACCGTCATGCGGCCTTCCATGCTCAGGTCGCGAATGGCCGAGCCGGCGAACTCGATGGTGTAGCCCGTGCCGCCGGCCGTGCCGATCTTGCCGATGATGGCCAGCACGATGTCCTTGGCGGTGCAGCCCAGGGGCAGCTTGCCCTCGACCTTCACGAGCATGTTCTTCGCCTTCTTGCCCAGCAGCGTCTGCGTGGCCATCACGTGCTCGACCTCGCTGGTGCCGATGCCGTGCGCCAGCGCGCCGAACGCGCCGTGCGTGGAGGTGTGCGAGTCGCCGCACACCACGGTCATGCCCGGCAGCGTCGCGCCCGACTCGGGGCCGATCACGTGCACGATGCCCTGGCGCTTGCTCAGGAAGGGGAAGAACGCGGCCGCGCCGAATTCGGCGATGTTGTGGTCGAGCGTGGTGACCTGCTCCTTGCTGGTCGGGTCGGCGATGCCTTCGTAGCCGCGCTCCCAGCCGGTGGTGGGCGTGTTGTGGTCGGCGGTGGCCACCACCGAGCTGATGCGCCACAGCTTGCGGCCGGCCTCGCGCAGGCCTTCGAATGCCTGCGGGCTGGTCACTTCATGGACCAGGTGGCGGTCGATGTAGAGGATCGCGGTGCCGTCTTCCTCGGTGTGGACGACGTGTTCGTCCCAGATCTTGTCGTAGAGCGTGCGTGCCATGTCGGTCTCTTCTGTCTTTCGTGGGGAAATGGAATTGTCCGTGGTTGCGGCCTAGGCCGCGAGCTGTTCGCCGCCGTCGGCGGCCGCGTGCAGGTGGTTCACCAGCGAGCGGGCCGCGACGGGCAGGGTGGAGAAATCGCGCGCCACCAGCCTGATCTCGCGCGCGGCCCAGGCGTCGTTGAGCGCCACGCTCACCAGGCCGTGGCCGATGCCGTTGCGCATGAGCTCGAAGGCGCGCTGCGGCATCACGCCGATGCCCAGGCCGTTCTCGATCATTCGGCACATGGCATCGAGCCCCGTCACGTGGATGCGCAGCTTGATGCTGCGGCCCGCGTTCAGCGCGGCCTCGTGCATCGCGACGTAGATGGAACTGTTGGTGTGCAGGCCGACGTGGTCGAAGTCGAGCGAGCCGATGAAGTCGATGCTTCCCTCGGCCGCCAGCGCGTGGCCCGTGGGCACGATCAGCGCGAGCCGGTCGTGCCGGTAAGAAAGGCTCTGAAGCTCGCCCGCGCCGCCGGCCACATGGCACACGCCCAGGTCGGCCGCGCCTTCCTGCACCGCCCGGATCACCTCGCTGCTGAGGTGCTCCTCGAGGTCGATCTTGATGGCCTCGTGGGCGCGCGTGAACACGCCCAGGTCTTCGGGCAGGAACTGCACGATCGCCGAGATGTTGGCGTGCACCCGCACGTGGCCGCGCACGCCGTCGGCGTATTCGCTGAGCTCGCCCTGCATCTTCTCGAGGCTGTAGAGCACCGAGCGCGCGTGGTGCAGCAGGCTTTCGCCGGCGGGCGTGAGGTCGACGCCGCGCGCATGGCGATACAGCAGGGTGGTGCCGAGCGTGGCCTCGAGGTCCGACAGCCGCTTGCTGATGGCCGATGCCGCGATGAATTCGCGCTCCGCCGCGCGCCCGATGCTGCCCAGCTCGCACACGGCGACGAACAGCTGCAGCGACGTGAGGTCGATGCGGCGGGCGAAGTTGCGTTCGGAGGTGCTCATGGGGCTGCGAGGAGTCATCGTGTTTTGCGATGAGGTCGCTATTTTCCCCTTGTTTTTGTGCCGCATCCATCGCGATGCGCGATGGCCTTGTTGCCGGGCGGCGACGGGATGCCCGCCCGGAGGGCTTCTGCGGCCTACCGCGCGAAGGCCATCGCGTCGCCGGAGGCTTCCGCAGCAGCGCCCGGCCTGGTCTGCGTTCTCCAGGTTTCGAGCGGCAGCTTCCACAAGGGCGGCATCTGCGAGAACGGCGGCACGGTGTGGACGAGCTTGGCCAGGGCCAGCCGGCTGTCGGTGCCGATCTTGCTGAAGATCGCCTTCAGGTGCGCCTTGACGGTGTCCTGGCTGACGCTCATGACGCTGGCGATGGCCTCGTTCGAGCGGCCCTCCGCGATCCACACGGCAACCTCGACCTGGCGCTGCGTCAGTTCCGGGAAGGCGTAGCGCAGCCGGTCGGCTGCGGGGAGCTTGCCGACGGTGCGCTGCTGCGCCTGGCGGTAGGCCCGCAGCACGTGCCCCCGATAGATCTGCAGCCGGTCGCGCTCGGCGTCGCTGTATGCGGGTCGCCCGACGACGCGGTGCGCGCTCAGGTCCAGCGAGTACTCGCCGTGCAGCATCAGCACGCCCATGATGCGGTGGGCGCCCGACGGCAGGAACACCTCGCGGGCCATGGGCAGCGCCATGAATTCCTCGTCGGTGAAGACGTCCGATTCGCGCACCGCACGCTCGCCGAAGAAGGCCGGGTCCTTCTGCCAGAACGGATGGCTGGCGACATGGCGCGCATAGGCCTGGAACGCCGTGGCTCGGCGGGCCGGATCGTCCTCGACCGACAGCAGCGCGCGCATCTCGCCGCTGCGATGGTGCACCTCGGTCCAGGCGACCACGTCGGAGTCCGTCAGGCGGACCACGCTTTCGAAGAGCAGGGGCGGAAGGGTCAGCAGGTCGGGCTCGGCCTCGTAGAGGCGAACTATTTCCTGCAGCAGGATCGGGTCGGTGTTCATGACTACTCTTTCGGGTAATTGAAGCGTCCTGTTGCAAATCTTACAGTGGTGCCTCGATGTCTCCGGAATGCGGGTATTGCCAGCGCGGGCGGTACTTTCGTCGAGCGGCGTTCCGCGAGACGCGGCTGTGGCCATGCAGCCGGATTCAACAGAACAAATACGGGACCAACAGGATGAATCGCACTTTCAGGGTCGTCTGGAACAGGCGGCTGGGCGTCTGGCAGGCCGTGTCGGAACTGGCCGTGTCGGCCGTCAAGGGCTCGGCAGTGGGCGCGGTGCTGGCGCTTTCGCTGGCCGCGCCGTTCGCGCACGCGGCCGACGTGCTCCTCATAGGCGCCGGCGGCGCGGGAGGCGGTGATGGGGGCAACGGCAGCATCCGCGGGGGCGGTGGCGGGGCAGACTTTTACCTGCCGGGCTCTGGCGGTGCCGGCTTCGTTCCCGCTCCGACGCAGACTCTTTCCAGCCCGGCCAGCGGCAGCAGCCTCCTGCCGACCTATGAATACGTCGGGATCGGCGGCGGCGGCGGCGGCGGGGACGGTGGCAACCTCGGCACCGGCACGGTCGGCATCGATGGAAGCGCCGGGGGAGCTGGGGAACTCACCCTCAGTGGCACGGCCCTGACAGTCACCAACACGCTGCTGATCGGCGGCGCCGGCGGCGGCGGCGGTTCCGGCGGAGCCCCCTTTCTCCGAGGCGGCAACGGCGGCACGGGCGGCACCGGGACGCTCACTGCCACGGGCGGGGCGACCATCACGGTCGGCACACAGCTCTATCTCGGCGGCCTGGGCGGCACGGGGGGCAACTGCGGCTGTGCCGGCAACGGCGGGGCGGGCGGCACGGGCGTCCTCAACCTGGGCGATGGCAGCACGCTGAACCTGGCGGGCGCCGCATTCACCATCAACGGAGGCGGCACGCTCAATATCGGCAATGCCACGGCCAACGGCACGACTGCAGGCATCGTCACCGGGCTGGCCGGCAGCATCAACAACGCGGGCAGGATCAACTTCAACCAGTCCGATGCCACCTACACCTTCGCCACGGCCATCTCGGGAACCGGCACGGTGGTTCAGAACGGCAGCGGCATCACGTTCCTGACCGGCGCAAATGCCTACTCGGGCGGCACGACCGTCAATGCCGGGCTGATCAACTTCAGCAACGGCGCCAACCTCGGCACCGGCAACATCACGCTGAACGGCGGCGGCCTGCAATGGGCGGCGGCGAACACCACCGACATTTCCGGCCGGCTGAATGCGCTGGGCGCGAACGGCGGCACCTTCGACACCAACGGCAACAACGTGACGCTGGCCAGCGCCATCAGCGGCGCGGGCGGCCTGACGAAGACAGGCGGTGGATCGCTGGTGCTCTCGGCGAGCAATGCCTACTCCGGGGGAACCCGTATCGATGGCGGCAGACTGAGTGCAGCCGTCAACGGCGCCTTGGGCAGTGGGCCGGTTACCGTGAACGCATCACTTGAATTCCAAAGTGGGGTTGATGCGGGCGCGCTGTCCATCACGAATCAGAATGGTTACACGACCTTTCTCGGTGCGAGCACGGCAGGCAGTGCCACCATCACGAACTACAACGCAAGCGGCACCGACTTCTACGGCACGAGCCAGGGTGCCAACGCCACGATCACGAACAACGACGCATCGTTCACCAATTTCCGGGAGAACACTTCGGCGGGTAATGCGCGCATCAAGAACAGCACGGGCACCACCTTCTTCTACCAGAGCAGCAGTGCTGGCCATGCGGCCATTGACAACGACATCGGAGCCGCGTACTTCACCAATGACAGCAGCGCTGGATCGGCCACGATCATCAACCGCAATGGCGGTGCGAGCTTTTTTGTAGGCAACAGCACGGCCGATGGTGCGACTCTGGTGAACCAGGCCAACGGCCGGGTCGACATCTCGGCCCACAGCGGCGGCATCGGCATAGGCTCGCTGTCCGGTCAAGGGCAACTCCTGCTGGGGGCCAACTTCGCGACGCTCGGCGCGCTGGGTACCGACATGCAGTTCGATGGCATCGTCAGCGACGGTGGCACCAACGGCGGAGCCGGTGGTGGGCTGATCAAGACCGGCGCAGGCGTGCTGACGCTTACGGGCGCGAACACATTCACCGGCGGCACCGCACTGCGCCAGGGGCGCCTGAACCTCGGCAACAGCCAGGCGCTGGGCACCGGCACGCTGTCGATGGACGACGACACGACGCTGGGC
>Ga0209564_1001894_pt1 | contig 18767 bp, 21 predicted proteins | sample AraplaCol_mMF_r2_FD_184272 | JGI IMG/M metagenome (GOLD analysis project Ga0209564, IMG submission 184272) | Arabidopsis root microbial communities from North Carolina, USA - plate scrape MF_Col_mMF_r2 (SPAdes) (version 3) | ecosystem: Host-associated > Plants > Roots > Endosphere | place: USA...
CCGAAACTGTCGGAGATTGCTCCATATTGTCACGCACACGCGGATCACGACCTGTGCAGCGCGCTGCAGCATGCCGGAGTCAATCCCGATCTGGCTGAGGCGGTGCCCGCGAGCATGTGGGTGCGGGACCCGCGAATCAAGGCCGCGGTGATTGCGGCTCCCGCTTTCGGGTTTGCCTTTGGACGCGAGGGCTTAAGCGGCGTACGTATCCCAATCCAACTGTGGCGTGCCGCCGATGACCGTCATCAGCCGGACCCCTACTATGAAGAAGCGGTGCGCACCGGCCTGCCCTATCCGCCTGAATATCACGTCGTACCGAACGCAGGACACTACGATTTTCTGCCGCCCTGCAATGCGCGCCTCGCCCGCAAAATGCCCGCCCTTTGCAATAGCTTGCCGGGCTTCGATCGCGCGGCGTTCCACGAGCAGTTCAATGGAGACGTGGTCGATTTTTTTCGCACGACATTGCACTGAGTCTTCCTGTTCCCCGGCACACAGAAAATCGAGCCCGGCAATGAACGAAACAAAAATGACCTTTTCCCCAATGAAGATCAGCAACACCGGGATTGCCAACCAGACCGGCTATCGCTATTCGCCGTCAGCACGAGAAGCATCTGTTCCGCGGAGCGAATAGTCGAACCCATCACGCGTCAAACGGGCCCCCTCAGCGCCTCCACGATCCCCGCCGCTGCCCGCGCGGCCACTTCACACCCGAGCACGATATGGGCCTCCGAAGTATCCTCGATGAAATCGTGACTGACGCCGCCAATGCTCGGCACGAAAAGCATGCATGCGGGAATGTGATGCGCGATCACCTGCGCATCGTGAGACGCACCGCTCGGCATATGAATCCACTGGCCCGGTGCGACCGCTTCGGCCGCTTGCGCAATGCGCTGCTGCAACGCCGTATCCATTACGACCGGCTCTTCCGGGCCGTCGCAAGGTATCAGTTCGACCTGCACGGCATGCTGCAAATTCCACTCGTCCACTAACGCAGCAAGCGCGCTTTCCATCGCATGCAGCCGCTCGGAGTTCCCGTCACGGAACTGCAAGTACATATCGGCCTTGCCGGGCACCACACTGAACGAACCGGGATCGAGATCGATCCGGCCGACAGTCCACACCGTGTCCGCATCCGCCAGGCGGCCAAACGCAGCATCGATACGCGCGATGAACGCAACCAGCGCCGCTCCCGCGTCGCGCCGGATGGACATCGGCGTCGTGCCCGCGTGATTCCGCTGCCCGGTGAAGCGCAACTGAAACTCGCGGATGCCGACAATCGTCGTCACCACGCCAATCGACTTCCCCGATGCTTCGAGCCGCCCGCCCTGTTCGATATGCGGCTCGAGATACGCGCGTTGTCTCGTCCGATCGAGCATCACGCGCGGCACGTCGGCCACGCCTGCCTGTGCGAGCGCATCGCCGAGCAACAGGCCGTCACGATTGCGCGCGTGCTGCAACGATGCATCGATTGCATCGCCGACGAAACTGCGACTGCCAAGGAAACTCGAAAACGCACCCTCTTCGTCGATCCACGATGCCACGTCCACCGCGAAGTCGCGTGTCGCCGCGCATTCGTCGAGGGCGCGCGCGATTTCGAGGCCGTAGATCACGCCGAGCGCGCCGTCCAGCCAGCCGCCCGTCGGCTGCGTGTCGGTGTGCGAGCCGATCACGAGCGCGGGGCCGGACTTGCGCGAGCGCCCGAACACCGTCCCGACACCATCGATGGTTGCGTCCAGCCCGGCATCGGTCATCCGGCTGGCAAGCCAGCGGCGCGCGTCCATATCGACCGGCGACAGCGACAGGCGCACCACGCCGGGTCCATTGGCGCCAAAGTTACGCAAAGCCTTGAGATCGTCGAGCAGACGAGCGGGATTGATGCGTGGGAAGTCTTGCACGCGGGTCCTCCGAAGCAGGCGTATTTGGGGAAAGCGTGATTTTCGCATCAACCCAATGAACTCGCGCCGGGTGGGGCCTTCACGCGTTGGACCCGATGTCTAAAGGACTTTTGTCCTCTGTAGCAGGCGCCGCGTCGACGCTGCTCCTGGCGAGGATTTCCCGCTGACCGATACCGGCGCTGAACGGGCGGGCTGTCCCCTTGGTCCTCGTCTACGCTGTCGAAGCGCCGCCCCGACAGCCGGCCAGGCCGTCGCCTGATTTCCCGGCACAACAGTTTTTCACGCCGGGAATAAATCTCCGATCCGCACGGTATTGCTTCGTGCGTCCACAGCGTTGCAGACCTTTGCCCACTGGGCGAGAGGCGCCTGTACATGCGAACCGTGAGTGCCGTTGACGCGTTCGAAACACGCGTGCGTGCCCAGAACCAAGAACAATGCTTTCCAGTTATCCGCCTTAATCTTGCGCGGGCGGATACCTACACTGCATTCAACGGTTCGCAAACGCGATTGTTTGAAAACTGAACCGAATACCCGGAGGTAACTATCATGAAGTCCCTGATCCACGCCGTTGTGATTGCCGCAGCCCTCGCTGCCCCCGTAGCCGCATTCGCCCAGTCGAACCAGCCCGTCACCCGTGCGCAGGTACGCGCCGAACTCATTCAACTCGAAAAGGCTGGGTATCATCCCGGCGATGGTGACAACACCAGCTATCCAGCAGAGATTCAGGCAGCCGAGGCTAAGGTTGCTGCGCAGAACAATGCGACGGGCATGGGTGGCGTCACGAGCGGATCGTTTGGTGCCGGTCACGCTGCCGTTTCGAAGGCTGATTGGGACGCGATGTACAACCGTCCGTAATATCCGCGCGACCTGATGTGAAACCGGCCTGCAGTCTCTGCCGAATCCGGCCGCGGGTCAAAATCGTTCTACATTACCTCCGCCGTCGAGTCCCTCTCGACGGCTTCGCACAGACCTCAACGGTCTGTGCGTCTTTTTTTGGTTCGCCGGGACCCAGTCAGAACCGCGCGCGCATGCCTACAGTGCCGACAACCTGATTGCCCGTCGACCACGCGCCTCGTCGATTGCACTTTTGTATTGGCTGTCATACTTTGGTCTGGTTGGCTTTCTGCCGGACGATGCTTGCGCGCCCAGGCGAACGTCACCGTGCCGCACACCATTGAACCGATCGAACCCTTCGCCCATATCGCGTTCGTACCGTCGTCCGCTACGCTGCACTATCATGGTCGGCTCAGGAGGACGCATATGTGTACCTGCGAATCGACCCCGCACGACGTTGGTCGTGCACGAACCAGGCTGTCATAGCAGACATGCGAAACCCGCGATACCGCAAAATCCGGTTGCTGATCGTGACGGCATGCGCGTTGTCCGCGTCCGTGCTGATCAACGGCTGCCAGTCGGCGGCGACGCCACCCGCGACCGCGACCGGGAAGATCGCCCCTGACGATGCTACGCTCGCCGCCCGCGTGAAGCAGGCGTTACTCGCGGACGCGGGGCTGCGGTCGTTGCCGATCAGCGTAGCGACATATCGGGGCGTCGTGCAGTTATCGGGCTACGTGGATTCGGAAGCACAGGTTCAGAGTGCGCTCGCCGTGACGCGCGGCGTGCCAGGCGTGCAATCCGTAAGCAACGATCTGCACGTCAGGGCGCAATGACGCGCCATTGCCGGATCGATTCGAGTTGATCGTTATCATTCGGATACCTATCAATCTGAACCGAGAACTTCATTGCTGGCCTTGGCCGGGTCAGAGGAGATTCGAATGGAGCACCCGATCTCCTTCGACTGCTATACCGCCGTGCTGCCTCAAATATTGGTGCCCGATGCCATAGACAACGACGCCGCTATTCAGCGCTGGCATAAGAAAATCAGGTCGCGATCGGCAAATCAGTGAAATGAGGCCAGAAAAAAGGCCTAATCGCGATGTAACCGCGCGCACGTCGTCGATAGAATTTCATTACGCACCGTCACGCGTCCGATAACTGTCGGATCGCTTTCTCACATCGGATTTCCGGTTAATTCAGCATGACACGGCTCGCACGGCACTACGTCCCAGAACAACCGCAGCACGTTATCTTGCAGGGGCTCACGGGGCCCGCATTCCTCGACGAAGGAGACTACCGGTACTTCCTCGCCTGCCTGGCAGACGCAGCGCGCGTCGCCGATCTGGCAGTCCATGCGTGGGTACTCATGCCTGACGCCGTACAGTTCCTCGTCACACCTTCATACGAATCGAGCGTGGCGATGGCGATGCAGGCGGTCGGCCGTCGCTATGTCGAGACCTTCAACCGCCGCCATGGACGCCGCGGTACGGTGTGGCGTGGCGGTTACTGCGCAACGGTGATCGAGCCCGACCGGTATTTTCTGTTCGCGAGCCAGGTCATCGATCATGCGCCGGTGCGCAACCGCCTCGTGGCAGAGCCGGGAAGCTACCCGTGGTCGAGCTACACGCATCATGTCGGACTGCGCTCCGATAGCTTCATCAAGGACCATCCGCTCTACCGGGCGCTCGGCGATACGCCGTTCGAGCGCCACCAGGCTTACCGCGAACTGGGCGCACAGCCCCTGGACGAACTCGAGGTCGATAACCTGATTCAGTCGACGCTCAAGGGCTGGGTGCTCGGCAGCGCCGCGTATTGCGAGTGGGCGGCGCAGACGGCCAACCGGCGTTTGATGCCTCTCCTTCTGCGCGACCGGCCGCCCAGGGTTCGCACGGCACGCGGCCTGGCACGTGTGGGCTAATCGATAGAAAAACAGGTGCTACAGCCGACGAAACTCCGCGCGAGATCCTCGGAACGCACGCGTCACGTCACGTCCCCGGCGCACGCCATCACATGACGCAACACGCTACGGGAGCGTCGCCGCCAACGACACTAGAACGACCAGAACAGAAAGTGGCGGCGACGTTGCGCGTGGACCGTGCGGGGCGGGCGCGTTTGCGGGCCAAGCTGGGCACGGGGATCGACGACTCGCGCGCGCAGCGCCATGTCGTAAAACGCGCCCACCATCGGCAACGCGCTGTGGGCTCCCTCGCCCCAATAGTCGTTGCCGAGCGTCACACGTGCGTCGTCGAAACCCACCCACGCGCCAGCGACCAGTTGCGGATGCATCAGGATGAACCAGCTATCGGTGTTGCCCTGCGTCGTGCCCGTCTTGCCGGCTACGTCGGCGCGAATCCCGAAGCGGGCCCGGATGTCGGAGCCGGTTCCCCGGTTGACCACGTCGCGCATCACGTCGACGAGCGTTTGCGCAGCGGTGGCCGATAGCGCCGCTTCTGGCGATGCGCTCGGGAATTCTGCGAGCACCTTGCCGTTTTGATCCTCGATGCGCGTGACCATGCGCGGTTCGATATAAGCGCCGCGGTTGGCAATCGTGCAATACGCCGAGACCATTTCCTTCAGCGTGACGGGGCTGGTGCCCAACGCGAGCGACGGCACCGCTTCGAGCGGACTCTCGCGCACACCCATCGCGCGCGCGAGCCGCGCGACCTTCTCGGGGCCTTCCTTTTGCATAAGCTGAGCGGTGACGCGGTTGCGCGAATACGCGAGTGCGTCGCGCAGCGTCATGGGACCACCCGTGGGCGGTTCCGCGTCGGTCGGCCGCCAGATCGCATGTCCGGCGAGAGGAATGGCGACGTTCCTGTCGACAATCGTATCGCTCGGCCGCGCGCCGTCCGCAAAGGCCGCGCCGTAGACGAACGGCTTAAACGTCGAGCCCGGCTGGCGCCGTGCCTGCTGCACATGATCGAATGGCTCGTCGGCGAAATCGCGACTGCCAACCCATGCCTTGATATCTCCGTTGCGTGGATCGATGGCGACAAAGCCCGCCTGGATCTGCGCTTTGCTCCGGCACAGCGCGCGGACGAACGCGGGGTCCGTGGCGAGCTTTCGTAGCGCTGCCTGATCCGATTGCCCCGCGTCGCGCGCGGCGCGGTACTCGGGCGTCTGCCGGATGAACGTCTGGAACAGGTCGTTGCCCGGCCAGCAACCCGTGCGTTCGTTCCATGTGTCGTTCGCGATCCATTGCAACTGGTTCGTCTGCCAGTTCATCGCCTGCGTCGCCATTGCCTGCAGACGCGAATCGATGGTCGTGCGCACGACGAGCCCGTCGGCATAGATGTTGTAGCCGTTGCGATCGGCCCATCCGGTCAGCCATTTGCGCAATTGCACCGCAAAATGCGGTGCGGGGCCTGGCGACGCGGTCTGGAGCTCGAAATCGACGTTGAGCGGTTGACGCTTCAGCCATTCATAGTCGCTGGACTTGAGCTTCCCATACCGGTTCATCTGCCCGAGCACCGTATTGCGCCGCTGCAAGGCGCGCTCGGGATTGAGCACAGGGTTGTAAGTGCTGTTGGCCTTCAGCATGCCGACCAACGTCGCGCTTTCAAGAATGTCTAGCTGGGCCGCCGATTTGCTGAAATAGGTGCGTGCGGCCATTTCCACGCCGTATGCGTTATACAGAAACGGCACCGTGTTCAGGTACGTCTCGAGGATCTGATCCTTGCTGTAGACCGCTTCGATCTTGAACGCCGTGATGGCTTCCTTGAGCTTGCGCGTGAGGGTCGGTGCGCGGCCGATGTCGTCGGGATACAGATTGCGCGCGAGCTGCTGCGTGATCGTCGAGCCGCCTTGCCGGTCGCCAGAGAACGTATGCAGCGCGGCCGACGCGGTGCGCTTCCAGTCGATGCCGTGATGCTCGTAGAAACGACGGTCTTCCGTCGCGACCAGGGCATCCACCATGTACGGCGAAATCTGCTTGAGCGACACCCATTCGCGATTGACCGGCTTGAAGTCCGCGAGCAGCTTGCCGTCGGCAGACAGGATCGACGCTGGGCGGTCGACGCGGACTTTGCGGATGTCGCCGATGCCCGGCGTGAAAGGCACGAGCGCGAGCACGTACAGCAGGAACGCCGCCGGCACCGCACCGAGTGCCAGCGCGACGCCGCGTCGCGTCGGATGCCTCAGGGCTCGCAGCGCGGCGACGACAACGAGTCGGGCTTTCGTTCTGCCGGCAGCCGCCAGCCGTTCGATGCGGGCGAGCCACCTTGTGCAATGTTGATGAAACAAGGACAAATATCGACGGTTCACGGTGACGACGCGCTGGCGGAAAAGGCGGGATCGTACCAAAGCGCCAGGACGCTTTTGCCGTCAAAACAGGGGTGCCGGCCGAACCATTAACAGATGATTACATTTGTTTCGAGTGGCAGCAGACATGCGAGTCCGATTGCCCGCGAACACCACTCAATTGCGTTGGAGGTTCCAGATGAGTCATGCACGGGAGGAAAGCCGCTCGGCCCGCGAATCGACCGACGGCGACCATGCCTGCGTTGCAAGCGAGATCGCCGACATTTTCTAATGGATTTACGGCACCCCTCCGGGCTTTCGCGTCAACCACGCGAAAGGCACCGTACGCCAGGCACAGTTACATCGGCGGCGCGACTCCGTCCTTTTCAACCACGACGAATTGCGCGCCGTATGTCCCGCCGCTGGCGGGGGCCGCCACCACGAACACTTTCTTGCCCGCGATCAGATCGGCGCGCGTGGCGGGCGCAAGCGTCACGACAGGCACATTGGCCGGCACCGTGATCGAGTTGCTGCCGCCCTTGTACGAGAGTTTCAGGTCGCGCCCGTTTGTGCTCTCGACAACCGTGTCCACATTCGCATTCGTCATCGAACTGTTGGCGCCGAGATCCCATGCATAGTGGCCTTCGCCCGTGCCGCGCGCGGCATCGGGAAAGACCAGCACTTCCTTCGCGGTCAGCTTGCCGTCGGGGCCGGGCGTGGCCGCCGCGCCGACATAGGAGCCCGGTTTGATATCGGCGAGCTGGATCGCCTTGACGGCGCTAACCTTCGACGCGTCGCTCATCGCGATCGTCACGGTGTCGCCGCTGCGGCGATGCACCGTCAGCGTATTGCCGGAGAACGACACGATGTCGCCACGGATACGTTCGGGCTTCACCGCCGGCGATTGAGCGAACGATGCACTGGCGAGCGTAAGCGCGACGAGGGAAGCAGCGAGCTTGAAGCGAATGGACATAGGTACTCCGTTGTTGTGATGTGATGTGATGTGATGGAAAATATCTGCGTCGGGCGGATCACGATCCGCCAAACCAGTTGTAGCCCTGGTTTTCCCAGTAGCCGCCGGGAAATTCATTCGTCACGGTGATGGCGACGATATGTTTCGGGTTCTTGTAGCCGAGCTTGGTCGGCATGCGCAGCTTCATCGGGAAGCCGTATTTCGCTGGCAACACCTGGCCGTCGTAGGTCAGCGTAAGCAGCGTCTGCGGATGCAGCGCCGTTGGCATGTCGATGCTCGTCCAGTAGTTGTCGGCGCAATGCAGCGCAACGTATTTCGCCGTCGTATCCGCGCCTGCCAGCACCAGGAAGTCGGAGAAACGCACGCCGCCCCATTTGCCTATCGCGCTCCAGCCTTCGATACAAATATGCCGCGTCACCTGGCTGCGTTGCGGCAGCGCGCTCAACTCGCCCAGCGTCCACACCCGCTTGCCCTTTACGAGACCCGTGAGTTCGAGCCGCCAGGTCTTTGCATCGACCTCCGGTACCTGATCGATATCGTAGAAAGCATTGAACGGAAATGGCCGCGTAATCATCGATTCCGGATAGGTCGGCGCAAGCTTGTGCCCGTCGAAGAGCAACGCCTGCGCGTCGTCGTTGAACGAGGACATCGTGCGTAGCAGTGTGTTCACCGACCTGTCATTCGTCAGATCGCAGCCCGATAGGAGCGCCAGGCCGCCCAGCGTCAGGATTCGCTTGCCAAAGAGGCGCCGCGACGACGAACCCAGTTCCTTTTGTGCGTCCTTGATGATGGAGGCGGCGTCGAGGGTCCGCACGTCTTTGCCTGAAGTCATGGTTAGCGGCCCCGGATCATGGTGAGCAGCGATCGCGGCACGAGCGCAACCATGACGATGTGGATCGCGAAGAAGCCGACGAGCACGCCCATCGCGGCGAAATGCACGACGCGCGCGTTATCGAAGCCGCCCATCAGCGTCCGCAGCAGTGGAAACTGCACCGGCTTCCAGATCGTCAGGCCGGACACGATCACCAGCGCAATGTCGACGATGACGACGAGATACGCCAGCTTTTGCACCGCGTTGTACTCGCTGAGGTTGCTGTGGCCAAGCTTGCCGCGCAGCGCTGCGACGAGGTCGGTCGCAACCGCGCGAAGGGTAAGGGGAAAAATGGTTCTGCGCAGCCGCCCGGTCAACATGCCCAGCGCCAGGTACGCAACGAAGTTGGCGACCAATACCCACATGACCGCGAAGTGCCAGAGCAGTGCGCCGCCCAGCCAGCCGCCGAGCGTGATAGCCGCCGGGAAGCGTATCGCCTTGAAAACGGGCGACGCCTCATACACCTGCCAGCCGCTCATGCACATGAGGATCACCGCTGCGGCGTTGATCCAGTGGAATGCACGGACCCATAAGGGATGAATCGTGGCGTGATTCAAAGAGACCTCGTTGTCGACGGTACGGAAGGCGCGTTGCGCGACGATCTGCGGGAGAGGCGATAGAGCGCGCGTCGTCCGCGCAGCATCGTTCGACACTCCGGAGCCGGCACCACGGTCGCGTAGCGGCTCGTGGTCGGCTTGAAGATGAGGATCGCAGGTGGGCGGCAGCGAGGGTATCGGTCAAACGACCGATGAGCGCCGGCGTTCGATGTCCGGCCGCATGAGGAAATGCGTTGATGGAAATGTAAAAAGCGGCACGGCTACCTGGCGATCCACGCCCGATCCGCCTTTAAGCGAGCACGATGTCCCGCTCCCCTCCAGACTGGATGTTGATGTACACGACATCATGAAGCGTCTCGTTCCTGACGTGGTGGATGACGCCGGGTTCAACCGTGTAATGGTCATCGACGCGCCTTGTGTCGACCAACGCGCCGGCTTTCGTTTCGACAGTCAGCACGCCTTGAACGACGACAAAGCGATCTCTTACCTTCGTATGGTGATGCCACGCCGTTTCGCCGCCGGGAAGAACCGTGGTCTGGGAGACGGCGTAGTCTTCCTCGATCAGCAGCGTCTTGTATCGTACCTTGCTGTTCGCGAGGGGAATGTCCTTGTCATTCAATTCAGCCTCCTGTGAGATGAGCTCTCACTGTAGCGTCCGGATCGATATCCAGGGTAGCGACGAATTTGTGTACGATGGTGTGAGTTAAATCGACGTCTCGATCCTCATGCGCCGACTTCCCCCGCTCAATGCGCTTCGCGCCTTTGACGCAGCCGCCCGCCAACTCAGTATTTCGGCCGCCGCGCAGGAGCTGCATGTGACTCATAGCGCGGTGAGCCATCAGGTGCGCCAGTTGGAGCAATGGCTAGGAAAATCGCTATTTGTGCGCCATGCAGCGGGCGTGCGGTTGACGGCTGAAGGACAAAGTCTGAAGCAGGCTGTCGATCATTCGTTCTCGACGCTGGCGGCCCGATGCGCGGAGATCGCGGAGCAAGCGCCAATCTCCGAAATCGTGCTCGGTGCACCCGGCAGTTTTCTGTCGAACTGGCTTATCCCGCGGCTCGACCGGTTCGAGTCGAGCTATCCGGGTATTCGCGTTCGCTTGCAGACGAGTACGGCGATGGACGATCTGCGACGCCAGGTCGTCGACTGTCTGATCGTGAGCGATCGACACTGGCCAGCGGATGTCGAGGTCATGAGCCTTTTCGACGAAACGGCCGGCCCTGTCTGTGCACCGTCGTGGCCTCATCGCATTGCGATGCCGGCGGATCTGCCCAGTCAACCGTTGCTGCACACCAGTTCGCGCCCGCACGCGTGGATGGAATGGGCGTCACGGAACGGCGTCGAACCCGCCCTGTTCGCCGAGGGCCGTCGATTCGACCATTTGTCCTTGCTTCTCGAAGCGGCTGCGGCCGGACTGGGTGTGGCTATCGCCCCTGCGTTGCTCGTCGAGCGCGAACTGTCGCAAGGCAAATTGATCGCGCCGCTAGGCTTCGGACCGAACGACGCCGTCTTCGCCTTGTGCGCGATGCGCGGTCGGTCGGACAAGGCTTTCTGCGACCTTCGTGAGTGGCTCGGAAAGGAGAGCGCTGCGTGACCCGGTAACAGCCTATCAGGCGCCGCGTCCGCGTGCATGAAGCAGCACGGTCCCGATCCCGCTACATGCAATCACGAGCATGCCGAGCGTCATCCACAGATCCGGTACCTGACCAAAGAAGAGCCAGCTGAAGAGCGTGGCGAATGCCAGTTGCGCATAGCCGAAAGGCGTGAGCACGGCGAGTGGCGCGCGTCGAAGCGCCTGCAGCATCAGCGAGTGCCCCGTCGTTGCGAGCGTCGCCATCGCGAGAACAAGCAGCCAGCTGCCGAAGCGCACGCTTTTTATCTCGGGGAACAGGCTCGCCTGAGCAGTCCACAAGAGTGCCGAAAGCATCAATGTCGCCACCAATGCCGTCAGGAAATTTGTGGTCATTGGGTCGCCCGTCTTCGACAACTTGCTGGACACGACCTGAAAGCACGCGAAAGTCGTTGCGGCGGCGATCGGAAAGCACACCGCCCACGAAAACTCGCCGCCACCGGGCCGCACGACCATCAGCATGCCGATGAAGCCGAGAATGACCATCGCCCATTTGCTTCTCGCCACGTTCTCACCGAGGAGCGTTGCGGCCAGAACCGTGGTGATCAGCGGCGCCATCATTGCCAGCGAAGTCGTGACGGGAAGCGGCAAATAGCGCAGCCCCGCAAACGTCGAGGCCGAGTTGAGGAGCAGCAGAATGGCCCGCAGCAATTGCAACCGGAATGGCCGCGCACCGTTGAGACCGCCCACTCCGCGCCGCATCAGCCAGACGGCGAGCACGACCGTCTGGAATACATACCGGACCCAAAGCAGCGCAAGCAAAGGCACCGAAGCGCCGATGACCTTGACCATGGAGTCACTGCCCGCAAAGGTTGCCGTTGTGAGAACCATGATGAAGATCCCCGCTTCTACGCTCGATCCGGCGAAAAAGCGGTTCAAATATTGCAGGTACTGCACGCGTCTCCCTGATCGGCGCGTGGCCGAGATGGCTTGTATGGAATGTGAGGCGGCCTTCTCGCCGATGTCGCCCGAGTCAAGGCGTCGACTGCGACCGAGCATCACGTCTGAGTCGACGACAATGCCAGACTTCAATCAAAATTGGAAGCGCCGATATTCGGCGCATTCAAACGCGCACTTGTCCTGCCGCCTCGCGAATCAGGACCGCGATCGTTCAGAAATCGCAACGAGCTTTTTCTCTGAGTGTCGATATAGAGCACCGTGTGCATCCACTCTAAAGCAGGCGTGAATTTCCCCTGGACTGTCAGCGCCCGCTTTTTTCATGTCGATGTCGAGATAGCCGCTGGCAGCAGCGATGAAAGGCTGCATTCCCGCTTTTGGATTGATCTGCGCAACGCTCTGAATGACGCCATTCGAGTCGTAAAACACCCTCAGCTTCATGAGTCGCTCCCGCTATGGCACGTCTGTGCAGATTGCATACAGGACGTACATGACCGTGAAATGCATGCCGGGAGGCGCATTCCCGGCGTCGAAACAGGTTATCGGTACGATGTGCGAAATACTGGTGTCGTCCTCCTGCACTACGCTTATCGTCGTAATCTGCAGTCCAGCCTTTATGTTCCGTAGTTCCCGATGGGGACGCTCAAGCACCGGTCGATCCAGTACGTCCGATCCTATTTCAACCAGAAGCGGCACCGCCTGCCATTCAACTAGCCGTGGTGGCCGTGCTTTTCTGCTGAGGCCTTTGTTAAAAGGCGGGTCCACGCCAGTTATTGTCCAGAACATCGTATGGCCGGTTTCGATCGTGCTAACGAGTGCTTCGATGACAGTGACCGCCATGTTCATCTCCGGGAAGCGGGATTGCGGCCGTGGCGAGGCTTAACGGTCGAATGTATTTCCTGGTTGAATCTAGTTGATTCGCGGAAACTGCCATTTGCGTATTGATGGACTTGCGTTCGCTAACGAACGCTGCAACTTGAAACAGTTCGTTCAGTCATTGCAATCCATAGGGCGCAATCGACATCGACCATCAAAGCCGGGACTGTTGAGCAACGCGAAACCTGTCCTTTCCGTTCCCGTCTTCAAACATTCGTGCCGATAGTGAATACTCTCGTCGACGCGATGCCGCATTCAACGCGGCAACAAGGATGGCGTGTGCGAGCCGTCTTGACCGCGAATCCATCTGTCCGGCTGCATAGACCTGTTCGCAGCACAATCGTTACCCACCGTGACCTTGCACGTTTCCTCCCATATCGAACCAATCGATTTTTCAGCGCCCTCAGCACGGGTGGCACGGCGGCTGATCGGCGCCATCCTGACGGTGGACGGCGTAGGCGGCCGCATCGTCGAGACGGAGGCGTACGATCCGGAGGAACCGGCGTCGCATGCTTTCCGCGGGCCGACGGCACGCAACGCCGTACTGTTCGGTCCGCCCGCACACGCCTATGTGTACCGGTCGTACGGCATTCACTGGTGCCTCAATTTCGTGTGTCGAGAAGAGGGTCACGGCGCCGGGGTACTGATCCGCGCGCTCGAACCGTTGACCGGCCTGGATGCGATGCGCCAGCGGCGCGGGCTCGAACCGATCCGCCTGCTCTGTTCCGGACCGGGCCGCGTCGGACAGGCGCTTGGCATCACACACCGGCACAACGGCATGTCGTTACTGGAAGCGCCTTTTCACGTCGAAGCGCCGCAAGAGCCGGTGTCGGTCGTGTCGGGGCCGCGCATCGGCATTACGAAGGCGATCGCGTTGCCGTGGCGCTTCGGCCTCGCTGCGTCGAAGTTCTGGAGCAAGCCGTTTCCAGAACACCCTTGAGCACGCGCGTCGCGACTGTCATAGCGGACCGCGATCATTGCGTCGTGGCCGCTTCGAGTATGCGCGCGGTACGCGTCCGTAGACGCGGCGCCACGAAGTCGAGAAACGCACGCAACTTGAGTGGCAGAGGCGTCTGTCCTTTATGCACGAGACTGACGGGCAGCGGTGCCGATTCGAACGTATCGAGCACGACGCTCAATGCGTTGTCGCGAATGGCGTCCGCGACCTGATAGGACAACACGCGTACCAGTCCAACGCCAAGCATCGCGGCGGCGATCGCAGCTTCCGCCGTATTGACTGCAAGCCGTGAATGAACGGGCACGGATACTTCTGACCTGCCGGACCCGAACGCCCACGCACGACTCGATGCGAGCACCTCGAAGGTAATGCACTCGTGCGTCGCGAGATCGCGCGGTTTGACGGGCACGCCATGCGTTGCCAGATACGCGGGACTCGCGCAAACGACCCGGCGCACAGTCCCCACTCTCGTCGCCATGAGCGTGCTGTCGGGCAGTTCTCCAATACGGATGGCAACGTCTGCCTGCTCCTCCATCAGATGCACGACGCGATCCGTGAGCACGAGGCTCACGTCGATCTCCGGATAGTGCGCGAGAAATTCCGCGACCACGGGCACGACGTGCAAGCGGCCGAACACGACGGGCGCCGTGACCACGAGTTCGCCCTTGGGGGATGCGTATTCCCCCGTCGCGGCGCGCTCGGCTTCGGCAATCTCATCGAGGATGCGCCGGCACGCCGCCACATACGAGGCGCCCGCTTCCGTCAGGGAAAGCTGCCGCGTCGTGCGTTGAATCAGACGCGTCTTCAGATGCGACTCCAGTTCGCCCACCTTGCGGCTCACCGTTGCCAGCGGCATGCCGAGGCGCCGCGCGGCGGCCGACAAGCTGCCCGAGTCGACGACCGCGACAAGGATGGACATGGAATCAAGCCGATTCATCGGATGGCCCTATCAAAAAATGGAAGGATGATTCCCGATGTTGGGAGATTCTCTTTATAAATGCAAGCGCGTAGCCTTCAGGCTCCGGGGCCCCGGCAGCTTGCCGCCCATGCCCTGAAGATCGAAATAGAAGGAGAGTGCCGTGAACGGCCTGCCGAAAACATCCAGTCATCCCCAGCCCCACGCGGTCGCGTCACGCGCGAAGGTCGTCATGATGGCGGTCATCGCCGGCGCGGTGATCACCAACATCTACTGCACGCAGCCCATCCTGCCGTTGATCGCTTCGGGCCTGCAGGTCGACCTGACCACCGTCGATCTGGTCGCCGGCGCGGCGCTGCTCGGCTTTGCAACGGGCCTCGCCTTGCTGTTACCGCTGGGCGATCGCTTCGACCGGCGCAAGCTCGTGCTCGCGCAGATTGCGCTCGCCTTCGTCTTCGCGCTGAGTTCCGCGCTTTCACCCGGCATCTGGCCGCTGATCGGCGCGTCGTTCGGTCTTGGCATCGTCAGTTGCGTGCCTCAGCAGCTGGTGCCCTTCGCTGCCGTCATGTCATTGCCGAGTGAGCGCGGGCGTTCGGTCGGCACGGTCGTCAGCGGCATCATGGTCGGCATTCTGCTGGGCCGCACGATCAGCGGCGTGATCGGCGCGGCCTACGGTTGGCGCGCCGTCTACGGCGTGGAAGCGGTGTTCATGATCCCCGTCTGGATCGCCGCCGCGTCGCTGCTGCCACGCGGCGTGCCTTCCACCGATCTGTCCTACGGACGTCTGCTCGCGTCACTCTGGCCACTGGTTCGGGACCATCGCCCGATTCGCGAATCGATGATTGTCCAGGCGCTGCTGTGGGCCTGCTTCAACGCGTTCTGGGTCAATCTGGCGGCCCTTCTGGCAAACGGCCCGCAGCATCTCGGCAGTGCGTGGGCCGGCGGTTTCGGCATCATCGGCGCGACGGGTGCGCTTGCCGCTTCACTCGGCGGCCGCGCGACAGATCGACTCGGCTCGCGCGCCGTCATTGCGGCCAGCATCGGCATCGTCACGCTTGCCTATGTGCTGCTTGCCGGCGCGGAGTCCTCGCTGACGTTCCTGATCATCGGGGTCATCGTGCTCGATATCGGTGTGCAGTCGGGACTCGTGTCCAACCAGACGCGCGCCTTTGCCGTCGATCCCAAGGCACAGGGCCGCATCAACAGCCTGTACATGACGGCCACCTTCTCCGGCGGCGCCATCGGCGTGATGATCAGCGGCTGGCTGATGACCCGCTTCGGCTGGACGGGCGTGGTGATCTTCGGCATTGCATTGGGGCTGGTCGCTTCCGCCTACCACTGGCTTGGCGGCAACCGGCGCATGCGGAATGCGGCCCAATCGTGACCCGTACCATCGTGTAGCAGTGGAGCGTATCCGGGTGCGCAATACGCCGTGGCCTCGAGGTCGACGGATTGTTCCGCCCGATCCCTATGTCGCGGCAGGCCGTGCACACCCTGGACACCTCGCATTTGCTGTCGACATTGCATCGGTGTCGCGCTGATACGCCTAAGGAAGACCATGCGCATATGCGTGGCATTGTGGAAACCGCATTTGAATGCAATGGTCTTCAGAGGGTGGTCGGTCTCACCTAATATCTTTCTCGCTGCGTCCACACGAAGTTCTTCGACAAATGCGGATGGCGTCTTCTGCGCATGTTTCGCAAACAGCCGCGAAAAACTTCTTCTGCTAACCGAGACGGCACTGGCAAGCTCTTCGATCGACAGTTCATCGGCAATATGATCGGTGACGTATCGCTGTACCTTCTCGATGAACGTGTTCTTGCGTGCGGCGGGATCGATATACGGTCTGCCCTCGTGATCCATGTCCATGCCAAGACGCGTCGCGACGCGTGCGGCCAGTTCATGGCCCCAGTCGTCCGCGACCTGAGATAGACACAGGTGCCAGCCCGCCGTCGCACCGGCGGACGAGACCAGATTGCCATCGCGTACCAGCACCTTGTCGGGACGAATTCGAGCCAGCGGGCATTCCCGGGACAGCGCACTGGCATCGGACCAACCGACGGTGACTTCCCTGCCATTGAGCACACCTGCGTGCGCCAATAGAAATGCTCCACTGCAGATCGAGCCGATCCGCTTCGACTGGAAAGCGCAATCGCGCAACCAGTTCAGAAAGTCGAGTTTCGGGCGAGCGTTCGACAAGTACGGTCTACCCGTTACCAGCAAAACATCGACGGGCGCCTGAAACGCTGTGTAGTCGAACGGGACGCAAAGCTGCATGGAATTCGAGCAGGCTATATGGCCCACCCGCTCACCTACCAGCGACACCTGATACTGGCAAGTTTCCCGCAGGCATCGATTCGCTTCGTAAAAGACATCGAGCGCGCCGGCAATATCCAGCGCCTGCACACCGTCCAGCACGACAATAGCGATTTTCATTTTCCGGACCCGCACGTGTGCGACTGGAATGACATGACCTTGCGCGCGACTTACGCCGATCGACATGACCGCAATCACGTTCGACCTGGTTGTGAAAGCTAGTCGTATGGCCTGCAGATAGCCACCCTACTCTTGTTTGAATCCGTCACTGCAACAGGATGGACGATACTTCCGTATAGTCCGGGCGGTATGCGTGCGGAACAAGCGTTGGCGTGCGGGTGCTGTCCAGGGCGGCGCCGTCACACGATTCGCTGCACCCACTGACTACGCCAGTCGGGTGCATCGAAGGGCTCCGAAAAATATTGGGTCTCGTGCACGACCTTATCGTCGTGGAACTTCATGATGCTCACGACGTATGTCGCGCGGTCCGTGTAATCGATCGTGTATTCCGTGATCCAGAGATCGCCGTTTCCCTGAATTCGCCTGACATCGAAACCCGCAGGCCGGCCGGGATGATGACCGCGCAATGCCTGCAAATTGCTTCGTCCGACGATGCGTTCACCCGACTGCGGATAATCGCAGACGGCATCGTCGTGATAGATATCATGTTCCAGGTCGAGATCCCCCTCGGCCGACGCTCGCCAGTGCGTATTCAAGGCTTCACGAATCTGTTCCTCTTTCATCGGCCACCTCCAGCATCAGGATGTGAATTCGGGCCTTTGTAATCTCTGCCGAGCGACACGTGCGCGGGCGTTGCCCGCGCGAACACAGCGACCCATGTCAGCAGCATAGGCGCAAATGTCCATGGGCGCTGTCTGGCTCAACGAATCGAAGCCCGCATCCCTGCATTCAGACGGCGCCGATACGTCGTATTCCGCGTTGCCAGCCAGTAGTAAAGCGGCGAGGTCAGAACGAGACCGATCACCCACGAAAGATCCGCGCCATCCAGATAGCCGGGCACGGGACCGGCGTACATCGGCGTGTTCATGAACGGAATCTGCACAGCGATACCGACTGCGTACGCAATGAGCGCTTGCGGATTGAAGCGTCCATAAATGCCGCCGTCCGCCTCGAAGATCGAGTCGATGTCGTACTTGCCTTGATGGATCACGTAGAAATCGATCAGATTGATTGCCGTCCACGGCACCAGCACGACGAGCAACGCAAGCACCAGATCGACCAGATTGCCCACGAAATTCGTCGAAGCCCCGAGCGCCGCATAGCAGCATGCAGCAAGAATAACGAACGAGAACACCGCCCGCGTGCTGGCCGTCGGAATCCAGCGGTACGCAAAGGTCTGCACCGATGTGATCGCCGCAAGCACGGCGCCGTAGAGATTCAACGCGTTGTGACTGATGACGCTGAGCAGGAACAGCACCAGCATCGGCAAGCCGAGCGGACCCGTGGCCTGCTTGACGGCATCCATCGCATCGACGCCCGGCGGCACGGCCAGCACGGCAACGGCGCCGAACACGAACGCGAGCGTCGAACCGATCGTACAGCCCAGATACGTCGCCCAGAACGTGGACGCGACACTGACGTTTTCCGGCAGATAGCGCGAATAGTCGGACACGTACGGCGCAAACGCGATTTGCCAGAGCGCGGACAGCGAGACCGTCGCGAGCCAGCCGGCGATATTGAAGCCGCCGCGCGTCAGAAAATCCGCCGTCGAAACGTGCGTCAGGATGTACCAGAAGCCGACGAAGATGCCGATGCCGAGCACCCACGTCCCGATCCG
>Ga0209564_1001896_pt1 | contig 18748 bp, 18 predicted proteins | sample AraplaCol_mMF_r2_FD_184272 | JGI IMG/M metagenome (GOLD analysis project Ga0209564, IMG submission 184272) | Arabidopsis root microbial communities from North Carolina, USA - plate scrape MF_Col_mMF_r2 (SPAdes) (version 3) | ecosystem: Host-associated > Plants > Roots > Endosphere | place: USA...
CAAGGCTGGGTTATACTTATGACTGGAACCCTGAGGGCAAAGAGGTTGGTTTAAGTGAATATGTGCTGCAGGCCAGCTCAGGCATCTGGGTAGAAAGGACAAGTACTGCATCGCAGTTCTTTAAGAATTAAGCAAGCTCATTTTCATATTCTGCTTACCCGGGACGGCAAATATTACATATAGCCAGGCCCGGGTAAGTTTTCTTTCTTACATTTAAACATGGAAGAAGCTACTGTACTTTGGTTACTGGGAATACCCTGCTCAGGGAAAACAACATTGGCATACCAGATCAAAAGTGAACTGGACAAGAAAAATATTCCGTGTAAAGTACTGGACGGGGATGAACTAAGAAGCGGCATTAATGCCGACCTGGGTTTCTCTCCACAAGACCGGGAGGAAAACATCAGAAGGGCGGCAGAAATCGCAAAGCTGTTCCTGGATGCCGGTTTTGTAACTATCTGTTCCTTCATCACACCTACCGCAAAGCTTCGCCAGCTGGCCAGTGGAATTATCGGCGCAGCACATTTCCATGAAATTCATGTCAGCTGCAGTATTGAGGTTTGTATGCAGCGTGATGTAAAAGGGATGTACAATAAAGCCCAAAAGGGTATTATAAAAGACTTTACAGGCTTACAATCTACGTTTGAGGCGCCGGAAGCGCCATTTCTCACTGTGAACACCGAAGAAAAAGACGTTGCTGCATCGGCTAACGAAATATTAGCCGGTGTGTTCCCCACCTTATTTGGGTTACCTGGCCAGAAAGCATTACAATCAACACTTTAGGCGGATGTAAGCTGCCTGCATCGTATCCACCATAAGAAAAAGATGAAAAAATATTTGCAGGAACAGAAATTTGTGCCTTTCTTTGTGTCAAAATAACACAAACGGAAATGAAACCGTTCTCCTCATATAAGAACCCTGCACTTGCTGTTGACCTGGTAGTATTTGGTTATCATGAGCAAACGTTGTCTGTGTTATTATTGAACAGGAAAGAAGCGCCTTTCAAAGATCAGTGGACGTTGCCAGGCGCCTTTCTTCAGCTGGAAGAAAGTTTTCAGCAGACCTGCTCCCGTATATTGAAAACAAAACTGGGGATGGATGATGTATACCTGGAGCAGCTGTTCTCTTTCGATGACCCGGCCAGGGACCCCCGGGGACGTGTGATATCTATTGCTTACTATGCACTGGTGAATCCGCATACGCTGGAGATCAGCGGCGGTCAGATGGCCAATGATGTGAAATGGTTTGATGTAAAGAAGATACCTGCACTAGGATTTGATCATAAAAAGATCTTCGGCAAAGCGCTGCAAAGGCTTAAATCCAAGATCCTTTACTTCCCGGTGGGATTTGAGTTGCTGGATGAACTGTTTACCATGACCGAGCTGCATCACCTTTATGAATGCATTCTGGGGGTAAAGATCGACAGGAGGAATTTCAGCAGGAAGATCCTGGACTCTGAATACATCATCAACACCGGCCAGAAGCGCGAAGGTTTGCAGAACAGGCATCCTGAACTTTTCCGGTTCAATAAAAAATTAAAGCAGAATAATTTTCAACTTAATATCAGCAACCCATGAACATGCTACCTATCCTCCTCAAAGATGGCTACAAAGTAGGCCATAAATTTCAGTATCCCGAAGGCACCACACTGGTTTATTCCAATCTTACCCCCCGCAAATCGAGGAATGCAGAGATCAATGAGATCGTTTTCTTTGGCCTGCAATACTTCATTAAGGAGTACCTTGTACGGCAGTTCAATGAAAACTTCTTTAATAAGCCCAAAGAAGAAGTGCTGCGGCTCTATGCCCGGCGTATCAACAATTATCTTGGCAAAGACAGTATTACCTATGACCATATAGCAGCACTGCACGATCTTGGTTACCTGCCGCTGGAGATCAAGGCGCTTCCTGAAGGAACGCTGGTGCCGATGCGCGTACCTGTTTTCACTATCAAAAATACGGTACCTGAATTTTTCTGGCTGACCAATATGCTGGAGACAATCTTAAGCGCCATCCTGTGGAAGCCAGCTACCTCTGCCACTACCGCTTTTCAGTACCTGAAAACTTTTACCCGGTATGCAAAAGAGACGGTAGGTAGTGATATGAGCTTTGTTCCCTGGCAGGGACATGATTTCTCTTTCCGCGGTATGAGCGGTGTGGAAGATGCCCTGATCAGCGGTGCGGGCCACCTGCTTTCTTTTGCAGGTACGGATACTATTCCGGCTATCGACTTCCTGGAAACGTTCTATAATGCGGATTGTGAAAAAGAACTGATTGGAGGTTCTGTTCCGGCGACAGAGCACAGCGTAATGTGTATGGGCACCCAGGATGGGGAGATCGGTACCTTCCGCCGTTTGATCAGCGAAGTATATCCCGCGGGTATTGTATCTATCGTAAGTGATACCTGGGACTTCTGGCAGGTGATCACAGAATTTCTGCCGGAGATGAAGGATATTATCCTGGCCCGCAATGGTAAAGTAGTGATACGGCCTGACAGTGGTGATCCGGTAAAAATTATTGTTGGCGATGAATCTGCCCCTGCAGGTAGTCCGGAATACAAAGGCGCGATTGAATGTATGTGGGAAACATTTGGCGGTACCATCACGGAAAAAGGATTTAAACTGCTGGACAGCCATATCGGTCTGATCTACGGTGACAGCATTACTACCGAAAGGCAGCTGGCCATACTGGAAGGATTGAAACGTAAAGGTTTTGCCAGCTATAATGTGGTATTGGGGATCGGTTCTTACACCTATGAATATGTTACCCGCGACACATTTGGATTTGCTATGAAAGCTACTTATGGAGAAGTGAATGGTGCAGGCCGGGATATTTTTAAAGATCCTAAAACTGACGACGGTACGAAGAAATCTGCGAAAGGTTTGATGCAGGTGCACAGGAATGCGATCACCGGGAAACTGGAGCTGAAAGATCAGTGTAGCTGGGAAGAGGAAGGGAAAGGTGAGCTGAAGACGGTGTTCAAAGATGGGAAAGTGGTGGTGGATTGGACATTGCAGGAGATCAGGGACAGGATAAAAACAGCATTGGAAAATGATGAAGATAGTAACGTTGTACAGGCCCATAGGGTTGAAAGAGCTGCAGCTGATTATTGAGTCTGGCAGCAGGGAGTTGCCGGATGATCTGCTGCTTAAAGCAGCATTGTCTAAATTTTACAATAATGAGATACAATAACCGCTGGCTGACTAGAAAATATGAAGCCAAGGAGAAAATAAAATTCCTATTCTTCTGGGGGCATCAACCTTCAAAGGACGGCAGTATTACCACATCCTGTTTCAGCCAGTGGTGGGGATCGCCCTTCCAGGTGGAAGGGATCTCCTATCGAACAGCAGAGCATTGGATGATGGCAGGGAAAGCCCGCTTGTTTAACGATGACGTGCTCCTGCAACAGATCCTTCAAAGCAATACGCCTGCTGCGGCCAAGAAGTTAGGCAGGGAGGTGAAGAATTTCGATTCCCGTGTATGGGATCAGCATAAATTTGAACTGGTTGTTGAAGGCAACCGTCACAAATTCTCCCGGCATGCAGCGCTGAAAACGTTCTTACTGAATACAGCCGGCCGGGTAATCGTTGAAGCAAGCCCGGTTGACAAGATATGGGGAATAGGTATGGCTGCAGATCATGTAGCAGCAGAAAACCCGTTATTATGGAAAGGTGAGAACTTACTGGGATATGCCCTTATGGAAGTAAGGGATCAACTCCAATAACATGAACGACAAACAGAAAAAAAATATCAGTAAATTCCTAAGCTTCATCCTCCGGCATAGCCCTGAGACCATCGATTTACATCTTGATGAGAACGGGTGGGCAGATGTGGAAGACCTCATCTCCAAAGCTGCCCGGCATCAAACTCCTTTTACAAAGGAGGAACTGGAGGAGATTGTGGCAGATAATGACAAACAGCGGTTTGCCTTTAATGACGAGCATACAAAAATAAGGGCCAGTCAGGGACACTCTGTTAACATCCAGCTGGACCTCGTTCCGCAGCAGCCACCGGATCTGCTTTATCATGGTACCGTGCAAAAGTTCCTGTCAAATATACAGCAGGAAGGCCTGCTGAAAATGAGCCGGCAGCATGTGCATCTGAGCGAGGATAAAGCAACGGCCGAAAAAGTGGGCAGCCGGCGCGGCGTCTCTGTTATACTGAATATCAGGAGCGGCCAGATGCACCAGGATGGAATTGCATTCTATCTATCTGAAAATGGGGTATGGCTAACCGATCACGTACCTGTAAAGTACATTGACTTTTAAACACCACTGCGATTTATGTCTGCAAGGAACTTTATCAAAGATGCTTTATTAGGCGTGGCCATCGGCGATGCATTGGGCGTACCGGTTGAGTTCAGAACCAGGAACGAGTTGAAGGAACAGCCTGTAAGCAGCATGCTGGAGTATGGCACACACAATCAACCAGCAGGCACTTGGTCGGACGATAGCTCATTGACCTTCTGCCTGGCGGAAATGTTATGCAAAGGTTACGATCTGAACGATCTGGCCAACCGCTTCATCAACTGGATGGAATATGGCTATTGGACGCCTCATGGTGAAGTATTTGATATAGGTATTGCTACCGCCGCGGCCATTCATGGACTGCAGATGGGAGACAGACCCGTAATGGCGGGCGGAAGGAACGAGGAAAGTAATGGCAATGGCTCATTAATGCGCATTCTTCCTCTGCTGTTCTACGTAAAGGACTTGCCAATTCAGCAACGGTTTCATCATGTGGAAGAGGTTTCTTCTGTTACCCATGGGCATATTCGTTCCATTACCGCTTGTTTTATTTATATCGAATTTGCCCTGGCTATTTTGCAGGGAATGGATAAACATGCGGCGTATAAGGAGATCTGTTCAAGCACCAAAGATTTCCTGAGCAGGAACAATGTGCTTGATCCCGTGGAGCAGAAGATCTTTGGGCATATCCTGGAAGGCAAGTTGTCTACTATGGAGGAAGCAGATATTCATTCCAGCGGTTATGTCATCCATACTTTAGAGACGGCTATATGGTGTTTGCTTACCACAAAAAGCTATAAAGAAGCCGTGCTGAAAGCGGTTAACCTGGGCAGCGACACGGATACCTCGGCGGCTGTTACAGGCGGACTGGCAGCGCTGCTGTATGGCTGGGAGACGATTCCTGCTGAATGGCTGAACATGCTTGTAAAAAGAAATGACATCGAAGACCTGGTCAAAAGACTGGACGATAAACTATAGAACTATGCGCACATTTAATCTCATCTATCCCGAAAGATCTGATATCCGTTTCAAAACCATGGTCTTCCCCGACGGGCAACCTCATATTAAGGTAGATATGGATAGCCTGAGGGGACTGGATCGCCATCAGCCACTGAGGATCCTTAGCAGGATAGCCAATGCCAACGATTTGCTCTTAACCTTGTTCATTAAGAACACCCTGGATTACCTGGAATTTGAACAGGTAGAACTGCATGTTTCTTATCTGCTGGCCGCGCGTATGGACAGGGTGATGCTGGATGGAGAACCTTTTTCATTAAAGGTAGTAGCCGCCATGCTGAACCAGGGGCAATTCAAAAAGATAAAAATATTTGATCCGCATTCAGAGGTTGCAACGGCGCTGATAGACCGGTCTTATGCAGTACCAAATCACCGGTATGTAAAAGACGCGCTGGAACATTATTTTGATCATCATCCTGCTACGCAATACTGCCTGGTCTCACCGGATGCAGGAGCCTTGAAGAAGATCCATAAACTGGCGCAGTTCCTGGATGTGGACAATGTGGTGGAATGTATGAAAGAACGGGATGTAAAAACGGGCGCGCTTACCAGCTTTAAAACGACGGCTGAGCAGCTTAGGGGACAGACCTGTTTTATAGTGGATGACATTTGTGATGGTGGAGGTACGTTTGCAGGCACGGCGAAGATGTTGAAAGAGAAAGGAGCGGATAAGGTGAATTTGATTGTGAGCCATGGCATATTTAGTAAAGGTACGGTGATTGAAGCCGTGGATGAGGTGTATACGACGGATTCGTTTAGAGCGGTGGAGGCGGTGAAGAGTTTTGAGGTGGAGCGGTATTTTGGTGAGTAGTACGTTAGCCCTTCTCTGTAAGTTCGATCTTCCTGCCGTCCAGATCTTCTATGACAGCGGTGTAGCCCCATTCTGTTCTGGCAGGAGGATTAATTATGCGAGCACTCTGAGACTGTAAAGTTTCGATTTGTTTATCAAGATTTTCAACTGTAAAGCCAAGCCTTGTGGTGTGATCCGGTTGAGATACACCTTTGGGCAGGGGATAGATCTCCAGCACAATGTTATCTCCGGTACTAGCGTAGTGATAAGGACCATTTCCATGCTTGTGGTAATCGAAGTGAAAGCCCAGGCTGGAATAAAAGGAGGCTTGTTCCTGTAGCTTGTTTGTTTTGATAACGATTAGGTGGATTGATGGCATAAGGGGACAATTAAATATTAATTATTCACAAGGTAAAAAATATAATCCTGTCCCTTTACCTTGCCTGGAAAAATGCCTTCACAAAGTTAAACCCGTTATTATAAAACAGGTCTTCTGTAAATTGGGCAACATCCAGCTGCCCGACCCATTGTTTGGAATCCTCCAGTCTTTCCAGGAAAATCTTAAAGTTTACATTGATGTAATTCTTGAGCGCCCGCATTTCTTCCACATTAGAAACATTGGCAAAGGGGTTGATCAATCCGTCGAAGTCAGAACCAATGGTGATATGATGCTGTGCCTCCTGCAAAGGGATACCGGCTGTTACGCATACCTGTAAGAAGTGTTTAAGGTGTTGTAGGATGTGATCGTAAAAGAACTCCTGTGGGTTTCCTTGCTCTGTGCTGGCGATCACTTCTTCAATTGTAATACAGTCGTCGTCGGGCAGGGGTTTTTCGATCCGCTGGGGCAGGCCGAATGCATCCCATTCTAATTTGGAGATATACTCCTTATCTACTATTGAGCCGTCATCTTTTCTGCCGGTGGGCTCATGATCAAAGCGACTTACGTATCCCAGGATACGGCGGTCCATAGACAGACCGATCATTCCTCCGTTCCTGACAATCCAGGTTATTTCCTCGTCGAAAAGATTGATGGTGGTCATGTTGAAAGCAGGAGCTCCGGGGCGGTGGGGCATGTTCCTTACCTGCATGGTTTTTCCAGTCTCAACGTACATTACACCGTCAAGCGACCTGGTGAGCTTAATATACTTGGGCCATTGAGAAAAGGGTATGCCGGTGAAGCCTGCATGTGTACACAGTAAAGGCTTTACCTTACTGTACCTGCCTGCGTCTATTTCGTTCCGCAGCTCGCTCCGTGATTCATAGCTCATATGCTTCAGGTCAACATGAATTCCCCTGTCAAAGAGCGCCTGTACGACCTTCCTTCCGTCATCTGTAAGTCCTTTGCCCAGCGGGTAGAAGGGATCGTTTTCTGTTAGCTGGATGCCGAAAGCATGGTTGCAGAGATTGGACTGCTGCATATGGGTTAAATTAACCGCGAGTATCGGCGCCCTAGCGATCAGCAGATCCAGGTTGCGGATAATTTCATCTGTGTTAAATAAAGCGCCGGGAAGAGACACCTCATTGATCGTATCTACAAATGAATGGCAGCCTTCTACTACAAAAAAAATGTTCACCGTATTCTTCTTCAAAGGAGCATTAAAGCTTTGTTTGGATAATACATTAAAAGAAGAGGGAGCGTTCAGGTAGCTATCCAGTGTTCTGGAAATGGTAAAATCCTTAAATGATTTAAAGGTGTTATTGCCGATATGCTCCAGCAGTTCTGCAGACAGTTTATGCTGGGATTCTTTCTTCAGGAACTTCCGCAGCGGAATCACTTCCCTGGCCAACTTACTTTCCAGGGCATACAGCGCTACCCCGATAATTACCTCTTCATCTATTTCTGCCAGCTGGCTTTGATGGATCTGTGCACGGATGATGTTGGGTAGATCGCTGCAGTGCTGTGGTATACCAGCTACGTCAGCGGGACTGATCCTGGTATCAATATTAGGATTATCATCAAAAAGCTGTTTCAAGATGATATGGGTGTGGAAATCGAAGTACTTCATATAAGAGGTTTTAAAGGGGTGGTTCGGAGAAGCTGGTGTGTGCAACCCGCAAACCGGATCTTGGCTTGTAAACCGGGGTATCAACTATCTGACTAAAGTTACGGATTTTGAGGATACAAACAGTTAATGAATACAACAGAAAAATTTGAATATCTTGTTGCGCCTTTTTCCTTGAAAATCAGTATTAGCTATAATGGAATCTTATACTATCTTAGCGACTTTGTATAACCCGGTAAATCATATCTGACCCACATGAGTACATTAGTGAATGCGCTTAAGCAAGGCCGAGTGGAAGAAGCCGCAGCGCTCATCCAACAAGGTGAAAAGATCCCCCGCAATCTGCCCGGCTACGAAACCCGGCAAATATTCGAAACCCTGCTGCAGGTCAAAGCCTACGGATTGATCCTGGACCTGGCAGATAATGGTTCCATCGAGACAGACATTTACGAATATGAAAAGCTGGATGGTACTTTTTTTGAATCGCTTTTCCGACGTATCGGGCCGGAGGAGGAACAGCAGCAATTTCTGCGTGATCTTATTGCCAAGCTGGATAACATCAGCGACGCCGTGCAGGATAAAACATTGCTGGAACTAGCCTTCGTAAGCCAGGCTCCCATAGAGACGATCCGCACACTTACAGATGCGGGTTGTGATGTACGTTATAAGAATAACGCAGAAGCGGGCTATTTGTATAAAATTGTGCAGGAGTTTGGCATTCGTGAAGAGAAGGGGCTGGAATACCTCTCCTTCCTTCTGGAACAGGGATTGGACCCCAATGAGGGCAATATAGTAGGAGAAACTCCACTCCATCTCGCTATCAGTAAAAACAAAAAAAGCTATATCGACTTCCTGCTGGAAAATGGCGCTGACCTGAACCAAGCGGATAAAAACGGAGAAACACCTCTCTACGCAGCTGTTGTGCACCAGGTATGCGACGCAGACACTTATAAGAAACTAAGCGCCAATGGCGCGCCTGATTTTGATATTGCCACTAAGAACGGGGAAACCTTGCTACTTGGCGCCGTGCGCATGCGCAGCAAGGGAACAGAGCGGGATGCGGCGCTGTTAAGGGCATTAATCAACGACGGCGCAGACCTGTACCAGACCTCGCCTCATTATGGCAACCAGAAGTCGGCACTAGACTGGCTCTGTGAACAGCCTTCCACGATGCTGGAAGCAGCTTTGGAAACAGGCACAGTAGACGTAAGCCGCAAAGACGATGCGGGAAACACCTTGCTACATAAGGTGTGCGCCTATAATGTGAACTACGAGCAGGAAGCTGCCAGGCAACTGTACCAGAAAGTGAAGCTGCTTATCGCCAATGGCGCAGATCCTAATGCTACTAACGATAAAGATCAAACGCCCATGATGCTGGCCGTCCAGGATAATCTAAAGTCCAAGACAGTTGAATTATTACTAAAACATAAAGCATAGGCCCATGTCGATGTCATTTATCATTGCCTGCGAAAGCGGCAAACGGAAGATCGCGGAGATCCTGCTCGCCAATAAAGAAGTGGATGTTACCTATACAGACGAAAAAGGCCGCACGGCTATCCATTACGCTGCTCATCAGGGCTACCTTGACCTGGTGAAGCTGCTGCTGGAAGCGGGATCTGATATCGACTATGAAGATCATAACGGGGAAACACCTTTCTATTTTGCCTTGCTGCAAAAGCAGAAACAAACCGCTCTTTACCTACTGGAAAGGGGCGCCCGTACTAATATCAACGATAACCAGGGCAATAGCCTGCTGCACCTCAGCGCCCGGACAGGCCAGAAAGAGCTGGTGGAAAAACTGCTGGAACAGGGTATGGAGGCTAACCTGGAGAACAATAATGCAGAGACCCCGCTGATGGTGGCCGCTGCCTGGCGCAATAAAGACGTGGCCGAGCTGCTCATAAAACATGGCGCCAATGTGAATGCCACCAACAAAGCAGGCGACAGTTCCCTGCTCATCGCCGTACGCACCAAAAATCAACCCATGGTCAGCTTTCTGCTGGAGAATGGCGCAGACGTGAACCATACCAATCATGCGGGCGATTCTGCCTTATTGATTGCCTGCTATGATACCAATCGTGCGCTCACTAATCTGCTGGTACAACATGGCGCAGATGTGCTGGTTACATCCAAAGAAGGGCTTTCGCCCATCTGGTATGCCTGTGCCAACAACCAGAAAGAGATCGTGGGCATGTTCCTGGACAATGGGGTGGACGTGAATTTCAGTCAGCCGGTATCTGGCAATACTGAGAGTATGAATGGTTACCTTGCCTGGGTAGAGCAGGCTAATAATATTTCTATGGAGGCCAGCTTCAGCTTTAACCACAGCTATAGCTACGGCGGTGAAAGCCTGTTACACGTAGCGGCGAAGAATGGCCATCTTAGCATGGCAAAGCTGTTGCTGGAGCGTGGCGTTAATGTGAATATCCAGGACGAATCCGGCAATACAGCCCTGCATTATGCTGCTTCGGCAGGTAAAAAAGATATTGTAAAATACCTGCTGGAACAAGGCGCAGATGCCACTGTTGTAAATGCAAGAGAACAAAAAGCTATTGATTATGCCAGCATCAAAGGATTTAATGAAATAGCAAGCGTGTTGCTGAGCTACCGACCCCAGGCACCCCAAGCTACTGCCCATACCGCTTCAGGCATAACAGATATGAAGAAAGCCCTGCTGGATCTGAAAGAGCTCCTGGATGCCGGTATTTTGTCTGAAACAGAATTTAATGAGCAAAAGGCAAAAATATTGTCAGGCAAGGTCCAATAGACGAAGAAAGAACAGTTAAGATGAATAAAAGATTTATTTCGCAGGAGGACAAGGCATATTTGTATCAAGACATTCTGGCGATGGCCGCGCATATAGAGGAACAGTGGCCGGGAGCAGCAGAGATTCAGGCTGTTTCAACAGCTAACATTGAAGCCATGGCAATCGATGCAGGTTTTGACATGCCGGAATCCTTCAAACCCTTCTGGCTTAAGAAGGGATATTTCTATTTTGATAAGGACGATTTTACCTGTGTAATTTATGCCTACAATACGGAAGCGCCTGCGGCCAATAGCTTTTACGGGATCCTGTCGTTTTTCCTGAACCTGTTCAGACGTGACAGCTTATTAGTGGAATCAGAAAGGGATTACTTTTCTCAATGCTTCTGGCAACAGGGCCTGATCATTGATGGCGATGAGAGCTGGTTCTTTATCAGCGATCCTTTAGGCCGGCAATATTGTATCCATTTTAGTGAGCACTTCCGGAGTATCAGCGAAGAAGCGCTTGCCCAGGCATTGACGCCAGTGATGAAAGTCAAAGAGTGGCTGGAACCTTTTATTGCAATAAAAGAGGAGCGGGCACTTTTACCTAAGGAAGAAAAAGAAGATGCCGGGCCTGAAGAAGAAAATGATGATAACGAAGAACAGGAAACACAGGCATTTCTACAAAAACACCAGCTGCAAGAACTTTCTTACGGTGAAGTATTGGCGCGGTTGGGAGTTGATACGCTATTTGATTACTGGGATGACAACTCCGGAGAAGACCTGGATTATTCTATAACGGAGTTTGAAAGCGAAGAAGCGTATTTCGAAGAAAATAGCCGCATTTATTATTGCGACGGCGACCTGGAGATTGATGGTAAGCTGGAAATTCCGCACCGTTATTTTGACCTGCTTGTGGTGCGTGGCAATATGACTGTTCGTGGCAAGGTATACTCGCTGGATGGCTCAGGTACTCCTTATTATGTAGGCGGCAACGCGACTATCGATTATCTGCAGCTGGGTTACTTTCAAAAAACCTGCGGCGAGGAACGTGTTCGTTATGTTGCTTCTGCATGGGCCAGTGATGACGAATCAGTATGCGCTCTACCCTACAGAAAGATCAATGCGCCATTCTTCTTTTCCTGGTTCTATGATCTGAACTGCTTTGAGTTTGCCCCGCAAACGCTGATCACGGCTTTATATAATGAAGATCGCTTGTCAGCTTATGAAACTGATAACGCGCTGCTGGCATGGCATGATTATGCGTATGCTTTTCGTTCTGAATTTTATGCTCCCATTACCGAGGCGTATCATGATTTCCTGGGTATTCATATCAGTAATGTTTACGAGGCACTCAAAAACAACCAACCCATACTGTTGGACGGAGTAACGGCAGAGGGCATTAAACTAAACCGTGAAGGCTTGCGGTTAAAAAAGGAAGAGGATATTTCCGGCGCTTATCTCCGTTTTAAAGCGGCGATCAGCGCATCTCCTAACTATTACCTAGCTTATTATAATGCGGGCAATTGTCTTTTTGGACAAAAAGCATTTAGCCAGGCGATGACAACCTTTTCCCAGGGTATTCCTTATACGCCGGATAAAGTGAAATACGAGTATGCCTGTATGGAGCAGGCCGCGCTCAGTGCCGTTCGTATAGGCGAATATGGTAAAGCCATTGAATGGGCAGAGATGATTCTGCAAAAAGATGAATCAGCAAATTTTGCGCTGCGTATAATAGGCGAGGCGCTGATCTTCCAAAAGCGGTTAGATGAGGCCCGTAGTTATTTAGAAAAATCGACCAATATAAAGAGCGCCTTTACCAATAATTGGTTACTGGGATTAATCTACTACCTGGAGGGTGATGAGACAAAAGCGGACGTATTTTATCAAACTGCGAAGCAGAAGAACGACCTGGCTAAACCTTATGCCCAACATACTGATCTTACTTATTTCTATGGTGAGCCGGTTACTGTAGACTGGGATATTAAGCGCCCCGCAGCAAAGGTAAAAGATCAGGCCTACTGGGACGAGTTCTTTGACGGTGCGCTAAAGCAATACGGGCCCGACCTTTACAAAAGGACCCGTCAATTTCCTGGCGAATGGATCAGTAGTAAAATAGTGACCATTCCCGGGCATCACCGGACGGGGAAAATGTTGCAGTCCTTGCTGGAGCATCAAACCGAGGGAGAATATGATGTAGATGGCAACATCATACAGCTTTTTGATCAAGCGTTGATAAGTTCGGAAATGATCATCCTGGCCGTGAAACGGGAACAGCCCTGCTATTATAGTAACATTCCCCCGGCATTGCTCAGCAAGGAGGTCTTCCTGGTACACCCGCATGGAATTGACCTCGCATACTTAGCGGATGAGCTGAAAACCTATGAACTATGCTTCCAGGCGGTAAGCTCTAATCAATATAACTACAACCATGTTCCTGAGCCGTTTAAAGACGAGCGAATGAACATTGCACTTATAGCTGGCGGAGCGCTGAATAGCCACCCCAGCAAAGAGCTACCCAGGAAATACCACTGCAGCGAATACATTAAACAAGCAATCGATCTGGGTATTCGTGTTATAGAAAAGATCCCGGTACGGCTTGTAGATACAGCCATTTATCAATATGCAGCAGAAAAGTATGGCCAGGAGCCTGAATGGCCTTTTATTGTAGAACAGTACGACCGGGAAAGATGGAAGTTCGGTTCGCCTTCAGATGTAGAAAGGATGGGAAAGGACATCCGGAAGCATGGTATAAATATTTTCAACCATGTTGATGCCGCCTACATTAATCAACATAGCTATCGTTACTATAAAAAACACCTGGGACATTTGCCGGAGTTTGAGCAAAAGGTTAAAACATTTGGCTGGGCCGGGCGTTCGGGCATCACGGACAACGACAATAAGGAGTTTGATTACGATACCTTTAGCAAAGTATGGGCCTGCTTCTGGGATGAAGACTTTATTATTAAGGCGGTTACTGCCAATAGCAAAGAATCCAGCGAACGTATCTATGATCTGCCGCAGCAGTATTTAACGCAAAAGATCTGCGACACTGCCGTAGCACGGAATTCCTATGATTTCCAGTTTGTTCCGAAAGCATTCATCACGCTGCAAATGTGTGAAACGGCCTGTTCACTGGACTATGGCTCGGCGCTGGAATTTGTGCCACTGGAGCTGCGTACGGACAAAGTATGTGACCTTGCTTTATCCAGGGATGCAGAGAACATAAAGTTCGTACCGTTGCAGCTACGCAGTGTGGAAAGATGTGCAAGGGTTATTCTGCGAACTACCGAATTGGATAAATACGTGCCTTACGAGCATTATTCTTCCGTTTATGAAATGCTTTTCAATAAGCATAAGGGCAGGCTTTCCCCTGATTACCTGCTGCTTAAATGGGGACTGGGTTTGATCATTAACAAACAATATCCCGATGCAAGAAAAAAATTAATGGAAGTTGAAAAGGCTAAAGAGGCCCGTTCTTCCGTCCTGCATCAGGCGCTTTACTACATCGGCTGGAGTTATCAGCTGGAGGGGGATACGGAAAATGCGCGCGAATATTGGCGTAAAGCACAGGATATTGCCAAGGCACAAAAAATTGAGGCGGAAGATTGGCTAAAGTTTGCTTATGCTGATTTCCAGTTACCAACTGTCCCAGATGTCTTTGCATTCAGCCAGGAAGAATTTGATGAGCAGATGCGTCAAGCCAGCTTACTGGTCCAAAGCAAAGATTATAAGGAGGCTATTGAGCTGCTGAGCGAAGCAGAAAAAATGCTGCAGGATGCGCAATGTTCAGAAATGCGATTGTGGGCCTATGTGTGGGATTACCAACGCTATTCGCTTTATGAGGCGGGACAGAAAGAGGCGTCACTTGCACGATGTGAGCAAACAATAGCAACATTGAACAAGATCACATTATGGGATTACCTGGAAGAATTTAACCCTATTCGTGCGGCGTTGCGTAGTGCACATAATAGCCTGGCCTACCGTTGTTATGAGGTGGCAGAAGATCTGAAAATGGTGGAAGAGGGGCTTAAACATATTAAAACCGCTATGAAAACGGTGGCTCCGATCGAAGAAAAGGATGTATTAGATCCGTTTTATGAAACACAGGCATTGCTTTTAGAAAAAGCGACGGGTTTTGATCCGGCGTATGAGAAGGATTTTCAAAAGGTGATGGATAAGATCAGGAAACTCAAGCTCAGCGAAAAAGGGGTGTTGAGTAAGGAGTTTAGTGAGCGGCTCATGTAAATGCTCCCATCAGGTAATATGCCTGTAAAAGGATTACGTGGATTGTTGCCTGGACGCTATCGTACCCGGGCACAACCCACGTAATCTGACATCATATTCTACTGCAGGCCGAACTTAGGCGGCCTATCTTCTCAGATACTCCATTATGTCTTTCCGGAAAGGGCCTTTTGCTTTAATTGCCTCTTTGATCTGTTCGTGTGTTTTGTTGGGAAATTGTTGATGCAGGTATTCTACCTCACTGGCATCATTGATATCGACCCGGATATCATCTTGTTTGCCGACATTTTGCTTATTGTCTGCCATAATCATCAAATTTTATGGTTTTTAAAAAAGCTTACACCAGGTACAAAACAAGAAGTATGCCTTAGCTGTGCCTGATGTGGCAGCCTCTTCTATATAGTTAGCGAACGCTTTTACCCCAGGGGCGGAACGCTCTTACCCTTAGTGGAGGGTAGGCTGCAGGAGGAAAGAGAGCGTTCAATGAGAATGAAAGATGATTATTGACGTTTGGTGATGAATTTGATGATTTGTGATGAAATAGATGATTTTGGGTGATTTGTTGCCATTTCCGCCAAAAACGCCATTTCCGCCATGTTATTTGGAGCGCGCAATTGAGGATCATAGCTTCGTTGAAAAAGCTAAAATCTTTCAATTATGGGAAAACAAGCAGGACCTAATTACATCACCGGTACAGTAGGCGACCGTACGTACTATAAGCTGAACGGGCAGTACCTGGTGAGGGCAAAAAGTACCTTGAGCAGAAGGCGGGTGAAGCGGTCGCCTGCATTTCAGCGGACAATGGAGTACGCCGGATGGCTGGCACAGGCATCGAAAGTGGCGTCGGAGGTGTATAGGATGATACCACGGGAATGGCGGAAGGTAGAGAAGTATAGGGCGATGACGGGAATGGCAATGAAGTTCATTAAAGTAGGGATGGATAAGGAGATGGTGAAAAGCCGGCTGATAGAGAAGTTTGTGCTGCAGATCGTAGCTGTAGCTAGGGTTGCTCAAAAGGTAATTGTTATACGACCACGTAAGGTGGTGCAGATCTTTAGTGCCAGGGGGAGTACAATGCGAAGGAGAGGATCGCGGATGGCGGTGGAGAAGCGGCCAAGTGTTAGATCAGGTGTAGGATAAAGAGACAGTCAATACCATCTGCCATCATGTGCAATAGCAGGCCGATGGCAACAATCCGGGTTTTCCGCGGAATAAGGAGTAAGCAATATGCGCCGATGGCAATGTAGCTGTGTAAGGGATGAAAACCTATGCTGCAGCGGCAAGGATTGAAAATAGGTGTAGCCAGGAGATGGTCGAGATCTACCAGCATGGTGAGCATGAATATGAGATAGGTTTTGAACCAGTGCGGTTTATTAATAAGATAGGCAACAAGTAAAGGGAAGATAATGTGTAAGAAATAGTGGATGAGTTGTTGCATGTTGGAGGCAAAAGTAATGGATTAAATTAAACACGTCCTTATAAGAAGAAAGGGTTAAAACCCGCCATTGCCAACATCATCTAAAAAATTCCACCTTGCCACGGGCCCCAATAGCCATATTAACTTTGGCTGCAAGAAATTACGGTCGTACAAATGCTAGTAAATTCAATATAACGGTGAAAATTTAGGCGACGTAAATAGATTGCGTATCAACACGTTAAAATTGTAGATGTTGGGCAAAAGGTTTTGAGACAAAAAAAATGACAGATTACCTTTTGCATCATTTTTGTTAAACTTCTGACATAAATTTGCTATATTAACAATATGGTTGAAAGCTGCAAATTTTGCGTCAGATTCGTTAGTGCCATATTGACGGAATCAATAGTTAACAACTAAATACGCATTATGTTGATATTCGAAGCTGATAGAAGCCTTAACAGCAAAATAATTGCTCCTATGAGAGAATTAATTGCTTATGAGGCCTTATGGGATAATAAAAAGGCAAATGTTAAAAGTATTGGGAAACTCTTTGCCGGATCTAAGGGAGTACTACCTTCCGATCTAGTAAGCAAAGAAGCTTTTGATAATATGGCTCCTGTGATTAAAAAGATCATTTTCGAGTCGAATCTTGAATATGATACTAATTTTCTGGTTAAAGGTAGCTACGATTATCCCGAAAGGCTCGATTCCGCCGAACATAAGGTAAACGCCTTATACTATTCGGGGAACCTCAACTTACTTAATACAAGATGTGTAGCTATTGTTGGCACCCGCAAACCTTCTGATGATGGTAGGAAAAGAGCAGAAAAAGTAGCCAGACTACTAACAGAAGAAGGCTTTACAATTGTTTCTGGATTGGCTGAAGGTATAGATACTGCTGCACATAGGGCTGCAATAGAAGCCAAAGGAAACACCATTGCAGTTATCGGCACGCCCTTAAATATGTCTTACCCGAGAGCGAATTCGGAACTTCAAAAGTATATTGCTTTAAACCACCTACTACTGAGCCAGGTTCCTTTCTATCACTATAACCAGCTGCCAAATTTAGGACAACGGGTCTTTTTCCCTGAAAGAAACAAAACCATGTCTGCTCTGACTGAAGCAACAATAATTATCGAGGCGGGAGAGACATCAGGAACTTTGATACAGGCAACAGCTGCCATACAGCAACAAAGAAAGCTTTTTATTCTTGATAGTTGTTTTAACAATAAGGATATCACATGGCCTGAAAAATTCTTAAACCAAGGAGCCATTCGTGTAAAAGACATTGCTGATATTACCAACAACTTAAGATAAGGTTGATGTATGCTAATCGCCATCGACGACTTGACTCGGCATAATTATTCATATCTGGCGTCTACCGATGAATGCTACTACCTATGTGAATACTTTTCCGGAATGGGCTATGATCACAGCCGAGAAAATCAGCTTATTTTCAATTTTAAAAAGCCTGTCGAAAAAAGGGGCAGTCCTGGCTATCATTATAAAGCCAAGGCAATCATAGCAATTGGTACCATTTTTAGAACCGAAGTTCTTACAGCTCTGGATGCAAATAATACCTCATTAGTTCCAATTCCACCAAGTAAAACCAAACGTCATAATCATTACGATGACAGAATGTTTCAAATGTTGAGTAATGCCATAAACGGTACTCCATTTGATTGCAGGGAGTTAATTAGTCAAAAAAACGATACACAACCCGCTCATGATTCAAATGATAGACCTCGACCGGAACAGCTAAAGATTAATTATCAGATTGAACATTCACAGGTCGATGGGCTTAAAGATCTTATAGTACTAGTTGACGACGTGTTAACCACCGGAGCACATTATGTCGCCTGTCGGGATCTAATAAAGGAGGTTCTTCCCCAAAAAAAAGTAATAGGTATATTCATTGCCCGTTGCAACAGGAATAAACGTGCTCACATGGACTTCAATATGTTTTAGGATTGTGAAGTAAAAATTGGGGAGAAATCTCTATTTGCTTTACATAAGAAAATATAAAAAAAGCCTTATTGGTATCCAACCAATAAGACTTTTCTTCGTGGTCCCACCAGGGCATGATCCTGGGACCCCCTGATTATGAGTCAGGTGCTCTAACCAACTGAGCTATAGGACCGGTCCTTTCGGACAAAATATTTATATCTACTTTTTGTGGGTTCCCCTTAAGGGACGGCAAAATTAATTATTTTTTATTCAATTAGCCACAAATTTTTATTTCTTTTTATTCGCCTGCCTGATATTATTTTCTAACAGCAGGAATG
>Ga0209564_1001897_pt1 | contig 18742 bp, 17 predicted proteins | sample AraplaCol_mMF_r2_FD_184272 | JGI IMG/M metagenome (GOLD analysis project Ga0209564, IMG submission 184272) | Arabidopsis root microbial communities from North Carolina, USA - plate scrape MF_Col_mMF_r2 (SPAdes) (version 3) | ecosystem: Host-associated > Plants > Roots > Endosphere | place: USA...
GTGATCTTCTTCGAGTAAATCGGCGGATCGAACGGCACATGCTTGCTGTCGCCCAGCAGCAGTTGCAGCGTGTGCTTGCCCGGGGGCAGTTCGATGCGCGCGTCGGTCTCTCCCGCGCCGAAGTGCAGGTGATTGCGATCGTTCGGGATTTCCTTGTCCATCGGCGGCAGATCCGCGTCGATCAGCAGATGGTGATGTCCGCAGTTCGGCCGCTCGATGCCCTTGGGGCACACGCCCATGCCCTTGAGCCCCATGCGCACCCAGAGCTTGCCGCCATCGATGACCGCGCCGTCGCCGGGCCAGATGATGTAGACCTCGGCGCCCTTGGGGGCCGCGGTCAGCGGTATGGCCAGCGTGGTCCAGCCGGCCAGACAAGTGGCCAGGGATGCGGCCGCGAGCGCGTGCAGCAGGGATCGTCTGGACATGGCGGCTCCTCCCGGAGAACTGTCCGCTGCACACGGTACCCCGCGCGGGAGCGGATTCTTGGTCGATGTTCTTGATGCGCTCGGCGATGTGTCCTACAGCGTAGGTCGGAAGGCCCCAAAAAGCGAACTTTCACGCCACAAACGCTGTGCTATCTTGAAACGGCCGGTACCGCGTCACGGCAACTCCACACCGCGCAGCGCGGCGACTCTGAAGGGGGTGAATATGTGGCGGAAAGCAATCGTCGTGTCGCTGCTGGCGCTGCTGGAAACCGGCGCAGGAATCGATGGCGCGTCGCACGGGCCGCCCGCGGACAGCCTGACGCGCTGGTTCGCCCAGGCCGGCCACGCGCTGCTGCCATCGGCAACGGCCGGCATCCTGCCGAAAAACAGCGATGAGCAGTACGAACTGTCGTTCTGGGATTCGATCAAGAACAGCAACTACGCCGCCGACTACGAGGCCTACCTGAAGCAGTATCCGAACGGACGCTTTGCCGCGCTGGCAAGGTCGCGGCTCGATCGCATCAAGGCCAGTGCGCCCGCGCCCGCGGCGGCTGCATCGGCACCGGCAACGTCATCGGCCCCGCCCAGGCCCGAACCGAAGACCCAGGCGAAGACGGAGCCCACGCCGCCCGCCGCCACCAAGCCGCCCCCTGCCCCCACCCCACCGGCCACGGCCCCGGGCCAGCCTCGCACACGCGCCGGCGGCGCCATCGCGCAGGGCACCGTCACCTTTCCGGCGGAAGGCAAGGAGGCCCCCGCATCCGGCGCCGCAAAGCCGGCCGATTCCAAGGGCGGCGAATCGCGCGACTGTCCGCAGTGTCCGCTGATGATCGGGCTCAATCCCGGCGCCTTCACGATGGGCAGCAACACCAGCGACCCGGCCGAGAAACCGCCGCATCACGTGAACGTCGGCCACGCGTTCGCCATCGGCAAATACGAGGTCACGGTCGAGCAATGGAACGCCTGCGTCGATGCCAACGCCTGCCCGCGCATTGCCACCAATCCGCCTGAGGCCAGGACGGCACCGGCGCGCGACATCAGCTGGGATGACGCGCAGCAGTACGTGGCCTGGCTGTCGAAGACCACCGGCAAGAACTACCGGCTGCCCACCGAGGCCGAGTGGGAATACGCGGCGCGCGGCGGCACCAGCACCGCATTCTGGTGGGGCGACCGGATGAGCAAGGGCAACGCCAACTGCAAGGATTGCGGCGATCCGTGGAGCGATGCCGCGCCAGCCAATGTCGGATCGTTCGCGGCCAATCCGTTCGGACTCCACGACATGAACGGCAGCGTCTGGGAATGGGTGGCCGACTGCTGGCACAGCTCGTACAAGAACGCGCCGACCGATGGTCGCGCATGGGAAGAGCCGGCCTGCACGGCGCGCGTGATACGTGGCGGCTCGTGGCGCGAGGGGGCCAGCTACATGGTGTCTTCCACGCGCTTCAAGTACAGCACCAGCGTGCGGCAGTCGCAGAACGGCTTCCGCGTGGTGCGAGAGGCGAAGTAGCTGGCGGCTACTTCGCGCGCGTGGCGATCTGCACGATGTCCGCGCTGACCTGGTCGCGCCCGTGCTTGCTGGCCATCTGCGCCAGCGGCTTTTCCAGCGCCTTCAGGTACTCCTGGCGGGTCTCGAACTCGGGGCGCCGTGCGGTGAACAGCGGCGCCGGCGTGGTCAGCAGCACCACGAGTTCGGTGCCGAACGGCTTCGAGATGACCCAGTCGCCGCTGTCCCCAACGGTCGCGCTGTAGCTGGCCGGCGCCTGGTTGCCCTGGATGCGCCCGCTGGGCACCAGGTGCGCCACCTTGCCATCGGCCGAGAAATAGTCGACGTAGACATACGAGTCGTGCGGCGGCGTATTGATGTCCAGCACCAGCGGCGCGCCTTCGGTCAGTTGCGTCCCGCCGCGCGTGCGCAGTACCGCACCGGCGGGCTCACCCGCCTTCCGCCCGCCTGACCAGTACGGCGCCACCAGCTTCACCACGTCGCATTTGTCGCTGGTGAGCGGCTGGGCATCGAGCTTCAGCGTGCGCACGCCCGCGATCTTGCCCAGTTTGTCGCGCAGGCCGCCCAGCGCCGATTCGCCGACATAGCCGCCTACCTGCAGCGTATTGCCGTCGATCCTGGCCTTCAGCAGCGAGCACGGCGTGGCAGCGATCACCTGCGCGACGGCTTCGGGCTTGACCGGCACGGCCTCTTCCGGCGGCGCGGGCGCGGCGGACGGCGCTGGCGCCGCCGCCTGGATCGGCGGTGCGCCTTGCGTCGACGGCATGTGGCTGCGCCACATGTACACCAGTACCCCGGTGGCCAGCGCCACGCCGGCGATCACGCTGCCCGCGATCACGGGCAGGCGAATGTTGGTGGCCTGCGCTTCACCGCCCAGCCCGGCCAGGAATTGCTTGACCGTGGGCGTGCGGGTCGCGCGGTCCAGCGACAGCGCCTGGCGCAGCACCTTCCACTGCCCGCGCGACAGTGTTTTCGGTGGCTCGGGCTTCAGGTTCTTAGCGCGCGCCTCGGTAGCCGCCACGCGGTTGTAAGGGTGCCGGCCGGTCAGCAGTTCGTAGCTGACGCAGCCCAGCGCGTAGATATCGTCACGCGGATCGGGCTCGCGGTGCTCGAACATCTCCGGGCTGGCGTAGGCCGGCGTCATGCCACCCAGCGACCCCGGATCGAACACGGTCTGGTCGGCATCGTCGGCAGGCTGCTGGAAGCCGCGCGCGATGCCGAAGTCGATCACCTTGACCTCGCCGCGATCGGTCAGGAACACATTGGCCGGCTTGAAGTCGCAATGCACGAAGCCCCGTTCGTGCGCGTAGGCCAGCGCGCTGCCCATGCCGACGATGATCGGCATCGCCTTCGCATATGGCAGGCCCTGGAATTCCGGCGAGCGCAGCACACGGTTGAGCGACTTGCCCTGCAGGTATTCCATGGTCAGGAAGACCGTGGGGCCGTCGCGGTCGAAGTCGTACACCGTGACGATATTGCGGTGGGCCAGCTGCTGGGCCTTGCGCGCCTCGCGCTGGAGCGCGATCAGCGATTTCGGGTGCCCGCTGAACTGCATGTTCAGCACCTTGATGGCGATATAAGGCTTGCGGTCCGACGCTTCGAGCTTGCGCAGGTCGAGCGCCTTGTACACGGTGCCCATGCCGCCCACGCCCAGGCACTCTTCGAGCACGAAACGGCCGTTCAGGGTATCGCCCACGCCTTTTGTCGGACCGGACGGGATGAAGCCGCCCGTGAAATGCCCGCTCTGTCCACCAGTGTTGCTGCCGGTATTGCTGCCCGTGTTGCTCCCTGTGTTGCTGCCGGTATTGCCGGTGTATCCACCCGTCATGCCGCCCGTGGCGCCGGTAGTCCCGGCATAACCCGGCGTCGGCATCGGCCGATCCAGTGGCTCGGGCTCGATGCGCGTTTCCTCGCCGGGCAGCTCGGTGCGCCCATCGCTGCGCACATCGTGCTGCGCCGGGCCAACGGGGTCGAACTGCGTGGCCACGTGCGAATCGATGCGATGCATGACTTCGGCGTAGACGGCCGGCGGCAACGGAAAGCGCGTGTGCTCCTCGGAAAGCACGCGGGCAAACTGGGTGGAGTCGGTCTGATCGTCCTTCAGGGCCGTATCCACCGATGCGAGGAATTCGTCGCGGCTCAGGCTCCCGCGCTGAAAATTCCGTATGAGTTCGGTCAGGCTGGACATCCGGTGCATCCCGACATTGGTTGCCGACTGGTGGCGCTGACAAGTGGCGCTTTGGAGGCGGCACTGGAGGCGGACCGTTGCGTCACGGCACATTGCCTTCGATGGATACTAGTGCGCACTCCGGCCATCCGCAATGCCGCCCTGTGGTCCGGCGCGCCGCGGACGTTGCCGCCCGCCCGACACCCGACACCATTCTGTTGGCGCCGGCCCATCACTCCGCGGGCGCCACGCATCCCCGCCATGCCGGCGCGCATCGCGCCGCCCGGCGCAAACCCTTGTGCCACAACGGTCCGCAGACTTTTTCGGAGGCCATGGCCCGCGCTGGCACGCTTGCTGCGATATCTGGTCCGAGCGCGACACCAACCCGATGCTCATCACCCAGACCCAGGCAGTACCTTCCTCTTCCAGGAGACACATCATGACCACGCTGACCATCAAGGACCTGTCCTCGACCGAAACCCTCGACGCCAAGGCGCTGAACGCCGTGCGCGGCGGCATCGCCATCCTGCCGATCACCACCGTCTACAGCCCGTTCAAGCTGTCGATCGACAAGGTATTCAACGTCAACCAGTCGAACCAGCAAATGCAGTCGGTGGAGAACTACTTCGGCAATGGCTCTGCCTTCCAGGACCACATGACCAACAACGTCACGACCACCCAGTCCGCACAGAACAACGTGTACCACCCGGCCTGAGCATCGCCCTTCGCATCCACGCATCGCACCCGCACACTCGCCTACTAGGAGACTGCCATGAGCACCCTGACCATCCTCGACCTGTCCAGCACCACCACCCTCGAAGCCACGCGCATGCAATCGGTACGCGGCGGCCTGGGCCTGATCGCCCCGTGGACCAGCGTCTACGCCCCGGTGAAGCTGTCGTTCGACTCGCACGTCAAGATCGACCAGCAAAACCAGCAGATGCAGCAGGTGGGCAACTACTTCGGCAACGGTTCGGCCTTCCAGGACCACATGCACAACAACGTGACGACGAACCAGTACGCGCAGAACAACGCCTGAGTCCGTCGCCAGCGGCGGGCGCCGGCTTCGAGCCAGCCGCCCGCCGCGGACCGAACCCGCTGAATCCGCATCAAGGAGTCCACCATGTCATCGATCATCGTCCGCGACCTTGCCGTTAGCAAGGACCTCGACCAACAATCGCTGTGCGCCATCCGCGGCGGCACGGACTGGTTCGGCAAGATTGCCGCCGCCGGCCCGCTGGTCAACGTCAACATCAACCAGAGCGTGCAGCAGTTCCAGCAGGTGAACGTCGCCGCCTTCAACAACAACAAGATCGTCGGCGTCGACCTGGGCAACCTTGCGCTCAACGTCAAGCCGACGCAATGGGGCGGCAACCTGGCGGTGGCTTGAACGCCGCGCGTCCAGGAGCGGTCCGGTCGCGTGCACGGCGCATGCGGCAGGACCGCTCGCCTATACTGAATCGGGCCCGCGCCTGCCCCGGCGCCGCCCGACCGGCGCCATTCCGGCCGGCCGCGGCAAGGCCCGCATGCTGGAGATCGCCATGGCAGTCATCGTCATCAAGGATTTGTCGGAAAACATGGACCTCGATCGCGAGGCCATGACCGCCATCATCGGCGGCGCGCGGCTGGCCGGCAGCTACCGCTGGCAGGCCCACCGGCGCCCCACGCTTACGCGGCTGGTCCAGTATCCCGAGGGATTCCCCGGCACATCGCAGGTTGCAGGGCAGGAACGGGAGACCACGCCCGCGCGCAAGTAAACCAGCGCGCGAGTCCACTGGTCGGCATAACAAGAAAAAGCCCGCCAAGCAATTGGCGGGCTTTGGTTGCGGACGGGCCCGGACTTCCTGGGTCTGCGTCACCGGCTGCTTCCGGTCATTCCTGTGCCAAGCATGTTTCCCATGGATTCCGCCCATGAAGCGGACGCCCATCCGGACCACCCGGACAGTCGGAGGAAACCTGGCAGTGGCATCAATGACCGCAAGGCCGGAGGCGAGCGGCAAGCGAGTCTTGCCAAAGGCAATATCAGCGGGACTTTTTATCGTCCGCCCCGTACGGGCATCGATGCCCGCGTTCTGGAGTATAGGCACCGCGCCCCTACATGCAAGCGATGCCCCGGCCGCTTCCACTTACGTTTGCTTACCATCTACCGGATAATTCCCACTTGCGCGGTGCAACAAAAACTTCAGCGTTCTGCTATACTCCGCGCCGTGAGTTTCGCACTGTGAGTACCGCACCACGCCCCAAGGCAACCTGCCGTGGCGTATCCGCTACCTCCCAAGATCTGCTCCCTGCCTCTGTCATCACACGAAGTATCAGACAGGTGCCTGGCCAGAACGCACCGCTCACCTGACGCTGCCTCGTCTCCGATCCTGATAACAGCCCGAATTGCTGTTTGCCTGCCAGGGAAAATCGGCCGGTTTGTTTGAATTGCCAGCCGCCCCTGCCTGCCGCCGTCTTGCCAGCTGAGTCTGTCGAACGGCCTACCGATTGGCGCCGAAGCCTTTTTTAAGACTTTGCACTTGCGCCCACCCCTTTGCGCACACTGCCCTGGGGTGCCATGCATTTTTAATACGTACGACATGACCCAGCACGAAGATTTCCGTGCGGAGCAAGCTATTGCTTCCGCCACCGACGCTACTGCCACGCCCGCCGCTGCCGTGAGCCCGCTCGACAAGCTCGACGCCCTGCTCAACGCCGATGCAGCGCCGGCCGAGCAAGCGTCGGAAGCTCCGGAAAGCGGTTTCGCAAAACTTGGCCTGGACCCCGCCATCCTGCGCGCCCTGGCCGAAGCCAACTACAACAACCCCACCCCGGTTCAGGCCCAGGCCATTCCCGCCTTCCTGGCTGGCCGCGACCTGCTGGTCTCGAGCCAGACCGGTTCGGGCAAGACCGCCGCGTTCATGCTGCCCGCGATCCAGCGCATCAGCGAAAAGCCGGCGCCGAATCGTCCGACCGAACCGGCCAAGCGCATGAAGGGCAAGCGTCCCCGCCCGGCCGCGGCCCAGCCGTCGCTGCTGGTGCTGACGCCGACGCGTGAACTGGCCCTGCAGGTCACCGAGGCTGCCGCCAAGTACGGCCGCCATCTGCGCCGCATCGTGTGCGCCAGCATCCTGGGCGGCATGCCCTATCCGAAGCAGCTGGCCATGCTGTCGCGCATGCCGGACATCCTGGTGGCAACGCCGGGCCGCCTGCTGGACCACATCGAGGCCGGCCGTATCGACCTGTCCGCGCTGGACATGCTGGTGTTCGACGAAGCCGACCGCATGCTCGACATGGGCTTTGCCGACGACATCGACGCCATCGTGGCCGCCACGCCGGCTTCGCGCCAGACGCTGATGTTCTCGGCCACGCTGGACGCCCGCATCGGCCAGCTGGCTTCGCGCCAGCTGCGCGACCCGCAGCGCATCGAGATCGCTGCCGCGCGCGCCGACCACAGCAACATCGAACAGCGCCTGCACTTCACCGACGACATGTCGCACAAGGAGCGCCTGCTCGATCACCTGCTGCGCGATTCGTCGCTGAAGCAGGCCATCGTGTTCACGGCCACCAAGCGTGACGCCGATTCGCTGGCCGAGCGCCTGTCGGACACCGGCTTTGCCGCTGGCGCCCTGCACGGCGACATGACCCAGGGCGCGCGTAACCGCACGCTGACGGCCCTGCGCCGCGGCAACCTGCGCGTGCTGGTGGCCACCGACGTGGCCGCACGCGGCATCGACGTGCCCGATATCACCCACGTGGTGAACTTCGACCTGCCCAAGCAGGCGGAAGACTACGTGCACCGTATCGGCCGTACCGGCCGTGCGGGCCGCTCGGGTATCGCCATCAACCTGGTGAACCATGGCGACATGTTCCAGTGGCGCCGTATCGAGCGCTTCACGAACAACCGCATCGACGCATCGGTGATCGAAGGCCTGGAGCCGCGCCGCTCGCCGAAGCCGCGTTCGAACTTCGGCGGCAAGCCGGGCGGCCGTGATGGCTTCCGTGGCAATGGCGGCGGCTACCGTGGCGGCAATGGCGCCGGCAATGGCGCCGGCAACGGCGGCGGCTACCGTGGCAACAACGGCGGCAACCGTGAAGGCGGCGAGCGCAGCTTTGGCGACCGCAACTTCGGCGAGCGCCGCTTCAGCAACGGCAACAGCAACGACGGCAACCGTGGTTTTGGCGACCGTGGCGGCTTCGGCGATCGCGGCAACGGCGGCTTCGGCGACCGTGGCAACGGCGGCTACCGCGGCCAGGGTCAAGGCCAGGGTCAGGGTCAAGGCCAGCAGCGCAGCTTCGGCGACCGCAATTTCGGCGGCGAGCAGCGTTCGTACGGCAACCGTGACGGCCAGCAACGCGACGGCAACCGCGGCTTCGGCGGCGAGCGCAGCTTCGGCGACCGCAGCTTTGGCGACCGCAAGTTCGGCGACCGCGGCGATCGCGGCGGCTTCGGCGGCCAACGCAACGGCAACAGCCGCTCGCGCTACGAGCGTTGATCGCTGATTGCTGACCCCTGCCGCTGGCGACCCGGCGGCAGGATGCAAAAAAAGGCACCTTCGGGTGCCTTTTTGTTTGTCGTAGCGAGAAGCGCGACACGGATAGCGCCACATGGATAGCGCCAAACACGCCGCCTGGCGATCATCGGCGCAACGGCGATTGCACTTCGGTACCGCTGTCCAGATTCTTCAGGAATTTGGTCTGTGCAAACACCCTTCCGCGTTGCTTTCCGTGGTCCCGACCTAAACCGCACACGTCCTGAACCCCACGAACGACACATCGTCCTCCGGCAGCAGCGCGGTGCGAGCGCGCACGTGGCGCAGTCGGGCCGGGCTGGCGAACGATACGCCGCGCACCGCCTGGTGCGTGCCGAAGCGGCCGATGATCTCGCCGTCGGTGGGCTCGGCGGCGAACCCCAGGTATGGCTCGTACGGCGTGGCGGTCCACTCGCGCAAGGTGCCCCACTGCAGTCCGCGATTCTGCGCAGCCGCCAGTTCCCATTCCACTTCCTGCGGCAGGCGGCGCCCGGCCCAGACACACCACGCCTGCGCCTCGAACAACGTGACGTGACGCACCGGTTCGTCGGGATTTAGCGTGCGCTCCGTGCCGAAGCGCGATACCACCCAACTACGGCTGACCGCATGGCGCGCCCAGTAGCGCGGGGCCGAACGCTCCTGCGTCATCAGCCATTGCCGGCCGGCAGCCGACCAGTACGACGGATGCTCGTAGCCGTGGTCTTCCACGAATTCCAGGAACTGGGCATTGGTGACCAACGCGGCATCCATCTCGAACGCCGGTACGTAGATCTTCTGCGCGGGCAATTCATCGGGCCAGGCAAAGCCGTCGGCGTCCTGCCAGCCCTGCGTGAAATTGCCACCGGGAAAATGCAGCGTGCCTGACGACTGCACGGCCATTGCCGGGGCGATCGATGCCGGCTCGACGGGCGCCACTTCCAGCGCCTGCAGCAGCGTGGCAACCGTTTCGCCCTGCACGTCTTCGTAGTACAGCGCGCGGCGGAACGGGTACAGCGTGGCGTCGTCATCGTCGGGCAGCAGCGCGATACGCCGCAGCAGGCCGTCCAGCACCTTCGCAGCGTATTGCTTTACCACCGCCACGTCGGGCAGCGCGATCTCCCAGCGTTCATCGGGACCAATCCGCTCGGGATCGAACCACTCGTCGGCACCATCGAGCAGCGACGGCTCGCTGGCCACCGGCAGCCGGATGCCGCCCTGCTCCAGATGCCGCACGCCACGCAGGCACCACCATTCGGCGTGCCACGCGATACTGCCAAGCGTCCACAGCGGCGGATTCGCATCGTACTGGCGCACCACGGTCCAACCCTTGCGGGTCACGCCAAAGGCACCCAGCCACGCCAGCGTGCGGTTGCGCGACTCCACCAGCGCCTGTGCCAACCCCTCGCGCGGCAACCGGCGCGCGTCGGGCCAGGCCGCCGTGCCGCCGGTGAAGTGGAGATCGGGAAGCATGGAGAAGCCGCTCATCGAGGTATCCGTGACAGTGGGTGGAAGTCGGTGCCGGCCAGGGCCGGCTGCGCGCATTATGACACTGCGCGCCCGCACGTTCCGGCCAGCGCCATTTCACCCTGCTGGCGGCGCGGCTTACCGCCAGCCTGCCTCCCCAGATCGTCCCGGGCCGTCAGCCGCGTGCATGGAACACCGCGAACCAGCCGCGCGGATCGGTCCAGCTGACCGGATCGGTAAAGCCGGCCGCTTCGAGCAGGATCGCGAAGTCGTCCGGCCGATACTTGTGGGAGTCCTCGGTATGGATGCGATCCCCGACCGCGAATTGCCGCTCGCCGCCGGGCCAGCGCACGGTCACGTCGCGCTCGGCCTGCAGGTGCATCTGGATGCGCGATGCCTGCGTATCGAACGTGGCCGCATGGCGCCAGTCCGCCAGCGCGAAATCGCTGCCGACGATGCGGTTCACGTTGCGCAGCACGTTGCGGTTGAACGCGGCCGTCACGCCCAGGGCATCGTCATAGGCCGCCACCAGCGTGTCGGGGTCCTTGAACAGGTCCACGCCGATCAGCACGCCATCACCGGGGCCAGCCGCGGCACGCAGCCGCTGCAGCAGCGCCAGGGCGTCGATGGGGGCAAAGTTGCCGATGCTGGAGCCGGGATAGAAGAACAGCCGGCGGCCACGCCTGACGCTGGAGGGAAGGTCCAGCGGCCCGCACAGATCGGCGCCAAGCCCGAGCATCGGGATCTGTGGATTCTGCTGCTGCAGCGCGGCCAGCGTGCCACGCAGGAATTCCACCGAGATATCGAGCGCCACGTACTGCGCAGGCTGCAGGCTGGGGAACAGGCGCGCGGCCTTCTGGCAGTTGCCGGCGCCCAGGTCGATCAGCACGCAGCCGCTGCCCGCCCGTGCGGCGATGGCGGGCGCTGCCGAGGCAAAGATCGACGCCTCGGTGCGCGTGGGATAGTACTCGGGCAGGTCGGTGATGGCTTCGAACAGCCGCGAGCCCAGTACATCGTAGAAGAACTTCGGACTGATGCGCGGCTGCCTGAGGCGCAGCCCTTCCTCGATCTCGGCGCGCAGCGCGCCGTTGTCTTCGCGGTACTGCTGTACGAATTCGGGCTGCGGTGCCACCCCGGACCGGGCATGGCCGTTGCCGACGACGATGCGCGGCTCGGGAGCAATCCCGGGCGTGGTGTGGCCGTTCTGGTGATGGGAGTTGTTGCGGGAGTTGGAGCGGGTCGAATGGGTGTCGGGCGTCTGAAGCGTAGTGGGGGCCGGCATGACGTTTCCTTGTTGTCGATGGGCACTACGGTGAATCCCTCTCAAGCATCCGCGATGGCGTCTGGGCCAGCGGCTGGTCAGGGGTGCGCACCTGTCAGATCTGGTGCACACCTGCCGAACCGATCCAAATAGGATAGGTGCATATGCTTATGCGTGCGTGACACGTTGCATCACTTTACAAACTGATCCGCACGGCATTCATGTCTGAAACTTGATACATACAAACCCCAACCCGGCAGTGCAACATTTTTTTCGTGGTTCCCTTATAATCGCCTCCAACGTGATCGCTGGAGCTTCTGGCGGACACGATTCCTTCCAAAGAGGGAAGTAAAAGGGGAGTAGCTTGGGGGCATCCGATGCCCTTAGCACAATCGTCATTCCGAGACGCATCGCTCGTCTCCGGTTGTGCTGACCCTGGCGCGCATTCCGCGCCAGTCAGTCGAGCAAGACCTTTGCACACCTGGTTTTTATGGTTTGCAAAGGCGACCCCGATCACTTCCGGCGCTCGCTGTAAATCCCAGGTGCAACAAAAAACCCTTGCTGGCTCGATGGCCTGCAGCTTTTTCGTACCTGAGGAGCGTACATGGAGTGGTTTACCGATCTGTTCACGATGCAGTTTCTGACAGCGCTGCTGTCGATCGTCGTCATTGACCTGGTCCTGGCTGGCGACAACGCCATCGTGATCGCCCTCGCGGCGCGCAACCTGCCGCCGCACCTGCAGAAGAAAGCCATTGTCTGGGGCACCATCGGTGCCGTGGTGGTCCGTTCGGCCATGACGATTGGCGTGGTCTGGCTGCTCAAGATCCCCGGCCTGCTGCTGGTTGGTGGCCTGGCGCTGGTCTGGATTGCCTACAAGCTGCTGGCCGCCGAGAATGACGGCGACGAGCACGGCGCTGGCGCGGCCACGCTGGTGGGCGCCATGAAGACCATCATCATCGCCGACGCGGTGATGGGCGTGGACAACGTGCTGGCGGTGGCCGGCGCCGCCCACGGCAGCTTCCTGCTGGTGGTGCTGGGCCTGCTGATCAGTATCCCGATCGTGGTCTGGGGCTCGAGCCTGGTGCTCAAGCTGATGTCGCGCTACCCGTCCATCATCTACATCGGCGCCGGCGTGCTGGCCTTCACCGCCGTGAAGATGATCCTGGGCGAGCCGATCACCAAGGCGTTCTTCGAGGCACAGCCCGTGATCAAGTGGGGCCTGTACCTGGTGATCATCGGCGGCGTGCTGGGGGCCGGCTACCTGACGCAGAAGCGTCGCGACGGCAGCCAGAAGCCGGTGGAAAGCCACTGACCCGGCTGACCGGAAATGCCGGAAATGCAAAAGGCCGCCTTCGGGCGGCTTTTTGCTTTCAGGCTAAAATCCCCGCTTTACGGCCCGCGAGCCGACATCACATTTCTACCCCGCGCCGATGAAACAGTACCTCGACTTCATGCGCCATGTTTTCGAGCATGGCACCGAAAAGTCCGACCGCACGGGCACCGGCACGCGCTCGGTGTTCGGCTACCAGATGCGCTTCGACCTGAACGAAGGCTTTCCGGTCGTCACCACCAAGAAGCTGCACCTGAAGTCCATCATCCACGAACTGCTGTGGTTCCTGCAGGGTTCGACCAATATCAAGTACCTGAAGGACAACGGCGTCACGATCTGGGACGAATGGGCTGACGCCAACGGCGAGCTGGGCCCGGTCTACGGCTACCAGTGGCGCGCCTGGCCGACGCCGGACGGCCGCCATATCGACCAGATCAGCGAGGTGGTGCAGCAGATCCGCAACAATCCCGATTCGCGCCGCCTGATCGTGTCGGCCTGGAACGTGGGAGAGATCCCGCAGATGAAGCTGCCGCCCTGCCACGCGTTCTTCCAGTTCTACGTGGCCGACGGCAAGCTGAGCTGCCAGCTGTACCAGCGCAGCGCCGACATCTTCCTGGGCGTGCCGTTCAATATCGCCAGCTACGCGCTGCTGACGCACATGATCGCGCAGCAATGCGGCCTGGGCGTGGGCGACTTCGTCTGGACCGGCGGCGACTGCCACATCTACAGCAACCACTTCGAACAGGTGCAGACGCAGCTGTCCCGCGCGCCGATGAAGCTGCCGACGCTGAAAATCAAGCGCAAGCCCGACAGCATCTTCGACTACCAGTACGACGACTTCGAGCTGGTGGGCTACGAATCGCATCCGGCCATCAAGGCACCGGTGGCCGTATGACGCTGCTGACCCTGATCGTCGCGCGCGCGCGCAATGGCGTGATCGGCCGCGACAATGCGCTGCCGTGGCGCCTGCCCGAAGACCTGCAGCACTTCAAGCGCACCACGCTGGGCGCGCCGATCATCATGGGCCGCAAGACCTGGGATTCGATCGGCCGGCCGCTGCCGGGCCGCCGCAATATCGTGGTGAGCCGCAACCGTGACCTGCAGCTGGAAGGCGCCGAGGTGGTGGCGTCGCTGGAAGACGCCCAGCGGCTGTGCGTGGGCGTGGAGCAGGTGTTCCTGATCGGCGGTGCCCAGCTCTACGCCGAAGCGCTACCCAGCGCGGATCGCCTGATCGTCACCGAGATCGATGCCGACGTGGAGGGCGACGCCCACTTCCCCGCCGTCGACCGTTCGAAATGGCTGGAAGTCTCGCGCGAAACCCATCATTCGGAGCCAAATGGTTTCGACTATGCGTTCGTGACCTACGAGCGTCCGCCTTCGGGCGAGGAATAAGCCGATCGCGCAAATACCGGCAATCGGCCATGAAAAACGGCGCCCTCGGGCGCCGTCTTCTTTTTTTGCCGGCCGATTCACCGGCTGCCGCGATCTCAGTTCCCGGCAATCGTCATCTGCTCGACCAGGATCGAGCCGGTTTCCTTGGTGCCGCGCACCAGCGCATCCGAACCGATACCGACGATCTGCTTGAACATTTCCACCATGTTGCCGGCAATCGTGATTTCCTCCACCGGATACTGGATCACGCCGTTCTCGACCCAGTAGCCCGACGCGCCGCGCGAATAGTCGCCCGTTACGTAGTTCACGCCCTGCCCCATCAGTTCGGTCACCAGCAGGCCGGTGCCCATCTTCTTCAGCATGCCGGCGAAATCGTCGCCCGGCTGCGTCCGCGAGCTGGTCAGCGTCAGGTTGTGCGAGCCGCCGGCGTTGCCGGTGGTCTTCATGCCGAGCTTGCGCGCAGAATAGGTCGACAGGAAGTAGCCTTGCACCACGCCATCGCGCACCACCTCGCGGGCATGCGTGCGCACGCCTTCCTCGTCGAACGGAGCGCTGCCCATGGCGCCCGGCACATGCGGCTGCTCATTGATCTGGATATCCGGCGAAAACACGGCCTTGCCCAGCGAGTCGTACAGGAACGTCGACTTGCGGTACAGCGCGCCACCCGACACCGCCTGCACGAAGGCCCCCAGCAGACCCGCCGCCAGCGGTGCCTCGAACAGCACCGGGCACTTGCGCGTGGACAGCTTGCGGGCATTCAGGCGGGCCAGCGCGCGCTCGGCGGCATAGCGGCCGATGGCCTCGGGCTCGGCCAGCGCCAGCGGCGAGCGCTTCGACGAATACCAGTCGTCGCGCTGCATGCCGCCGCCGGAACCGGCGATCGGCGCCGCCGAAATGAAGTGGCGCGAGTACGGGTAGCCGCCCACGAAGCCCCGCGACGTGGCCAGCACGAACTGCGAATGCTGGGCCGATACGCTGGCGCCGTCGCTGTTCTTGATCTTCGGCGACACCGCGAACGACGCTGCCTCGGCACGGCGCGCGATGTCGATGGCGCCCTCGGCGTCGATGTTCCACGGGTGGAACAGGTCCAGGTCCCGCGGGTTGCGTTCGAGCAGGCCTTCCTCTGCCAGCCCGGCGCAGTCATCCTCGGCCGTGAAACGGGCGATGTTGTACGCCGCCTCGGCCGTGGCACGCAGCGCGGCCGGCGAGAAATCCGACGTGCTGGCATTACCGCGGCGCTGGCCGATCATGACCGTCACGCCCACCACCTTGTCGCGGTTCTGCTCGATGGTTTCCACCTGCCCCTTGCGCACCGTCACCGACAGGCCGCCGCCCTCGGAGATCTCGGTGGCAGCGTCCGTCGCGCCAAGTTCGCGTGCCACGCGCAGCACATCGGCAGCCATGGCCTTGAGCTGATCCTGGGTATAGGTGAAATGCGCGGTCTTTTCGGCAGTCTGGCTCATATGGGCGGGCGTGATCAAAAGTCCAAACGGGAATCATAGCAAGATAAAATGCCGCCCATGACGCGAAATACCCGTAACAACTCCAACGGCCGATTCCCGGGCGCCTTTGCCCCGGAAGCGGACGACGACCTGCCCAAGAGCAAGTCGCAGCGCAAGCGCGACATGACCGAGCTGCAGGATCTAGGCGCCGAACTCGAGGCGCTGGCCAAAGACCGCCTGGCGCGCGTGCCAATGCCCGAGTCGCTGGCGGACGCCGTCCATGCTGCCCGCAAGATCACCAGCCACGAAGGCAAGCGCCGCCAGATGCAGTTTGTCGGCAAGGTAATGCGCAGCCTGGACGACGACGAAGTGGCCGCCATCCGTGCCGCGCTGGAAGGCTTCAAGGGCACCAGCAAGGCGGAAACCGCCAAGCTGCACCTGATCGAGCGCTGGCGCGACCTGCTGCTGGCCGACGATGCCATGCTGACCAAGTTCCTGGGCGAACACCCGAGCGTGGACGTGCAATCGGTGCGCAACATCATCCGCAACGCCCGCAAGGAAAAGGAACTGAGCAAGCCGCCCAAGTACTACCGCGAACTGTTCCAGGCCATCAAGGCCGCGCTCGACGGTGGCGATGACGGCGATGTCAGTGATGCATCCGACACACCACAGGAACCCGAAGCATGAACCCGCCGCTGACCGCCCCCGTCCCCCGCACCCACGCCGACGAGCTGGTGGTCGGCTTTGTGTCCATTTCCGACCGTGCATCGTCCGGCACCTATCAGGACGAAGGCATCCCGGCGCTACGCGACTGGTTCGGCAAGACGCTGACCTCGCCGTGGCAGGCCGTCGAGCGGCTGATTCCCGACGAGGCGCCGCTGATTTCGCGCACGCTGATCGAACTCGTCGACGTGGCCGGCTGCGACCTGGTGCTGACCACCGGCGGCACGGGCCCGGCCCGGCGCGACGTCACGCCCGAAGCCACCCTGGCCGTGGGAACCAAGGAAATGCCGGGATTTGGTGAACAGATGCGGCAAGTGAGCCTGCACTTCGTGCCGACGGCGATCCTGTCGCGCCAGGTGGCGGTGATCCGCGAGACGCCGAGCCGCGCCGCGCTGATCGTCAACCTGCCCGGGCAGCCCAAGGCCATCCGCGAGACGCTGGAAGGCCTGCGCGACGTGGAAGGCCGCGTGATCGTGCAAGGTGTGTTCGCGGCGATGCCCTACTGCATCGACCTGATCGGCGGCCCGTATGTGGAAACCAACGAAGCCATCGTGAAGGCATTCCGGCCGAAGAGCGCGCTGCGCCAGAAGCCGGCGCCGACGGTCTGACCGGCTCCAGCCCTGCTCCCCCGGCCCTATGACGCAAGAGGGGCGAGGGGAGCAAACCTGGTGCCTATTTCAGCCCCAGGTACAGCCCGATCGGCACGAACACCACGGCGGCGATATTGCCGAGCAGCACGATCGACGCCACCTGGTCGGGTTCCTGCCTGAAATGGTCGGCCACCAGGAAATTCAGCACGGCCGGGGGCAGCGACGCAAAGACGAACAGCAGCCCCCGCTGCAGGTCGGTCATCGGCACCCACCACGCCAGCAGCAGCGCCACGGCGATACCTGCCAGCGGGCAGACGATGGCGCCCAGCACGCCCATGCCCCAGTTGCGCAGGCTCACGTCCTTCATGCGCACGCCCAGCGCGAACAGCATCAGCGGCACCGTGGAGTCGCCCAGCAGCTTGATCGACTCGTAGACCGGCTCGGGCAGCGCAAACACCGGCTTGGCGAGCGATAGCGCCACGCCGGCCACGGTGGCCAGCACCATCGGATTGCGCGCGATCTGCATGACCGACGCCTGCCGGTTCACGATCTTCATGCCGATCGTGAAATGCATCAGGTTCGATGCCGCAAACAGCGCCACCGCCGGCGCCAGCCCAACCTGCCCGAAGGCGAAGACCGATAGCGGCAGCCCCATGTTGCCGCAGTTGTTGAACATCATCGGGGGCACGAACGTGCGGGGATTGGCGCCGCTCGTGCGCGCCACCACCCAGGCCAGGATGCCCGAGCCGATCACCACGGCCACGGCGCAGGCCAGCAGCACCAGGTGGTCGGCCAGCACGAAATCCTTGCTGATGAAGGCCGACACCACAAGTAGCGGAGCGATCACTTCCAGCATCGCCTTGTTGATGCCCGCCATGTCCGGATGGGCACGCCGCCCGTAGATCCACCCGATCAGGATGATCAGGATGACCGGCGTGATGATGGAGACAATGCGCGTAAACATGGCGGGAGGCGGCTGGACAGACTGGGGCGGCGTGGCCGGTCCGTCGTGGAGCCCGCCCGCCGGGTTCTTGTTCTGGAGGGGGGCTTTATGCCGAGGGAGCGGCGGGGGCGGCGGGCGCTGCCGGCGCCGGCATCGTGGCGGCCGCCTCGGCCGGCGTCTTGATGAAGTGCTGGCGGTAGTAGCGCAGTTCTTCCACCGACTCAAGGATGTCGGCCAGCGCCGTGTGCAGCTGGCGCTTCTGGAAACCCTTGTGGATGGCCGGTTCCCAGCGCTTGCACAGTTCCTTGAGCGTCGAGACGTCAAGGTTGCGGTAGTGGAAGAACGCTTCGAGCTTGGGCATGTAGCGCGCCATGAAGCGGCGGTCCTGGCAGATCGAATTGCCGCACATCGGCGACTTGCTGGCCGGCACCCAGCGCTTCAGGAACGCCAGCAGTTCGGCCTCGGCCTGGGCTTCGGTCAGCGTCGACGCCTTGACCTTGTCGATCAGGCCCGAGCGTCCGTGCGTACCCTTGTTCCAGTTGTCCATGCCGTCGAGTACCGCATCGGACTGGTGGATCACCAGCACCGGGCCTTCGGCCAGGATGTTCAGCTCGGAATCGGTAACCACCACCGCCACCTCGATAATGCGGTCGGTATCCGGCTGCAGGCCGGTCATTTCCATGTCCAGCCAGACAAGGTTGTTTTCACTTTTGACGGAGGATGCGGCGGGACTTGTCATCTGGCGGTACGGCTCGATATGGAATTCGGAGGGAATTACCCCGGATCGGCGGGTGGCCGGGGGCGAACAATTTATAATTCTCGCATATCTGCCCCGGATGGCATGCCGCGCACTCCGGCTTTCCCGTTGCTGCGCCGCGCCATCGTCTACAAGGCTTGCCGATGTTCACGCTGATCTTTCTTGCCGCCCTGGTCATCATGGTGCTGACCAAACTCTGGCTCGCCTCGCGCCAGATCCGCCATGTGGCGCGCCATCGCGGCGCCGTGCCCGAG
>Ga0209564_1001909_pt1 | contig 18634 bp, 18 predicted proteins | sample AraplaCol_mMF_r2_FD_184272 | JGI IMG/M metagenome (GOLD analysis project Ga0209564, IMG submission 184272) | Arabidopsis root microbial communities from North Carolina, USA - plate scrape MF_Col_mMF_r2 (SPAdes) (version 3) | ecosystem: Host-associated > Plants > Roots > Endosphere | place: USA...
GAACATCGCCTGCGCGAGCGGCGGTACTGTGATCGGCGCATCGGGGCCGGCAATCTGGATCTGCTTCGAAATGGCCGTGGCGAGATCGGCGAGTGAACGGTCGACTACATGCTGCGTGTATTGCCACGCGAGCCAGTACGCGATGAGGCCGCTCATCAGCGCGAGCAGGGAAAGGGGAGCGGCGAGCCGGCGCAGCAACTGGCGGCGCAGGCTATTCGCGGCGGGATAGGGCATGGTCGAACCCGCGATAAAAGACCGACGCCGAGGGATGGTCGACTGCGTCAGTCATGCGTTCCAAAAAATGCAGTTGAAACGGCAGTTCAAACGGCGATTCACATCCGGGCTGAATGACACAGGCGGCCGCCGCGCAACCGTGAAGATGCGCTTGCGGCCGCCCGTCGGACAACCCGGACGCCGTCAGACCACAACGGTCTTGACGACCATTATGACGCCTGGCGGATTTCCTGGAGCAGATAGCCGAAGCCGCGCACCGTGACGATTTCGACGCGGCAGTTTTCGAGCTTTTTGCGCACGCGGTGCACATAGACTTCGATCGCCGTGTCGCCGAGATCGCCGCCGAAGTGAGTCAGGTGATCCTGCAGTTGCGCCTTGCTGACCACGCGGCCGTGGCGCAGCAACAGCATTTCGAGCACGGCGAATTCGCGCGGCGACAGTTCGAGCGGCTTGTCGTCGTTGAAGATGCGGCGATCCACACCCGACAGACGCACGCCACCGAGCGACACTTCCGGACGCGGCATGTCGCCGTGCGGTCCGCTGCGGCGCATCACGGCGCGAATACGCGCTTCGAGTTCGGCGGGCTCGAACGGCTTCAGCATGTAGTCGTCGGCGCCGGAATTGAGGCCTTGCACGCGATCATTCAATTCGTCGCGCGCGGTCAGGACGATCACGGGCGTATGACGGTTGCTTTGACGGAAACGCGACAGCAGCGTCATGCCGTCGATGCCGGGCAATCCCAGATCGAGGATCACGAGTTCGTGGCGGTTTTGGGTGAGGGCCTGTTCGGCGAAGATGCCGTCGTGGACCATGTCGACCGTGAAGCCGGCTTGTTCGAGACTGCTTTGGATGCCGCGCGCGATAGGGCGGTCGTCTTCGATCAGAAGGAGTCGCATGGGTTTCGCTCAAGTACAATGGGTTGGGCAAGGGGCACGCGGTTCGCCGGGGCGCCTGCTGCACAGAATGCCGTGCGGCGTGCCGTCGATGCGGCCTTCAACAGATCTGCCAGCCATGTCCGATATTACGATCCACGAACTGGAAGCCGCGATCAATTTCTGGCGTTCCCGCTCGCCTTCGAGCGGTGACGAACTCGTTCTGTGCAAGGAGGCAAGCGCGCTCTCCAAGCCGTATGCGCTGATGATTGTACAGCGACAGACCGTGCTGCCGCAGGAAGGAATGGACGAGATTGCCCGCGCCGCGTGGGATTCTTACGTGTCCCTTAAGAATGGCCTAAAGAAGTGAAGGTTTGGTGGCCTGATTACCTGCAAAACGCTTTCATTGCGGGCTTTCTTCAGGGTTTTGGAGCGTGGCCGGCTTTCGTCCGATCAACTGCATGGGTCGCCGCTTGCGTCACTTTCCCGCCGCAATTTCATCGATAAAACGCGCAAGGCGAATGTCGCGCTCGGTGATTCCGTTTGCTTCGTGCGTCGATAGCGTGATCTCGACGTTGCTGTAGACGTTGAACCATGCCGGATGATGGTCCATCTCCTGGGCCTTGATCGCGACGCGTGTCATGAAGCCGAACGCTTCGTTGAAGTCGGCGAACCTGAGCTGCCGTTTGATCGCATCGCGGCCTTCGACGCTTTGCCAGCCATCGAGTTGAGCGATTTGCGCTGCGCGTTGTTCGGAAGAGAGTTTCTGGATCATCGTGTCACCTTTTGAAGCTGTGCGTGGCTGTGCCGATGCCGTGTGCATCGACGCATCCGCACTCGTCCTATTTTTTCACGGTTGAAGGGTTGCTGCAGAGCGCTACGTCAGATGTCGCCGTCCGTTGCCCAGCCTTCGCCCGTGCCGCGTGTGATGACGGCGTCGGCGGCACGCACTTCGCCTGCGGGGAACGGGGCGGCATGCGCGAGCTTTGCCAGCAGCGGCGCGAAGTCGGTACGCGCGACGTCGAACAGTTGCGAGAAATCGTCGATCACGAAGTAGGTCTTTTGAAACGTGTCGATCCGGTACTGCGTCTGCATTACGCGTTCGAGATCGAATGCGATGCGATTGGGTGCGTCGCTTTGCTGGCTGTAGAGCGTCTCGCCTTTGCTCGACACGATTCCTGCACCGTAGATTTTTACACCGTTTGGACTCGCGTCGTCGCGGATCAGGCCGAACTCGACTGTGTACCAATACAGGCGCGCGAGCAGCGGCAGCGCGTTCGCGTCGTTCGCGGCAAGGGCCGCGCGGCCGTACGCGTGCATGTAGTCGGCGAACACCGGGTTGATCAGCAGCGGCACATGCCCGTACAGATCGTGGAAGCAGTCGGGCTCCTGCAGGTAGTCGAGCTGATCCGGACGGCGCATCCACCATGTCACGGGGAAGCGGCGGTTCGCCAGATGCTCGAAAAATACCTGATCCGGCACGAGACCCGGCACGGCGACGATCCGCCAGCCCGTCGCAGGGATCAGTTGTTCGTTGATCGCGTCAAACGAAGGCACGCTTTCCGGCGACAGATTCAGCCGCTCGACGCCTTCCAGAAACTCGGCGCACACGCGCCCCTTGAGCAGCGCCGTCTGCCGCGTATAGAGCTGTTTCCACACCGCGTGATCGACCGCGCCGTAGCGATGCATCGGCTGGTCGATGGTGAAGTCTGCGCGGGTTTCGAGGCCGGCGTCGAATTGCTCCTTGAGCTTCGCGGTGTTCGGGACGGACATGACGGATGACTGGCTGGGCGCGCTCGCCCGATAAGTGGACACCGTGCAAGTCTAGAGCGGGCAACGCGCGGAAAGGGCGCATGTTTGCCGAATTGCACGGATGGAATGCGATAATCGTGCGTTGAATCGCCAATTGATGCGGAGGATTTACATGCTAGAACTCGATCACTTCGATCTGGCGCTGCTCGACGTCCTGCAGCGCTTCGGGCGCGCGACGCACCAGCAACTGGGCGAGCAGGTGCCGCTGTCGCCGTCGCAGATCGGGCGGCGCCTGCAGCGGCTGGAGTCGATTGGTGTGGTCGACGGCTATCGCGTCGTATTGCGGCCCGAAAAGCTCGGGCTCGGCGTGACGGCCTTCACGAGCCTGAAACTGAAGCACCACGGCGATTCGATCATCGAGCAGTTCCAGCAGCAGATCGACGTGCTGCCCGAAGTGCTGGAGTGCCACGCGGTGGTCGGCGACGCAGATTACCTGCTGCGTATCGTGGCGCCGGATCTGAACGCGCTGTCGTCGTTCGTGATGAAGAAGCTGATGCGGGTGCCGGGCGTCGACAGCGTGCGCTCGTACATCGTGCTGACGACGTTCAAGCGCAACGGCCCATTGCCGCTCGGTCATCTGACGCCGGGCGCAGCCGCCGTCTGACCGCGCGGCACATCTGAAATCAGGCGGCTTTCAACGGCTCCTGATTCAGCATGTCCACATAGGCGACGGCAACCAGGTCCGATTCCGGCACGCCCAGCTTCGAGAACACGGCGTGCGCTTCTTTTTCGCCGCCTTCTTCGTCGTCATCCTGCGCGAGCACGACTTCGAGCTCGACGAAATCGCCCAAACCGTCGACGCGGTCCAGGTGAATCCGCGTGCGCCCGACGATATACACATGACGCTCCTTCGTGACGATGCCGCGCGTGGTGAGCGCGGTGGCGAGCAGGGAGTGCATCGCTTCGGGGTTCGTCACCGGGCTGCGCGTGTAGTACGACGCCTTCGGGCCGTCGCGGTCGTCGCGCTGATAGAAGATCAGTTCGGCGGGTGTGCCGTCGTCGAACTGGCGCAACTTCAGACGGCCACGTGGCACGTCGTAGAAAAAGTCCTGCTGGCGAAAAATCAACGGAGCGTCAGGCGAAAGCGCAGCGGCGCGCTCGCGAAGCTGCTCGAAGTGCTGCGCGCGGGCTTTGATTTCGATGTTGCGGGCCATGTGAAGCTCCTGTCGAAAGATGAACGTGGACGGCTTCTGACGACGACGGGTTCGCCCCGATTGCCTGAGTGCGCAAACCGGCCGGCAGAGACCAAAGGGATACGGAAAACAGCGGGGAAAAGCGGGCAAAGCGTCAATCTAGCAAAAAGCCCATGACGATGTGGTTAAAGGCCACGGCGCGGGAAGGTGCAAAGCCTCCGCTGTGTCATGAGGTCGGCTCATATCGCGCAACGCATCTTCTCGCGTTATGGCGCGCGCTCCGCGTGCGTCGCTTACGCCGACCACTGCTGTTCGATCAGCTTCAGCGCCACAGCGATCGCCGGCTCGTCCTTGTGCGCGGCGAGCGTGATGAATGTCAGCTCGGTCGGCACCGTGATGCCTTCGACGATCGTCAGCGCGTGCGCGTGCGCTTCTGCGAGTGCGGTCGAATCTCGCGCGAGCGTGAGGCCGACGCCCGATTTGACGAGATCGAGCATCGACGGTTCCTGATCCACTTCTGCGACCTTGACGGGCTTGACCCCGGCATCGGCGAAGCGGCGCGTCAGCAGCCGGTTGTGCGCGGACGCGGGCGGCGTCCAGATCCACGGAAACGAAGCGAGCGCGCGCCAGTCGCGTGCGCCTTTCATGCGGTCTTTCCAGCCGGGCGGCGCCAGCACGCGGTATTGAAAGTGCGTCAGGGTGACGGCGTGGAAGATCGCGCTGTCGCGCGGTTCGTCGTCGTCCGGCTGGCCGATGTAGTAACCGACGTCGAGTTCGCCCGCGCGCACCTGGTCGCGCACCCAGCCGGACATGCCGTGCCGCAATTGCGTTTCGATGTGCGGCCACGTCTCGACGAGCTGCTTCAGAAACCCGCCAAGCCGCAGAAACGCCGGATCGAGAATCGTGCCGATGCGCAGACGCCCGCGCACTTCCTGGCGCAGCGTGGCGGCCGCCCGTTCGACATCGCTGGCGGCCGCGAGGGCGCGCTCGGCGTGCGGCAACAGCGCCTGGCCGTCGCGCGTGAGCGAGAGGCCGTGCGACGTGCGGGTGAACAGCGTCACGCCGAGCGCGGTTTGCAGGTTCTTGATCTGCAGACTGACGGCGGGCTGGGTCAGATGCAATTGCGCGGCAGCGCGCGTCAGATTGCCTTCGCGCGCGACCGTCGCGAAGGCGCGGAGCAGGGTGAGGTCCATCTGCTGATATTAACGCGCCTTATATCGCATTTGAGCATTACTCATTGGATTTGCCGCGCGTTTGCCGATTACGCTTCAAATCATCATGCGAAGGCGTGCTGCATTGCGCTGCAGCATCGACCGTCAAAAAGCCCTACACAGGAGACACCATGAGCGAGACAGATCAAGGCAAGGTGCGCGCGCTGACGCACGTGATCAACGGCCGTCCTATCGATGGCACGAGCCAGCGCTTCGGCGACGTGTTCAATCCGGCAACAGGCGAGGTGTCGTCGCGCGTGCCGCTCGCGAGCGTGACCGAAGTCGACGCAGCCGTCGCTGCCGCAAAGGCCGCCTTTCCCGCGTGGAGCGAAACGGCGCCGATCAAGCGCGCACGCGTGCTGTTCAAGTTCAAGGAACTGCTCGACCGTCACCACGACGAACTCGCCGAACTGATCACGCGGGAACACGGCAAGGTGTTCTCGGATGCGAAGGGCGAAGTGATGCGCGGCATCGAGATCGTCGAATTCGCGTGCGGCATTCCGAATCTGTTGAAGACCGACTTCACCGATCAGATCGGCGGTGGCATCGATAACTGGAACCTGCGTCAGTCGTTGGGTGTGGTCGCGGGCATCACGCCGTTCAACTTCCCGATGATGGTCCCGTGCTGGATGTTCCCCGTTGCGATCGCATGCGGCAATACGTTCGTGTTGAAGCCGTCGGAACGCGATCCGTCGGCGTCGATCCGGCTTGCCGAATTGCTGAAGGAAGCGGGCTTGCCGGATGGTGTGTTCAATGTCGTGCACGGCGACAAGGTGGCTGTCGATGCATTGCTCGCGCATCCCGATGTCAGCGCGCTGTCGTTCGTCGGCTCAACGCCCATCGCCGAATACATCTACACGGAGGGCACGAAGCACGGCAAGCGGGTGCAGGCGCTGGGCGGCGCAAAGAATCACCTCGTCGTGATGCCGGATGCGGACCTCGATCAGGCCGTCGATGCCTTGATCGGCGCGGCGTATGGATCGGCGGGCGAGCGTTGCATGGCGATTTCCGTTGCGGTCGCAGTCGGTCATATCGCCGACGAATTGATCGACAGGCTCACGCCGCGCGTGAAGACGCTGAAGATCATGAACGGCATGGAAGGCGAAGCGGAAATGGGTCCGCTCGTGACGGCGGCGCATCGCGAGAAAGTGTCGGGGTATATCGACGCAGGTGTCGAGGCGGGTGCGAAGCTCGTGGTCGATGGACGCGGGCATAAGGTGCCGGGTCACGAGAAAGGCTTCTTCCTCGGCGGCACATTGTTCGACGATGTGAAGACCGACATGAAGATCTATCGCGAAGAGATCTTCGGCCCCGTGTTGTGCGTGGTGCGCGTACCCGATTTTGCTTCGGCTGTCGAACTCATCAACAAGAACGAGTTTGCCAACGGCGTGTCGCTGTTCACGTCGGATGGCGGTGTTGCGCGCGCGTTCTCGCGTCAGATTCAGATTGGCATGGTCGGCATCAATGTGCCGATTCCCGTACCGATGGCATGGCACTCGTTCGGCGGCTGGAAGCGGTCGCTGTTTGGCGATCACCACGCGTATGGGGAAGAAGGCGTGCGTTTCTATACGCGCTACAAGAGCATCATGCAACGCTGGCCGGACAGCATTGCGAAGGGCGCCGAGTTCACGATGCCCGTTGCGAAGTAACACGAATCAGCAGGTTGGAATGGCCGCGGCATTGTGCTTTCAATAGCACAGTGCCGTGCGCATCGCGCGTGTGGTGTTGATAAACAAAAAACAGTAGCGGCACGAACGCTCAAAGCGCAAACAGATGCCATGCAAGGTGGCCATGCGAAGGAGACAAGGGTGAGCACGACAGCAAGAAAACTCGAAGGCGAATTCGACTACATCGTCATTGGTGCGGGCACGGCGGGCTGTGTGCTTGCGAATCGCCTGACCGAAGATCCCGACGTCACCGTGTTGCTGCTCGAAGCAGGCGGCAAGGATGATTACCACTGGATTCACGTGCCCGTCGGCTACCTCTATTGCATCGGCAATCCGCGTACCGATTGGCTTTATAAAACGCAGGCGGAACCCGGCCTCAACGGACGTGCGTTGTCGTATCCGCGAGGCCGCGTATTGGGCGGCTGCTCGTCGATCAACGGCATGATCTATATGCGCGGGCAGCGCGAAGACTACGACGAATGGGCGCGTGTGACGGGCGATTCGTCGTGGTCGTGGGATGCCGTGCTGCCTGTCTTCAAACGCAGCGAAGATCATCATGGCGGCGCAAATGAATTCCACGGCGCGGGCGGTCAATGGCGTGTGGAAAAGCAGCGCCTCAAATGGAAGATTCTTGAGAAGTTCTCCGAAGCCGCGCAAGAAACCGGTATTCCCGCCACAGACGATTTCAATCGCGGCGACAACACGGGCGTCGGCTATTTCGACGTGAACCAGAAGCGCGGCATTCGCTGGAATGCATCGAAGGCTTTTTTGCGGCCAGCGATGCAGCGGCCGAATCTCACCGTCATCACGGGCGCGCACACACAGCGCGTCGTATTCGAAGGCAAGCGCTGCGCCGGTGTCGAATATCGTGGCGGCGATGTCGAGTACATCGCGAAGGCGCGCATCGAAGTCATCATGAGTTCAGGCGCCGTGAACTCGCCGCAACTGCTCGAACTGTCGGGTATCGGCAATGGCGCGCGTCTGCAGAATCTCGGCATCGAAGTCGTGAACGATCTGCGTGGCGTAGGCGAAAATCTTCAGGACCATTTGCAATTGCGCATGGCGTATAAGGTGCATGGCGTGCGCACATTGAATACGGCCTCCGCGCACTGGTGGGGCAAGATGATGATCGGGCTGCAGTATTTGCTGATGCAAAGCGGGCCGATGTCGATGTCGCCGTCGCAACTCGGCGCATTTGCGAAGTCCGATGTGAACGACACATCTTTGACGCGTTCCGATCTCGAGTATCACGTGCAGCCGCTTTCACTCGACAAGTTCGGTGATCCCTTGCATCGCTTCAACGCGTTCACGGCGTCGGTGTGTCATTTGCGTCCGACTTCGCGTGGCAGCGTGCACATCGAATCGCGCGACCCGCACGTGGCGCCCCTGATTGCGCCGAACTATCTGTCCACCGATTACGACCGTCACGTCGCTGCGAATGCGCTGCGTCTCACGCGCCGCATTGCAGCCGCGCCTGCCTTGAAACCCTATCGGCCCGAAGAGATCTTGCCCGGCATCCAGTTTCAGACCGAGGAAGAATTGCAGATCGCGGCGGGGCAAGTCGGTACAACCATCTTCCATCCCGTCGGCACATGCCGGATGGGCACATCGAATGATCCCGGCGCTGTCGTCGATAGCCGCTTGCGCGTGATCGGTGTCGAAGGGTTGCGCGTGGTCGATGCGTCCGTGATGCCCACCATCACATCAGGCAACACGAACTCGCCCACACTGATGATCGCGGAACGTGCGAGCGACATGATTCGCGCCGACCGCCGTGCGCGAAGAGACAGTCAAACCATCGAAACCCACACCGCGTCGCCGATGTCCGTTGCATGACACGCAACGTTTAACGTTTTGCGTGGTGAAGGTCGCATTAAACACTAAGTGCAAATCCCAATGATTGCGCTGCATCATTGGCGCGACAATGGCATCCATGCTGCGTGGTGCGGCATGGATTACCGTCCGCATTGGTGCACCACGCCACGATTGGCACGGGGGTGTCATCGCCAATAACAGTCGCGCCGTTTCAGCGCGGAATAAAACGCGGTAATGCTTCGCCTTACTTCGCATGGAAGGGAACATGATTCTCGGCGATACGATACTCGAAACGCGCGGGCTCACTCGTGAGTTCAAGGGTTTTACCGCAGTCAACGGTGTGAACCTGCGCGTGAAGCGCGGTTCGATCCATGCGCTCATCGGCCCGAACGGCGCAGGCAAGACCACCTGCTTCAATCTGCTCACCAAGTTTCTCGTGCCCACTGCGGGTCAGATCGTCTTTGACGGCATCGACATCACGGGCGAACGTCCTGCGCAGGTCGCGCGTCGCGGCATCATCCGCTCGTTCCAGATTTCCGCTGTATTTCCGCATCTGACGGCATTGCAGAACGTTCGCGTGGGTCTTCAACGTCAGCTCGGCTCGGCGTTTCATTTCTGGAGAAGCGAGCGCACGTTGCGTCAACTCGACGACCGGGCGATCGATCTGCTCACGCAAGTGGGCTTGACCGATTTCGCCGATGTACCCGCCGTTGAACTGTCATATGGCCGCAAGCGCGCGCTCGAAATCGCCACGACGCTCGGCATGGAACCCGAACTGATGCTGCTCGACGAACCGACGCAAGGCATGGGACATGAAGACGTTGACCGCGTGACGGCGCTGATCAAAAAAGTATCGGCGGGTCGCACGATCCTGATGGTCGAACACAACATGAATGTGATAGCCGGCATCTCCGACACGATTACCGTCCTGCAACGCGGCGAGGTGCTCGCCGAAGGCACGTACGCGGAAGTCTCGAAGAACCCGCTCGTCATGCAGGCCTATATGGGCAGTGCGGACGCGGCGCTTGCCGGAGCGCATGCATGAGCACAGTGAGCGAACAGGAAGACGCATCGGTCAGTGTGGTGAGCGGCGAGCCCGCGCTGGAAATAGCGGGGCTGCAGGCATGGTACGGCGAATCGCACATCCTGCATGGCGTCGATCTGACCGTCAGCCGCGGTGAGGTCGTCACGCTGCTCGGCCGCAATGGCGCGGGCCGCACCACGACGCTGCGCGCGATCATGGGCCTGACGGGACGACGCACGGGTTCGATCCGCGTCGGTGGACGCGAGACCATTTCGATGGCGACGCATCGGATCGCGCATTGCGGCGTCGGTTATTGCCCCGAAGAGCGCGGCATCTTTTCGAGCCTGTCGTGCGAAGAAAATCTGATGCTGCCGCCGCCCGTCGGCGACAAGTCGTTGATGATGTCCATCGACGAGATCTACCAGATGTTTCCCAATCTCCAGGAACGGCGCATGAGCCAGGGGACGCGTCTATCGGGCGGCGAGCAACAGATGCTGGCCGTCGCGCGCATCCTGCGCACGGGCGCGAACCTCTTGCTGCTCGATGAAATTTCCGAAGGCCTTGCCCCCGTGATCGTGCAGGCGCTCGCGCGCATGATCGTGACGCTGAAGGCGCGCGGCTACACCATCGTGATGGTCGAACAGAACTTCCGCTTCGCCGCGCCGCTCGCCGATCGTTTCTATGTGATGGAGCATGGACGCATCGTCGAGCATTTCGGTGCAAAGGAACTCGAAAGCAAAATGCCGGTGCTGCACGATTTGCTCGGCGTCTAAGTGGGGTGGACGCATCCCGACCAGAAATCGGGGTCGTCATGGGAACTGCGACGCACGACACACCCAGATGCCTCTGATAACCACAAGCATGGAAACAGGAGACACGCATGAAACTGAAGAACTTCGCCAGATTGTCAGCAGTCTGCTTTGCGGCCGCTGCGGGCACGATGTTCGCTGCCGGCAGCGCACAGGCTGCCGATGGCGCGACCGTCAAGATTGGCTACATCACTGATCTGTCCGGTCTGTATGCGGATATCGATGGCCAGGGTGGCCTCGAAGCGATCCGCATGGCGATTGCCGATTTCGGCGGCAAGGTCAATGGCAAGCCGGTCGAACTGGTCTACGCCGATCACCAGAACAAGGCGGACATTGCTGCTTCGCGGGCGCGTGAATGGATCGACCGCGACGGCGTCAACGTGATCATCGGCGGCACGAACTCGGCCACTGCGTTGTCGACCAATCAGGTTGCGGGCGAAAAGAAGGTGCCGTACATCAACATCGGCGCGGGCGCGGACAACCTCACCAACGAGCAATGCACGCCGTACACGGTGCACTACGCGTACGACACGATGGCGCTCGCAAAAGGCACGGGCTCGGCCGTCACGAAGCAGGGCGGCAAGACCTGGTACTTTCTGACGGCGGATTACGCGTTCGGCAAGGCGCTCGAAAAGAACACGTCGGACGTGGTCAAGGCGAATGGCGGACAGGTGCTCGGCACGGTGCGTCATCCGTTGTCGGCATCGGACTTCTCGTCGTTCCTGTTGCAGGCTCAAGGATCGAAGGCGCAGGTGCTGGGTCTCGCGAATGCGGGCGGCGACACCATCAACGCGATCAAGGCCGCCAAGGAATTCGGCGTGACGAAGTCGATGAAGATTGCCGCGCTGCTGATCTTCCTGACCGATATCCACAGCCTCGGACTTGAAACGACGCAGGGCCTCGTCGCCACCGATAGCTGGTATTGGAACAAGGACGCCAATACCCGCAAGTGGGCGCAGCGCTACTTCGACAAGATGAAGAAGATGCCGACCAGTTTGCAGGCAGCGGACTATTCGGCCGTCACCACGTATCTGAAGGCCGTGCAGGCAGCTGGCACGACCGACAGTGACAAGGTGATGGATCAGCTGCACAAGGCGAAGATCGACGATTTCTACGCGAAGGGCTACATCCGTCAGGACGGCAGCATGATCCACGACATGTACCTGATGGAAGTGAAGAAGCCGTCGGAATCGAAAGAGCCGTGGGATTACTACAAGATCACCGCGACGATTCCTGGCGACCAGGCATTCGGAACGAAAGCGGAGACGCGCTGCGCGCTCTGGAAGTAAGCGGTTCGCAGCGGGGGATGTAACGGGCGGCGCAGCGCCGCCCGTTGTGTCTCGTGAGTGAACTGCGTCGATATTATTCTGACGGCGGATTCAATGGATATCTTTGGCATTCCGCTACCGGCGATGCTCAGCCAGTTGCTGCTCGGTCTCGTGAACGGTTCGTTCTACGCGATCCTGAGTCTGGGGCTGGCGGTGATCTTCGGTCTGCTCAACGTGATCAACTTCGCGCACGGCGCGTTGTTCATGCTGGGTGCGATGCTCACATGGATGGGCCTGTCGTATTTCAGTCTGCCGTACTGGGTGATGCTGGTGCTCGCGCCCGTGCTCGTCGGGCTATTCGGCATCGTGATCGAACGCTCGATGCTGCGCTGGCTGTACAAGCTCGATCACCTCTATGGCCTGTTGCTCACGTTCGGGCTCACGCTCGTCGTCGAAGGCGTGTTCCATTCGATCTACGGTTCGTCAGGGCAGCCGTACGACGTGCCGTCGGCGCTTGCAGGCGCAACCAATCTTGGCTTCATGTTCCTGCCGAACTATCGCGCGTGGGTGGTCGTCGCGTCGCTGATGGTGTGCTTCGCGACGTGGTTCGTGATCGAGAAGACGCGCCTTGGCGCGTATCTGCGCGCGGGCACGGAGAACCCGAAGCTCGTCGAGGCATTCGGCGTGAACGTACCGATGATGGTCACGCTCACGTACGGCTTCGGCGTCGCGCTGGCCGCGTTTGCCGGCGTGCTCGCGGCACCCGTGATCCAGGTCTCGCCGCTGATGGGCCAGCCGATGATCATCACGGTGTTCGCGGTCGTGGTGATCGGCGGCATGGGCTCGATCATGGGTTCGATTCTCACGGGCCTTTTGCTGGGCGTGATCGAAGGGTTCACACGTGTGTTCTATCCGGAAGCGTCGGCGACCGTGGTCTTCGTGATCATGGCGCTCGTATTGCTGGTGCGTCCGGCAGGTCTCTTCGGCAAGGAAAAATGATGCAGAGAAAAGCGCTCTACGTTCTGCTGCTGATCGGGCTCATCGTTGCACCGTTTGTCGGCGCGTATCCCGTGTTCGTGATGAAGGTGTTGTGCTTTGCGCTGTTCGCGGCCGCATTCAATCTGCTGATCGGTTACACGGGCCTGCTGTCGTTCGGACACGCGATGTTTCTCGCATCGGCGGGCTACGTCACCGGTTACGCGATCCAGACGCTCGGCATGTCGCCTGAACTCGGTGTCATAGCGGGCGTGGCGGCGGCGACGCTGCTGGGCTTTGTCGTCGGTCTGTTCGCCATCCGCCGGCAGGGCATCTACTTCGCCATGGTGACGCTCGCGCTCGCGCAGATGGTCTACTTCGTGTTCCTGCAGGCGCCGTTCACGCACGGCGAAGATGGCCTGCAAGGCGTGCCGCGCGGCAAACTGTTCGGCGCGTTGAGCCTGTCTTCCGATCTGACGCTGTACTTCGTCGTGCTGGCCGTGATGGTGCTCGCGTTCCTGCTGATTGTGCGGATCGTCCATTCGCCGTTCGGGCAGGTGCTGATCGCGATCAAGGAGAACGAGCCCCGCGCGATCTCGCTCGGCTATGATACGAACCGCTTCAAGCTGCTGGCGTTCATTCTGTCGGCGGGGCTGGCGGGTCTTGCCGGCTCGCTCAAGGTGCTGGTGCTGGGCTTTGAAACGCTCGGCGACGCCTACTGGACGATGTCGGGCCTCGTCGTGCTGATGACGCTGGTCGGCGGCATGGGCACGCTGTTCGGGCCGTTGCTCGGAGCCGCGTTGATCGTCGCGCTCGAGGACCGGCTTGGCGATATCGGCAGTGGGCTGGCGTCGGTGACGGGTGTTGAGTGGTTCCGATCACTCGGCGAGTCGGCGACGATCGTCACGGGCCTTATTTTCATCGCGTGCGTGCTGGCGTTCCGGCGCGGCATCGTCGGCGAGATCGTGCAACGGGTCAAACCGTTGCGCGCCTGAACCGGTTAGAAATCAGTTTGCGATCCGAAATAACCGGTAGCCGCCGCGAAATGACGCGAACATGGAGCGAAACTACAAGAATGCGCCCCATTTCTGTGCGGCGCTGCACCACTAGGGTAAATGCTAGTTGCTCGTGAAGCGTCCCCCGTTTAATCTTCACACAGTTCTGATGCACCGAATTTTGCAGGTGGAGAACGAGGAGACATGAGGCGCATAAGTGCCCATACAAAAGCGCTGTTGGACGAAATCCAACAGCGCTTTTTACTTTTTCCGTTCAAAACCTATCTTCTCCAGCGCGCCTTCCTGGGCCGCACGGCATTGTAAATCTGGCGTTTTCTCTCACACTACGCCCGCCGCTTTTCCCCAAAGATTCAAAGCCTTCAAAGCGCTTGCCGCCTGCGGTATGGGTCCGCTACACTCGCCATTCGCCGACCATCGGGTCGGCCTTTGGGACATTCGAATCCATTCGAACATCGGGGCGTAGAGGAGCGGAATGAAGTCGGCATTGCGGTGGATCAGCGCGGCACTCGTCGCGGCAGGCGTGTGCGCAACCTATAGCGGCGCGGCATTCGCGGACGTGAAAATCGGCATGACGGTGTCGGCGACGGGGCCCGCAGCCTCGCTCGGCATTCCGGAGAAGAACACCAGCGCGCTTCTGCCGAAGGAAATCGCGGGCCAGAAGATCGACTACATCGTTCTCGACGATGCGACCGATTCGACGCAAGCCGTCAAGAACGCACGCAAGCTCACCAGTGAAGATCACGTCGACGCGCTGATCGGCTCGACCGTCGTGCCGAACTCGCTGGCCATGATCGACATCGCCAACGAAACGCAAACGCCGATGATCTCGATGGCCGCGGCGGCATCGATCGTCGAGCCGATGGACCCGAAGCGCTCGTGGGTCTTCAAGACGCCGCAGAACGACATCCTGATGGCGACAGCCATCGCGCAGCACATGTCGAACCACGGCGTGAAGTCGGTGGCATTCATCGGCTTCTCGGACGCATACGGCGAGAGCTGGTTCAAGGAGTTCAGCAAGGCCGCCGATCTCAAGAAAATCAAGGTCGTCGCGAATGAACGTTTCGCGCGCAACGATGCGTCCGTGACGGGCCAGGTGCTCAAGATGATGTCGCAGAACCCGGATGCCGTGCTGATCGCCGGCGCGGGCACGCCTGCCGCATTGCCCGAAAAGACGCTGCGCGAACGCGGCTTCAAGGGCAAGTACTATCAGACGCACGGCGTCGCGAATAACGACTTCCTGCGCGTGTGCGGCAAGGATTGCGAAGGCACGTATCTGCCCGCTGGTCCGCTGCTCGTCGCCGATCAGCTGCCCGATTCGAATCCTGTGAAGAAGGCTTCCCTCGCGTACAAGCGCGCGTATGAAGGCGCCAACGGCGCGGGATCGATCTCGACGTTCGGCGGTCACGCGTGGGACGCGGGCCTGCTTCTGCAGCACGCCATTCCCATCGCGTTGAAGAAGGGCCAGCCCGGTACGCCGCAATTCCGCGAAGCACTGCGCGCCGCACTCGAAGACACGAAAGATCTGCCTGGCTCGCACGGCATCTTCAACATGAGCGCGAACGATCACGCGGGTCTCGATCAGCGTGCACGTGTGATGGTGCAAATCGTCGACGGCAAATGGAAGCTTGCTTCCGATTAAACGAGGCGAATTAACGAATTCCAATTCACAAAAAAGACGCGAGCAGTTGACGCGTCTTTTTTATTGCACGCGAGATGTCTGAATAAAAAGCCGTGCAATGTGCAGGGGAGACGACTAAAGCGGTAGAGCCTGTGTTTGAGGTTTGACGCAATTGCAACGAGCAGGGAAAACCATGCTTGGCAGGCTTATACCCGATAACTAGATTCAGTTACCCGGTTCTCGAACCGGATTACGACACGCATTTAAAGCGTTTGGAGACAAGCAATGAAAACGACAAAACAATGGGTCCGTACCGCAATCGCGATGGCGATGGTGTGCGGCGCAAGTGCGGCGATGGCGCAGGTGAAGATTGGGGTCACGTTGTCTACGACGGGACCGGCGGCCTCGCTCGGCATTCCCGAAAAGAACACGATTGCGCTGCTGCCTAAGGAAATCGCCGGCAAGAGCGTGCAATACATCGTGCTCGACGATGCGTCGGATACGAGTCGCGCCGTGCAGAACACGCGCAAGCTGATCGACGAGGATCACGTCGATGCGATCATTGGTTCGACGGTCACGCCGAATTCGCTGGCGATGCTCGATCCCGTTTCGGAAGGGAAGACGCCGGTGATCTCACTCGCGGCATCAGCGGCCATCATTTCGCCGATGGACGCGAAGCGCGCGTGGGCATTCAAGACGCCGCAGAACGACGGTCTGATGGCCGATGCGATCGCCGAGTACATGGAGAAGCACGGCGTGAAGACGGTTGCGTTCATCGGCTTTGCGGACGCCTATGGCGAGAACTGGTACAACGTGTTCAGCAAGGCGGCGGAAGCGCATCATCTGAAGCTCGTCGCGAACGAGCGCTATAACCGCACCGATGCATCGGTGACGGGTCAGGTGCTGAAGCTCGCTGCATCGAATGCGGATGCGGTGCTGATCGCCGGCGCGGGCACGCCGTCCGCGCTACCGGCGAAGGCGCTCAAGGAGCGCGGCTACAAAGGCAAGATCTATCAGACGCACGGCGTTGCGAACAACGACTTCCTGCGGGTGTGCGGCAAGGACTGCGACGGCGAATTGCTGCCCGCAGGCCCGATTCTCGTCGCCGATCAGTTGCCCGATACGAACCCGGTGAAGAAGTCGTCGCTCGCGTACAAGAACGCGTACGAGAAGGCCTATGGCGTGGGCACGGTGGCGACCTTCGGCGGTCACGCGTGGGATGCAGGCCAGATGCTCCAGCGCGCGATTCCCGAAGCGCTGAAGAAAGGCCAGCCGGGCACGGAAGCTTTCCGCGTCGCGTTGCGTGAAGCGCTCGAGAACGTCAAGGACTTGCCACTCTCGCACGGCATCATGAACACGACGCCCACTGACCATAACGGTCTCGACAAGCGCGCACGCGTGATCGTCGAAATCTCAGACGGCAAGTGGAAACTCCAAAACGACTAAGACGGTACGCGCCTCTCGCGCAAGAGCGTGGTGGCGAGCACATGCGGATGCGCTTAAGCCACGCAGCACTTTCTGATCGATAACAATGGCAAGCTCTGCCGCGCTGTATCTCAGGCGCGGCAGTTGTTTTATGTGTTTAGGCTTCGCTTCGCGGCGGGTGGTCGTTGAGCCTGCTCTCATTGTTTCTTAGTTTCGATATCGACGTTCCAAGACGAGGAAGTATGGATCTATCAATTGCGGCGATCCTCGCGCAGGACGGCATCACGACCGGCGCGATCTACGCATTGCTCGCGCTCGCGTTGGTGCTGGTGTTCTCCGTGACGCGCGCCATTTTCATCCCGCAAGGGGAGTTCGTGTCGTACGGCGCGCTGACGCTCGCCGCACTGCAGACGCAGAAGTTTCCGGCGACGTGCTGGCTGCTGATGGCCATGGGGCTCGCGTGCTTCGTTGTCGAGGTGACCGGCATGGCGCGGCATGCGGAGCGGCGGCGTCATGCGGCGCGCACGCTGGTGATGCTGGTCGGCAAGTATCTGCTGTTTCCCGTTGCCGTCTACGCTGTCACGCGTGGCGTATTTATGCAGCCGCTGCCGATGCTCGCGCAGATCGCGCTGACGCTGCTGATCGTGGTGCCGATGGGGCCGTTCGTTTATCGCCTCGCCTATGAGCCGGTTGCCGAAGGGACGACGTTGTTGCTGCTGATCGTATCCGTCGCCGTGCACTTCGCGATGGTCGGCCTCGGGCTCGTGATGTTCGGCGCCGAAGGCTCGCGGACCAACGCCTTTACAGATTCGGCCTTCAACGTCGGCAGCCTGTCGATCTCGGGGCAGAGCGTGTGGGTGATCGGCGTGGCCGTGGTGCTGATCGGCGTGTTGTACGTGTATTTCGATCGCTCGATTTCCGGCAAGGCATTGCGCGCGACGTCGGTGAACCGGCTCGGCGCGCAGCTCGTCGGCATCGGCACGACGCAGGCGGGACGGCTCGCGTTCACGCTCGCGGCCGGTCTCGGCGTGCTGTGCGGGATTCTCGTCGCGCCGCTCACGACTATCTACTACGACTCGGGCTTTCTGATCGGTCTGAAGGGCTTTGTCGGTGCGATTATCGGCGGGCTGGTCAGTTATCCGCTGGCTTTCGCGGGTTCGATACTCGTCGGCATGCTGGAGTCGTATTCGTCGTTCTGGGCCAGCTCCTATAAGGAAGTGATCGTGTTCACGCTGATCATTCCCGTGCTGCTCTGGCGGAGTCTCGCCAGCCCGCATGCGGAAGAAGAGGAGGAGTGACGCGATGAAACGCATCATGAAAAACAGGTTCTTCTGGTTGTTCCTCGTCGTGATGTTCGCGCTGCCCGTGCTGCCGCAGCCGATCCGCGTACCCGAGTACTGGGTGACGCTGCTCAACTACATCGGGCTGTATTCGATCGTGGCGATCGGGCTGGTGCTGCTGACGGGTATCGGCGGCATGACGAGCTTTGGGCAGGCGGCGTTCGTCGGCGTGGGCGCCTATGCGACGGCCTATCTGACGACGCACTTCGGCGTCTCACCTTGGCTCGCGCTGATCGTCGGTGTCGTGCTGACGGCGCTGATCGCGCTGCTGCTCGGTGCCGTCACGATGCGGCTGTCGGGCCACTTCCTGCCGCTCGGAACGATCGCATGGGGTCTCGCGTTGTTCTTCCTGTTCGGCAATATGGAGATGCTCGGCAAGTACGACGGGATCAACGGAATTCCGGTGCTGAACGTG
>Ga0209564_1001915_pt1 | contig 18605 bp, 17 predicted proteins | sample AraplaCol_mMF_r2_FD_184272 | JGI IMG/M metagenome (GOLD analysis project Ga0209564, IMG submission 184272) | Arabidopsis root microbial communities from North Carolina, USA - plate scrape MF_Col_mMF_r2 (SPAdes) (version 3) | ecosystem: Host-associated > Plants > Roots > Endosphere | place: USA...
TGGTCGTCTGCTTGTTGCCCTGCGCGTGCAGGGCCTGCTCGACGGCGGCGATGATCTCGGCGTCGGTCAGGGCCAGGGCCTGGACGTCGGGATGGTTCAGGTAGGTGAGATGGATCTCGGCCGTGCCGTGGCTATCAGAATCGGGTGACATGGGTGTTCAGCTTCCTATCATGGGCAGGTTCAGCCCGTTGTCCCTGGCGCTTTGCTTCGCTATGTCATAGCCCGCATCGGCATGGCGCATCACGCCTGTGGCCGGATCGTTGAACAGCACGCGGCCCAATTTTTCAGAAGCCTCGGCCGTGCCGTCACAGACGATGACCACGCCCGAGTGCTGCGAGTAACCCATGCCCACGCCGCCGCCGTGGTGCAGGCTGACCCAGGTCGCGCCGCTGGCGGTGTTGAGCAGGGCATTGAGCAGCGGCCAGTCGCTCACGGCATCGCTGCCGTCCTTCATGGCTTCGGTCTCGCGGTTCGGCGAGGCGACGGAGCCGCTGTCCAGGTGGTCGCGGCCTATGACGATGGGGCCCTTGAGCTCGCCGCTTTTCACCATCTCGTTGAAGGCCAGGCCGGCGCGGTGGCGCTCGCCCAGGCCTATCCAGCAGATGCGCGCCGGCAGGCCCTGGAAGGCGATGCGCTCCTCGGCCATGTCCAGCCAGCGGTGCAGGTGCTTGTTCTCGGGGAAGAGCTCTTTCATCTTCGCGTCGGTCTTTTTGATGTCTTCCGGGTCGCCCGAAAGCGCCACCCAGCGGAAGGGCCCGACGCCGCGGCAGAACAGCGGGCGGATATAGGCCGGCACAAAACCGGGGTAGTCAAAAGCCTGGGCCACGCCGAAGTCTTTCGCGACTTGGCGCAGGTTGTTGCCGTAGTCCACCGTGGGGATGCCCATTTCATGGAAGGCCAGCATGGCCTTGACGTGCGCCGCGCAGGACTCGCCGGCCGCCTGCGTCAGCGCCGCGTGCTGGGCCGGGTCTTTCTGCGCGGCCTGCCAGCGCGCGACTGTCCAGCCGGCCGGCAGGTAGCCGTTGATGATGTCGTGGGCCGAGGTCTGGTCGGTCACGATGTCGGGGCGCATGCCGCCGGCCTTGGCGCGCCTGGCCAGTTCGGGAACGATCTCGGCCGCATTGCCGCACAGCGCGATGGACACAGCCTCTTTGCGCGCGGTGTGGTGCTTGATGAGTTCCAGTGCTTCGTCGAGGCTGGCGGCCTGCTTGTCGACATAGCGGGTGCGCAGGCGGAAGTCGATGCGCGACTGCTGGCATTCGATGTTGAGGGAGCAGGCGCCGGCAAAAGTGGCGGCCAGCGGCTGCGCGCCGCCCATGCCGCCCAGCCCGGCGGTCAGCACCCAGCGGCCCGAGAGGTCGCCCTTGTAGTGCTGGCGGCCTGCTTCCACAAAGGTTTCATAGGTGCCCTGCACGATGCCCTGGGTGCCGATGTAAATCCAGCTGCCGGCCGTCATCTGGCCGTACATCATGAGGCCGGCACGGTCCAGCTCATTGAAGTGTTCCCAGGTCGCCCACTTGGGCACCAGGTTGGAGTTGGCGATCAGCACGCGCGGCGCGCCCGGGTGGGTGCGGAACACGCCGACCGGTTTGCCCGACTGCACCAGCAGGGTTTCGTCGGCCTTGAGCTTGCGCAGCGAGTCGAGGATGGCGTCAAAGGCCGGCCAGTTGCGCGCGGCCTTGCCGATGCCGCCGTAGACCACGAGTTCGTCGGGGTTTTCGGCGACTTCCGGGTCCAGGTTGTTCTGGATCATGCGGTAGGCCGCCTCGATCTGCCAGTTGGCGCAGCTCAGGGTGCTGCCGCGCGGGGCACGCACGGGGCGGGCCTTGCTGTCGAGGAACGGGGTCTTGGAAAGATCGGACATGGGCTGCTCCGGAAGTAAAAACAAAAATTCGGACACGCCCAGAAATGCGTTGAGCGTCGATGGGGACAAATCGTAGTTGTCTATACAACTTGTGTCAACTGGAGTAAGCTAGGGCTTGTGCGCGCAGGGCTCGCCCGGTGGGTTTTGCGTGACAATGTTTTTTTCTTACATTCGCGAACATTGCGCTGAACCATGGCCACCACACCCCTGCCCGCCTACGGCCAAGTCAAGGCATTCATCAAGAAACGCATCAGCACCGGCACCTGGAAGCCCGGCGACCCGGTGCCCAGCGAAGCCGTGCTGATGGAGCAGTTCGGCGTGAGCCGCATGACGGTCAACCGCGCGCTGCGCGAGCTGATGGGCGAGGGCCTGGTCACGCGCGTGCAGGGCTCGGGCACATTTGTCGCCGAACTGCACCGCATTTCCTCCACGCTGACGATTCGCGACATCCATGAGGAAGTGGCGGAGCGCGGCCATGTGCACACCTCGCGCGTGCTGCTCGCCGAATCCGAAAAAGCCGGCGCCGATCTGGCCCGTACCCTGGGCTTGCGGCCGGGCGCGCGGGTCTTTCACACCATACTGATCCACCTTGAGAACGGCGTGCCGATTCAATACGAAGACCGCTATGTGAACCCGGCCGCCGCGCCCGACTATTTAAAGACCGACTTCACCCAGACCACGCCTACCCATCATTTGCTGGAACATGCGCCCCTGACCGAAGCCAGCTATTCCATCGAGGCCTGCCTGCCGTCGGCGCGGGAAGCCAGGCACCTGGACATCAAACCTGGCGAGGCCTGCCTGGTGATGACGCGGCGGACCGTGAGCGGCGGCAACATCGCCAGCCTGGCACGACTGGTGTACCCGGGATCGCGTTACAGCTTTGAAGGAAAGTTTCAGGCATGAGCGCTTCGGGCCACTCGAGCAACTGGGGCCAATCGGGAAATCCCGGCTGGAATGTCGTGCGCCTCGCCGACATTCACGCGACGCCCTGGCGTAACGGGGGCGGCGTCACGCGCGAGCTTGCCATGTGGCCCGAGTCGGGCGACTGGGCCTGGCGCATGTCGGTGGCCGACGTGGACAAGAGCGGCCCCTTCTCGAAATTCGAGGGCATAGAGCGCTGGTTCGCTGTGCTGGAAGGCGCGGGCGTACAGCTCGACGTGGCGGGCGCGGTGCATCGTATGACGACTGCCGACGCGCCCTTGTTCTTTGACGGCGGTGCCGCAACCGGTTGCGAATTGATAGACGGCAAGACGCGCGACTTCAACCTCATGGTTCGAAGGGGCCCCAAGCCTTCGCGCATGCTGCGCATTGAAGAGCGCTTCGCTGAAACGCTGCACAGCGGAACCACCATCGCCGTGTATGCGCATGCGTCGGCCGCCACCGTGCTGTTTGACGAAGAGGTGCTGCAGCTGGCGCCCGCCAGCCTGGCCTGGCGCAGCGTGGCCGGCAGCGCCGCCGTGCGTGTCGCCGCGCGGCAAGCCCTATGGATGGAGATTCCGCTATGAGCCTGCAACTTTGGACCCACTGCAAGGCCGCCACGATGCAGGCTGATGCCGCACAGGCTTACGGCCTGATCGAAGACGCCGCGCTGGTGGTGCAGGGCGAATCCATCGCCTGGGTCGGCCCGCGCACTGAGGTACCGGCCGATTTGCTGGCCCGTTGCGGTACGCAGCATGATGCCGGTGGTGCGCTCATCACGCCCGGCCTGGTGGATTGCCATACCCACCTGGTCTATGGCGGCGACCGCGCCTACGAATTTGAGTTGCGGCTCAATGGTGTCAGCTATGAGGAGATCGCCCGTGCCGGCGGCGGCATTGCCTCCACTGTCAAGGCCACGCGCTCCGCGAGCGCGCAGCAATTGCAGGCGCAAAGCGAAAGCCGGCTCAGGCAACTGCTCGCGGAAGGCGTGACCACGCTGGAGATCAAGTCCGGCTACGGCCTGGCGCTGGAGCATGAGCGCAAGACGCTGGCGGTGGCCCGCGCCCTGGGGCAGGCGCATCCGGTGGATGTACGCACCACCTTCCTGGGCGCGCATGCCGTGCCGGCTGAATTCGCCGGCCGCAGCGATGCCTATATCGATGCCGTGCTCGAGATGCTGCCGCTGCTGCATGCCGAAGGCCTGGTCGATGCGGTTGATGCATTCTGCGAGCGCATCGCCTTCAGCACCGCGCAGACCGAGCGTGTCTTTGCCGCGGCAAAAGCCTTGGGCATTCCCGTCAAGCTGCATGCCGAGCAGCTCAGCGACAGCGGCGGCGCGCAGCTCGCGGCACGCCATGGCGCGCTCAGCTGCGACCATCTTGAGTGGCTCTCGCCCGAAGGCGCGCGGGCCATGGCGGCGGCCGGCACGGTGGCGGTGCTGCTGCCCGGCGCGTACTATTTTTTGCGCGAAACCAAACTGCCGCCCGTGGCCCTACTGCGCGAACAGGGCGTGCCGGTGGCGATTTCCACCGACTGCAACCCGGGCAGTTCGCCTTGCACCTCATTGCTGCTGATGCTCAACATGGCTTGCACCCTGTTTCGCCTGACGCCCGAAGAGTCACTGGCCGGCGTCACCCGCCATGCGGCGGCTGCGCTGGGCCTGCGCGACCGCGGCGTGCTGGCAAAGGGCATGCGGGCCGACTTCGTGCTGTGGGGCGTGCAGCGGCCGGCTGAGCTGAGCTATGCCTTGGGCGCCAACCCCCGCCTCAAAACCGTATTCAAGGGCCAGATCGTATGAACGAAGTTTTCACCCTGCACGAGGGCAGCGTGCCGCTGCTGGTCAGCATGCCGCACATAGGCACCGAGATCCCCGCCGAACTGCGGGGCGGCTACACGGCGCAGGCGCTGGACGTGGAAGACACCGACTGGCACCTGCACCAGCTCTACAATTTTCTGCCCCTGATCGGCGCCAGCGTGCTGCGGCCGCGCTATTCGCGTTACGTGATCGACCTGAACCGCCCGCCCGATGATGCGCCCATGTACCCTGGTGCGTCTAATACCGAGCTCTGCCCCACGCGCTTTTTCACCGGCGCGCCGCTCTACCAGGCCGGCCGTGATCCTGATGAAAAAGAACGCGCGCGGCGGCGTGAGATTTACTGGCAGCCCTATCATTCGGCCCTGGCCGGCGAACTTGCTCGCTTGAAGGCCAAGCACGGTTTTGCCTTGCTGTGGGACGCGCACAGCATACGTTCGCGGATTCCCTGGCTGTTTGAGGGCAAGCTGCCCGACCTCAACATCGGCACGGCCAGCGGCGCGAGCGCGGCCGAGGCCATCACCGCCGCGGTGGTGCAGGCCTGCGACGACATGCCCCACATCAGCACCGCCGTCAACGGCCGCTTCAAGGGCGGCTACATCACGCGCCACTACGGCCGGCCCGCGCAGGACGTGCATGCCGTGCAACTGGAGATGTGCCAAAGCCTCTACATGCAGGAAGTGCCGCCCTACGGTTATGACGAGGCCCTGGCCTGGCATGTGCAGCCCTTGCTGAAAAACATGGTGGCTGGCGCGCTGCTGGCTGCCAACCATCTCTACGCCTGAGGCACCATGGGCAAGGGCATGAAGACATTTTTCGCTCCCCAGGCCTGGGTGCAGGGCGCGTGGGCCAAAGACGTTTTGCTCACCATGGCCGCCAACGGCAACTGGCACAGCGTGCAGCCCGGCGCCACGGCACAGCAGCAGGCGGGCGCGACTCAGCTGCCCGGCCCGGTGCTGCCCGGCCTCGTCAACGCGCACAGCCATGCTTTCCAGCGCGCCATGGCGGGCCTGACCGAGCGCCGCAGCGCGGGCGCCCATGCGTCCGACGATTTCTGGAGCTGGCGCGATCGCATGTACAGCGCGGCCAACCGCATCACGCCGCAGCAACTCGAGGCGATCGCCGGCCAGCTCTATGCCGAGCTGCTGGCCGGCGGCTACACCCAGGTCTGCGATTTCCACTACCTGCACAACGATATCAACGGCGCCGCTTACTACGCCGACCCGGCCGAGATGGCGCTGGCGCTGGTGCGCGCCGCGCGGCGCACGGGCATAGGCCTGACCCTGCTGCCCACGCTGTACATGCGCTCGGGCTTCAAGGCCACGGGCCTGCGCGAGGACCAGCGGCGTTTCTTCTCGACGCCCGAGAGCGTGATGCGCATGGTGGAAAGCATCCAGCGCCAGACCCGGGGTGATGCGCGCATCAATGTGGGCGTGGCCGTGCATTCGCTGCGCGCCGCCGGCCCGTCCGCCATGCAAGAACTCACCGCCGCGGCGAAGGAAGCCGGCCTGCCGGTGCACATCCACATCGCCGAGCAAACCCAGGAAGTCGAGGACTGCATCGCCCACACCGGCCAGCGCCCGATCGAATGGCTGCTGGGCAATGCCGATGTGGATGCCCGCTGGAATCTGGTGCATGCCACCCATGCGACCCCGGCCGAGCTGCAAGGCGTGCAGGGCACAGGCGCGTCCATCGTGATCTGTCCCGCGACCGAGGCCAACCTGGGCGACGGCGTGTTTGACCTGTCGGCCTATGCGGCCGCGGGCGGCAAATGGTCCATAGGCTCCGACAGCCATGTCACGCGCAGCTGGCCTGAAGAGTTGCGGCTGCTGGAATATTCACAGCGCCTGGCACTGCGCCAGCGCAACATCGCCGCGCGCGTGCTGGCAAATGAAAGCAGCGCCGCGGGCTTGTTCGAAGCCGCGCTCGCCGGCGGCTTTCCCGCGACAGGGCGCATGCAGGCCGGCTTGGCACCGGGCCATCGCGCCGATTTTGTGATGTTGGATCTCGATTCCCCCGCATTGCTGGGCGTGCCGGCCGGCCATCTGCTGGATGCGCTGGTGTTCTCCAGTCCCGGCGCGGCATTTGGCGAGGTGTATGTGGCGGGTGAAGCGGTGTCGGCCTTGCCGTCCCAACACACGGAAGCGTTTGCCCGCGCCATGCGGGAGTTGTGGGAGGCCTGAGCGGGTTGTAAGCCGGGGCGACAGCTCGTCTCGTTTTTTATCTGGACGGGCGGCCGCCCGCCGTATCCATCTTCAGGGCATGCGGCCCTTTAGCCAGTTGCTCCTTCAGGAATTGCACACACACCCTGACCTTGGCCGAGCCGGCGGAGCGGGTGCTGGTCATGGCCCAGATGTCGGCGGGTTCGTGGTGCGTGGGCAATACCCTGACCACCCGGCCGTCGCGCAAAGGCTGCGCTACATCCCAAACCGACAGCAGGCAGATGCCTTTGCCGTCCACGCTCCATCCTTTCACCACGTCACTGTGGTTGGAGCTGAACCGGCTTGTCACCTTCACGGATTCCGTGCCCTTGGGCCCCGTCAGGCGCCAGGTGCCGAAAGGCTGTTCGCGTTCGCGGTACAGCAGGCATTCGTGCTCCGCCAGGTCGGCCACCGACTTCGGGTGGCCGTGCCGCGCAAGGTAGGCGGGTGAGGCGCACAGAATGCGCCAGCTTTCCATCATGCGCTGGGCGATGAGCTGCGGCTGCAGCGGGGCGCCGACACGGATGTCGAGGTCGAAGTTTTCGGTGACCAGGTCCACGCGCCTGTCCAGCAGCTCCAGCCAGACTTCAATGCGCGGGTAGCGCTCGCCCAGCGCGGACAGTATGGGCGCCACATGTTCGCGGCCCAGCCGCTGGCTGGTGGCGATGCGCAACTGCCCCGAAGGCTCGCTCTTGGCGCTGCTGAAGGCTTCCGACATGGCGTTCGTGTCGTCGAGGATGCGCCGTGCCCACTGGTAGGCGCGCTCGCCGTCCTCGGTGATCACCACGCGCCGCGTCGTGCGGTGGAAAAGCCGCACGCCGAGCTGCGACTCCAGGATGCCGATGCGCTTGCTGATGTGGGCCGGCGTGGTCCCGATCTCCAGCGAAGCCGCCGCGAAACCGGAGCGGCGGACCACCTCGCAGAACACCTCCAGGTCCTTTAAATCCATGGCATTGATTGTCAACGATTCGTTGAATACGAGTTAACTATTTGCGGATTGTAGATATTTTTGTTGTTACTAGACTTCGTCCCCAACGGACCTCTGTGCCATCGCCCTCCGTGCAACGCTTACCAAAAAAGGACCCATGAGCAAGCTTCCCATCGCCGTCATCGGCGCCGGCCTGATCGGCATCACCCATATCGACCGCGCGCTGAAAAGCCCGGACTTCGAACTGGTCGGGATCGCCGACCCGACCCCCGCGGCGGCCGAGCTGGCGCGCACGCTCGGCATCCCCTGCTTCCCCGACTACCAGAGCCTGCTGGCCCAGGCCAGGCCCAGGGCGGTCGTGGTCGCGACGCCGAACGTGACGCATGCGCAGATCACCGTCGACTGCCTGGAAAAAGGCGCCGCCGTGCTGGTCGAAAAACCCATAGCCGACACCCTGGCCGACGGACGGCGCATCTGCGAAGCCTCACGCGCGACAGGGCTGCCGGTGCTGGTGGGCCACCAGCGGCGGCACAACCCCATCATGCGCAAGGCCAAGGCCATCGTCGGCGCCGGCACACTGGGCAAGCCCGTCAGCGCCACCGTGCTGTGCACCTGGCTCAAGCCGCGCGACTACTTCGATGTGAGCTGGCGCCGCCAGCGCGGCGGCGGCCCCATCCTGATCAACCTGATCCACGACATCGACCTGATGCGCCACCTGTATGGCGAAATCGAGAGCGTGCAGGCGCTGGCATCGAATGCGGTGCGCGGCTTCGAGGTCGAGGACACCGCCGTGGTGGCGCTGCGTTTTCGCAATGGCGCGCTTGGAACGGTCACGGTGTCGGACACCGCGGCGGCGCCCTGGAACTGGGACCTGGGCGTGGGTGAGGCCGAACGCTTCCCGCGCCAGGACATCAACGCGCATTTCTATTCCGGCACGGAAGGCTCGCTGACCCTGCCGCGCCTGGAGGTCTGGCGCTACCGCCAGGACCAAGGCCCCGCCCAGGGCTGGCACGACCCCCTGACGCAGGAGCGCACCGCCTTGCACATCGGCTGCCCTTACACCGAGCAGCTGCGCCATTTCGCCGCCCTCATTGAGGGCAGGGAAGCGCCCGTGTGCTCGGCGCTGGACGGCTTGCGCACGCTGGAGGCCACCCTGGCGGTGACGCAGGCGGCGGCCGAGGGGAGGGCGGTCGTGCTGCCCGCATAGCCGGCGATGCCCGAGAGGTGTCGGGCCGGCGCACCTATGTCGATTCCAAGAAGACCCATCCAAGAGACAAGAGCGACAGACATGAACTACAGCTTCAACTTCGCGGTGCTGCTGCCGCACTGGGAACAGTTTGCGCAGGGCTGCTGGCTGACGCTGCGGCTTTCGGCGACCGCGGTGGCCATCGGCCTGGCCATCGGCCTGCTGGCTGTGCTCGGCAAGCGCGCCGCTGCCCCGCCGCTGCGCTGGCTGGCCGAGAGCTACATCGAGGTCGTCCGCAACACGCCCTTCCTGGTGCAGGTGCTGTTCATCTTCTTCGGCCTTCCGTCGCTGGGCATCAGCCTGACGCCGAACACCGCGGCCGTGGTGGCGCTGAGCCTGAACCTGGGTGCATTTTCGGCCGAGATCATACGCACCGGCATCGAATCGGTGCCGCGCGGCCAGTTCGAGGCCGGCGCCGCGCTGGGCCTGAACCCGTTCCAGACTTTTCGCCACATCGTCTTCAAGCCCGCGCTGCGAACGGTCTATCCCTCGCTGGCCGGGCAATTCGTGATGCTGCTGCTCACCACCAGCATCGTCTGCTCGATCTCCGCGGAGGAGCTGACCTCGGTCGCGCAAAACATCGACTCGGACACCTTCCGCAGTTTTGAGGTCTACATCGTCACCGCGCTGCTGTACCTGGCGATGTCCCTGGTCTTCTCGACGGTCTTCAAAGTCGTGGACCGTCTCTACTTTTCCTATCCCAGCAAGTGAGGCAGCCATGATCCGCGACTTCACCTCGGCCGAATTCTGGGTCATCGCAAGCGGCTTGTGGGCCACGCTGCAGCTCTCCGCCATCGCCTTCCTGGGCGGCGGCCTGGCCGGCCTGGGCGTGGCGCTCGCGCGCACCTCGCCGGTGAGGGCGCTGCGCCTGGCGGCCGGCGCGTTCATCGACTTCTTCCAGGGCACGCCCATGCTGCTGCAGCTCTTCCTGGTGTTCTACGGCTTGCCGGTGTTCGGCTTCAAGGTCAATGTCTGGGTGGCGGCGGCGCTGGGGCTGACGCTGCACGCCGGGGCCTTCCTCGGGGAGATCTGGCGCGGCGGTATCCAGGCCGTGCCGCGCGGGCAATGGGAAGCCGCCGATGCGCTGGGCCTCGGGTATGGCGCACGCATGCGCCATGTGGTGCTGCCGCAGGCGCTGCGCATGTCCTTCGCGCCCACCGTCGGCTTTCTGGTGCAACTGATCAAGGGCACCTCGCTCGCGGCCATCATCGGCTTTGTCGAACTCTCCCGCTCGGGCCAGCTGGTCTCCAGCATCACCTACAAGCCGCTGCTGGCCTTCGGGCTGGTTGCCGCTTGCTACTTCGCCATCTGCTTTCCGCTGTCGCGCTACAGCGCACGGCTGGAGAAGCGCTTTGCAGTCGCCAACTGAGGCCAGCGAGTCCGCCGAGCAAGGCCCCAAAAAAGATTCACACAAGACCCGCGGGCTTTCCGCATTCACCAGAAGGAGACAAACCATGATTCGACAATTCACCCGCCGCACCCTGATCGCCGCGTCGATCGCGCTCACCATGGCCGGCCTGGCGCACGCGCAGAAAGTGGCCGACATCAAAAAATCCGGCGTGCTCAAGGTCGGCGCGCAGGTCGCCCAGGTTCCCTGGGGTTTCAGCGACAAGGACAACAAGCTCACCGGCTACGACATCGAGTTCGCCGAGATGCTGGCCAAAGACCTGGGTGTCAGGCCGGAGTTCACGCCGGTGACCGTCGCCAACCGCACGGCGGCGCTGCTGACCGGGCAGGTGGACGTGCTGGCCGCCGTCGTCACGATTCTCGCCGACCGCCAAAAAGCCGTGCTCTTCTCCCGGCCGTATTCCTACCTGGAGACCGTGCTGATCGGCAAAGCCTCGCTTCCGCCGATGAAGGGCTACGCCGACCTCAAGGGCCTGCGCGTCAGCGTGCCGCGCGGCAGCGTGCAGGATTCGGCCATGACCAAGGCCAACTCGGGCGCGACCATCCAGCGCTTTGACGACGACGCGGCCGCGGTGCAGGCCTTGCTGTCGGGCCAGGTGGACCTGGCCGGCGCGGCGCACACGCAGCTGGGCTCCATCGCGCAGATCGCAGGCGCCGGCAAGTACGACATCAAGCTCGTGGTGGCGCGCGGCTACCAGGGGGCCGCCGTGCGCCCCGGCGAGCGTGAATGGGCCGACTACATCAACGGCTTCATTGCCCGCAAGATCGCCAGCGGTGAACTGGGCGCGCTCTACAAGAAATGGATAGGGCAGGACATGCGCAAGGACATGCCGGATTCCGGCGAGACCGAGGCGGCCCTGCCCGCCGTGGTGGCGAAGTAATCGCGGCCGGAGACGATCATGATTCCCAAGGACTCCGGCATCGCGCCGGAACATGCCGTGCCGCGCGCCGCTGGCGGCGAAACCATTATTTCGATGGAGAACGTCAGCAAGTGGTTTGGCCCGGTGCGGGTGCTCACCGACGTCAACCTGGCGGTGCGCAAGGGCGAGCGCATCGTCATCTGCGGGCCTTCGGGTTCGGGCAAGTCGACGACCATTCGTTGCATCAACCGCCTGGAGCCCTACCAGCAGGGCCGTATCGTGGTCGACGGCATCGACCTGGGCGCCGACGCCGGCAATGCGAGGAACGTCAGCGCGGTGCGCGCCGAAGTCGGCATGGTGTTCCAGCAGTTCAACCTGTTCCCGCACCTGACGGTGCTGGAGAACTGCATGCTCGCGCCCATGAAGGTGCGCGGCAGCGGCAAGGCGGAGGCCGAGGCCACCGCGATGAAATACCTGGCGCGCGTGCGCATTCCCGAGCACGCGAAGAAATACCCCGCGCAGCTCTCGGGCGGCCAGCAGCAACGCGTGGCCATCGCCAGGGCGCTGTGCATGACGCCCAAGATCATGCTGTTCGACGAGCCGACTTCGGCGCTGGACCCGGAGATGGTCAAGGAGGTGCTGGACACCATGATCGGCCTGGCCGAGGAGGGCATGACCATGCTGTGCGTCACGCATGAAATGGGCTTTGCGCGCAGCGTGGCCGACCGCGTGCTGTTCATGGACCGCGGCGAGATCGTCGAGCAGGCGCCGCCCGAAGAGTTCTTTGTCAACCCCAGGCACGAAAGGCTGCGCGACTTTCTCGGCCAGATCCTCCACAAGTAAGGCCATGAGCGAAGCACCCTTCATTCCCCTGTCACTGTCCCACCTCACCGTGCTGGACGTGGCGCCGCCCGCGCTTTTCGATCTCGCGGCCGGGGCCGGCTACCAGAGCGTCGGCCTGCGCATTCTTCCCGCAGTGCCCGGCGCGGTTTGCTATCCGCTGAGCCGCTCCACGGTGGCGACGTGGCGACGAGGTTTGGCGGATGCCGGTATAGGTGTGCACGACGTGGAGTTCATCCCGCTGACGCCGCAGGTCCGTGCCGCTGACTACACCTCGACGCTGGAATTGGCCGCGGAACTCGGCGCCAGGCGGCTCAACGTGTCGGGCGACGACGCGGACTTCGGGCGCCTGGCCGGCTGCTTCGGCGCGCTGTGCGACCTTGCCGCCGGGTTCGGCATGGGCGTGGACCTGGAATTCATGCGCTTTCGGCTCGTCGGCACCCTTGTGCAGGCGCTGGACATCGTCAACCGCGCGGGCCGGCCCAACGGCCGGCTGCTGATCGACGTGCTGCACCTGTTTCGCTCCGGAGGGACGGCCGACATGCTGCGGGCCGTGCCGGTAAGCGCGCTGGGCTCGGTGCAACTCTGCGATGCGCCGCGCCAGGACCCGACGGATGCCGGCCTTGTGGACGAAGCGCGCCAGGGGCGTTTGTTCCCGGGTGAAGGTGAGCTGCCGCTCACGGCCTTCATGGATGCCTTGCCCGCCGGTATCCCGGTGGGGGTGGAAGTGCCGGCCGGAGCCACCCATCCGGAACTCGGCTTGGCGCAACGCGCGCAAAGGGCTTGCGCCGCTTCCCGGGAAATCCTTCAATCCTGGAAGCCGTCGCGCTGATTCGCGCCAAGTGATTTAGGGGAGCGTCGATGGCATCGGCGCCTGCTGCACCTCAGGCGCGAAGATCTGGCCTTGTCGCCGGGGTTTGCATTCCAGGCACAGCCATCGCTCCATCTCCCCAACCAGGCACGTGATTCCGTGCATGGGTGCTTGTTGAACGTGAATTGGCCGTATAAAATTCACTTTTATAAAAAATACGGCCAATGGACTATCTCCCCCTCTCCGACAACGCCGCGCGGCAACTGATCGACTCGACTACGGTGTTCGATGAGTTCATGCGCATCCAGGGACAGGCGCGGGCTTATTCAGGCGGCATGTATTGGAAGCGGCAGGGGGGCTATGAATACCTGGTGAAGACGCACCTCGACAACCGTCAATCCCGCGTGGGCCCGCGTTCGGCCGAGACCGAAGCAATTCACGCGGAGTTCACTTCCCGCAAGCGCGAACTGGAGGCGCGGCTGAGATCTCTGCGCGCTGCGCTCACAGATGCCGAGCGCCTGAACAAGGCCCTCAAAGTAGGTCGTGTTCCTGCGCAGGTGGTGTCGCTGCTGCAGACGATTGAAGATGCCGGCCTGGGGCAGCACTTTACCGTGGTGGGCACGCATGCGCTCTATGGCTATGAGACTGCAGCCGGTGTGCGCATCGTCCAGGGCGCGTTGGCCACGCAGGACGTGGACTTGCTGTGGGATGCACGCAAGCGCGTGCGCTTCATCACCGATCTGGGAAAACTCGATGTGTCCATGCTCAGCGTGCTGCAGCGGGCCGATGCGAGTTTTGTGCGAAAGGAAGGGCAAAACGAAACGGCCATCAATGACAAAGGCTTCGAGGTCGATTTCCTGCGTCGCCAGCCCGAGGGGGATGACCCGCATCCTTTCCGCTTCTCCGATGATGAAGGCGACCTGTGGCCTGTGCAGGCGGTGCGCGCTTCGGTGCTCACCAATGCCCCTCGGTTTGAGCATGTGGTGATTTCCGCCACGGGGCGCATGACCTTGATGCGCACTATCGCGCCGCAATCCTTTGTCGAGTTCAAGCGCTGGATGGCAAAAAAAGCGCCACGCCGGCCGGAAGCCAAGCGCCGGCGTGACCTTTTGCAGGCCGGCATCGTGCAAAAGCTGATGGATGAGGGCCTGCTTTTGCCGCAGGCCGCGAGCGCTACCATCGCCTGATTCCTCCTCGACTCCTCAAAGGCACTGCCATGGACCACAAATGGCTGGAAGACTTCATCGCCCTGGCGCGCGAGCGCAGCTTTTCGCGCGCGGCCGAGCTGCGCCACGTGACGCAGCCGCAGTTTTCGCGCCGCGTGCGCGCGCTGGAGCTCTGGGCCGGCGCCGACCTGGTGAACCGTGCCGTGGTGCCGCTGGGGCTCACCGCCGCGGGTGAGGAGCTGCTGCCCGTAGCGCGCCGCGCCGTCAGCAGCCTGGGCGATGTGCGTGCGCGCATACGCCATGCGCAGGGCGGCCTGGACTGGGTCACCCTGGCCACCGGCCGCACGCTGTCGCGCACCGCCGTGCCCGGCTGGCTCGCACGCGTCAAGCGCGGCGCCGGCGAGTTCCGCCTGCGCATCCTCACGGGCGCCATCCATGAAGGCGCCACCGCGCTGGAGCAGGGCACGGCCGATTTCCTGCTGTCCTTCACACACCCGCGCCTGCCCATGCTGCTGGACGACCAGGCTTTTGAGGGCATGACCCTGGGGACCGACGAGCTGGTGGCGGTGAGCGCGCCGCGCCCCGACGGGCGGGCCCTGCATGCCCTGCCCGGCAGCGCGCGCGAGCCGGTGCGCGTGCTCGGTTACGCACCCACGCTGGCGCTGAGCCAGGTGCTGCAGGACGGGCTGAGCCGCGATGGCCGCGAGCTGTTCCTGCACACCGTGACCGAGTCCGACTTCGCCGAGTCCCTGCATGAGCAGGCCCTGCAGGGTGTGGGCCTGGCCTGGCTGCCGCGCGGCCTGGTGGGCGACGACCTGCGCAGCGGCCGCCTGGTGGCCGCCGACCCGCAGGGGACCGCCGTGCGCTTTGAGATACGCCTTTACCGCAACCGCAGCCCGCGCAACGATCTGGTGCAGCGCATCTGGCTTGCCTCCAGCGCCTGAGCAGGCATACGCATGCGCCCATGCGTGATGCGCATGCGGCCTCCGGGCACCGCTTCCTAGACTGCCTCCATCAACAACAAGGAGACAGCCATGCCCACCCCATACCCCCTTCTTCAACGTCCCCTCGGCCGCGCCTTGCGCAGCGCCGTACCCGCCCTGCTGGCCCTGTTCGGCCTGGCGGCCCTGCCGGCCGCGCAGGCCCAAAGCTGGCCTGCGGCCAAGCCGATCTCGCTGGTGGTGGGCTACCCCGCCGGCGGCAGCGTGGACCTGGTTGCGCGCATCGTCGCCGAGCCACTGGGCAAGCGCCTGGGCACGCCGGTCGTGGTTGAAAACGTGGGCGGCGCCGGCGGCACCATAGGCGCGCAGAAGGTCGTCAACGCCAGCCCCGACGGCTACACCCTGCTGCTGGGTTCGGGCAGCGAGGTGTCCATCGCCAGGCTTTACAACGGCGCCATCAAGTACAACGGCGAGACCGACCTGGCCCCGATCTCGCTGATAGGCATCACGCCCATGGTGTTCGTGACCAACACACAGACCGGCGTCAAGACCATGGACGAAGCCATCGCCAGATCCAAGCGCGAACGCAACCAGCTCAGTTTTGCTTCCTCCGGTATCGGCACGCCGCTGCACGTATCGGGCGAGCTCATCAACCTGCTGGCCGGCACCAGCTTTCGCCATGTGCCTTACCGCGGCGCGGGCCAGCAGCTGCAGGACTTGCTGGGCGGCAACATCGAGTTCAGCGTGTCGGTGCTGTCTTCCGCGCTGCCGCACATCGAGTCCGGCAAGATGATTCCGTTGGGCGTCACCACGCCCACGCGCTCGCGCGCCGCACCGCAAATCCCCGCGCTGGCGGAAAACCCCAAGCTCAAAGGCTATGACATGAACGTCTGGTTCGGCCTCTTCGGCCCTGCGAAACTGCCGGCGCCCATGGTCGCGCGGCTCAACCGCGAACTCAACGAAGTCCTGCGCGAGGAAGCCGTCTGGCAAAAACTCCAGAAGGCCGGCATCTCGAACGAGGGCGGCACGCCCCAGGCGCTCACGGCCTTTATCCGCGCTGAAACGCAGCGCGTGCGGGCTGTGGTCAACAAGGCCGTCAGCACGGGGACGGCGGGCTGATGCTTTCTCACCATCCAGTCCGAACCTTGCCGCCGAATGTCGCACGCTGGTCGGCGTCCAACACAGGCGTGCAGCATGTGCATGAGCGAATCGGTGCGGCACCTGGCCCCGAAATCCTGGTGACAGCCCTGGTGCACGGCAATGAGTACTCGGGTGCCATCGCGATGGCCGAGCTGCTCAGCACCGGCTGGGCGCCGGCCCGAGGCCGGGTCACGCTGGCTTTTTGCAATGTCGCCGCGTTTGAACGCTTCGATGCGGCGCGGCCCGATGCTTCGCGCTTCATCGATGAAGATTTCAACCGCGTCTGGGCCGGCGAGGTGCTGGATGGCTCTCGCCGCAGCGCCGAGCTGGACCGCGCGCGGCAGCTCAGGCCTTTTGTGGACCGCGCCACGCACCTGCTGGACCTGCACTCCATGCACGAGCCCTGCGCGCCCCTGCTGGTCACCGGCACCCTGGCGCGCAACATTGCCTTTGCCCAGGGCTTGCGCACCTCGGGCCAGGTGATCGTCGATAGCGGCCATGCCGACGGCGTGCGCATGCGCGACTACGGCGAATTTGCCAACCCCCACGGCGAGCGCATCGCGCTGCTGCTGGAGGCCGGCCAGCACTGGGACCCACGCGCCGTCAGCGCCGCGCGCGACACCCTGATGCGTTTCCTGATACACGCCGGCGCGCTCACGCGAAGCCAGGCGCCCATGGGCTGGCTCTTGCCGGACAAGCCGGTGCCCGCGCCCGTGATGGTGACCGACCGCGTCGTCGCCACGTCCATGGATTTCCGTTTCAGCGACAGCTACACCGGCGGCGAAACCATCGCCAAGGCCGGCACCGTGATCGCCATCGACGCGGGCCGCAAGGTCACGACGCCTTACGACAATTGTGTGCTGGTCATGCCCTCATTGCGGCAACTGCGGCCGGGAGTGACGACGGTGCGGCTGGGGCGGCGGGCCTGAAACGCTACGGCGGCTACATCAGCGGCAGCCGCATCCACAAACGCGCGCCGCTGGGTGCCACGGCTTCATGGCCCGCCTGGCCGCCATGCCGTTCCGCCACGTTGTGCACGAAGTACAGGCCCAGGCCGGTGCCGTGCGCGGGCCGTTGCGTGGCCTTTTGCGTGCTGAAGCGTTCAAACAGATAGGGCAGCATTTCGGCGCTGACGCCGGGCCCCTGGTCGGACACCGATAGCTCGGCCATCCCGTCTTGCAGGGCCAGGCTCAAGGTGACGCTGCCGCCGGCGGGCGAAAAGCGCAGGGCGTTGTGCAGCAGGTTGTCCAGCGCGCGCTCCAGCAGGTGGAAGTCGCCGCGTATCCACACCGGCTCGTCGGGGATGCGCCGCACCAGCCGCACCGATCTGGCCTGGGCCGATTCATAGACCGCGTCGGTGGCCTGGTGCGCGACGCTGCCCAGGTCGATTTCGCGCAGGTCTTTTTGCTCCAGGCTTTGCACGCGGGCCAGCGACAGAAATGATTGCGCGAGTTTGTGTGCGCGGCGCAGTTGCTGGAAGAGGCGATGCTGGTTTGTCTCGTCAAGCGTTCCGCCGCCCAGCTGCTGTACGGCGGCGGCCAGGGGCACGCGGATATCGTGCGACAGGAAAGCTAGGGTTTCTTCGCGCTCCTTGTGCAGGTCGTGGAAGCGCTGCTGCGCCTGCTTCACGTAGTCGATGCGCTGCTCGAACTTGAGGCGGTAAAAAGGGCTGTCGGCGGGCGCGCCCGTCAGCTGCTGGAGCTGCCAGTCCAGGTAGCGCCTGGCCACTTCGAGGCGGCGCCAGCTCAACAAGGGATAGGCCGCGATGGCGGCTACCAGCGCCCCCGAAGGCGCGAACCAGTGTCCCGATATCAGGGGCAGCGCCAGTGCCAGCCCCGCGAGCAGGGCAAACCATGCGCTGTTGGCTAGCAGGCCCGGCAAGGGCATGAAGCGGGCCGCCCACAGCAGCGGCACCAGCGCCAGCGCGGCGCTCAATGCCAGGGTCCAGGCCCTTCCCAGCGGCACGATGAAACCGTCGTCGCGCAGGTTCAGCAGCACATTGGCCAACACTTCCACACCCGGCATGGCGCTGCCGTTGGTGGAGACCGGTGTGGACAGGATGTCGCCCATGCCGGCCGCCGTGGCGCCCACGAAGACGATCTTGCCGCGCAGTGCCTGCGCGGGTTCGCCGGGGCGCAGGAGCTCGGCCGCCGAGACGCTGGGAATGGTGCCCGCCGGCCCGGCAAAGCGCAGCAGCCGGGGCTCGTGCCGCACCAGGGTGGGGGCTTGGCCGGTCACGGGCCGGGCCGCTTCCCCGGGTTGCAGACGGGCCGTGCCATCCGGCGGCTGCCAGCCGCTGATCTGCAGCGCGGTTTGCGCCAGCAAGGGCCAGTCGGCGCTGCCAACGCCTTCCCACAAATCGACATTGCGCGCCACGCCGTCGTTGTCCAGCCGCACGCTGACACGGCCCAGGCCGGCCGCTGATCGCGCCAGCAGCGGGATGGGCGGCGACTCCAGCAACTGGCCGCCC
>Ga0209564_1001916_pt1 | contig 18605 bp, 17 predicted proteins | sample AraplaCol_mMF_r2_FD_184272 | JGI IMG/M metagenome (GOLD analysis project Ga0209564, IMG submission 184272) | Arabidopsis root microbial communities from North Carolina, USA - plate scrape MF_Col_mMF_r2 (SPAdes) (version 3) | ecosystem: Host-associated > Plants > Roots > Endosphere | place: USA...
GACCTCCACGGGCAAGATCGGCAACGCCTTCAAGCTGATGAAGGTGGCGGGCGCCTATTGGCGCGGCGACAGCAACAATCCGATGCTGACGCGCATCTACGGCACGGCCTTCGCCAAGCAGGAAGACCTCGACGCTTACATGAAGCAGATCGAGGAAGCGGAGAAGCGCGACCACCGCAAGCTCGGCCGCGAGCTCGACCTGTTCCACTTCCAGGAAGAAGGCCCGGGCGTCGTGTTCTGGCACCCCAAGGGCTGGACCATCTTCCAGGCGCTGATCGCCTATATGCGCCGCCGCCTCACCGGCGACTATCAGGAGGTCAACGCGCCGCAGATCCTCGACAAGGGCCTGTGGGAGACATCTGGCCACTGGGGCTGGTACCGCGAAAACATGTTCGCGGCGCAGTCAGCCGGCGACGAGGCCGAGGACAAGCGCTGGTTTGCGCTGAAGCCGATGAACTGCCCCGGTCATGTGCAGATCTTCAAACATGGCCTGAAGAGCTATCGCGACCTGCCGCTGCGCCTCGCCGAATTCGGCGTGGTGCATCGCTATGAAGCCTCGGGCGCCATGCACGGGTTGATGCGCGTGCGCGGCTTCACCCAGGACGACGCCCATGTGTTCTGCACCGAGCACCAGCTCGCCGAGGAATGCCTGAAGATCAACGACCTGATCCTGTCGACCTATACCGACTTCGACTTCGGCGACATCGTGGTGAAACTCTCCACGCGTCCGGAGAAGCGCGTCGGCACCGACGAGATGTGGGATCACGCCGAGCGCGTGATGGCCACGGTGCTCTCGACCATCGAGGCGCAGTCGGGCGGCCGCATCAAGACCGAGATCTCGCCGGGCGAAGGTGCGTTCTACGGGCCGAAGTTCGAATATGTGCTGCGCGACGCCATTGGCCGCGACTGGCAGTGCGGCACCACGCAGGTGGACTTCAACCTGCCGGAGCGTTTTGGCGCGTTCTATATCGATGCCGACGGATCGAAGAAGGCACCCGTGATGGTGCATCGCGCGATCTGCGGCTCGATGGAGCGTTTCATCGGCATTTTGATCGAGCACTATGCCGGCAACTTCCCGCTCTGGCTGGCGCCGACGCAGGTGATGGTCACCACCATTACTTCGGAAGGCGACGAATATGCCAAGGTGGTCGCCGCGGCTGCCCGCAAGGCCGGTCTCCGCGTCGAGATCGACCTGCGCAACGAGAAGATCAACTACAAGGTCCGCGAGCACTCGCTGGCCAAGATCCCGGCATTGCTCGTGGTCGGCAAGAAGGAAGCCGAGAGCCATTCGGTCTCGGTCCGCCGCCTCGGCAGCGAAGGGCAGAAGGTGATGTCCACCGAGGAAGCCATCGCGGCGTTGGTGGACGAGGCGACCCCGCCCGACGTCAAACGCGCCAAAGCGAGCTGAGCCATGAGCGACGACGAAATCGAGATCGAGGCCTATCCGCTGCGGTCCTACCAGCTGATTCCGGACCCCAACCGTCCGGATGTTGTGGCGCTGGCGCTCGAGACAGAACTCGGCCACAGCCTCTATCTGGCCTCGCGTGCGGTGCTGGAAGATCTTGGCCGCGATCTGCTCGATCGTGCCGCCAAGATGCCGGAGCACAAGACCGCCAGCTGATACCCGGATGGCGATCACAATCCGTCTAAAAGACAAAGGCCCGCCTCAACGCGGGCCTTTGTGCATGGTAAGCGATCCATCAACCGCCTCTCCAATTGCGAGACATTGCCCGTGACCGACACGATCGAATTTCTGAAGTCCCGCCGTTCCGTCAAGCCCCGCGAAATGTCGGGCAAGGGCCCCTCCTCCGCCGAGCTCGAAACCATCCTGACCATCGGCGCACGAGTGCCGGATCATGGCAAGCTGGCGCCGTGGCGTTTCATCGTGTTCGAGGGCGACGGCCGCAAGCGCGCCGGCAATGTGATCGCCACCGTCTTCGCTCGGAAGAATCCCGATGCGCCGCATGAGACCGTCGAGGCGGAGAAGCAGCGCCTCACCGAAGCACCGCTGGTCATCGCCGTCGTGTCCTCGCTCAAGCAGCATCCGAAGGTGCCGGCCTGGGAGCAGGAACTGTCGGCAGGGGCGAGCTGCATGAATATCGTAGCCGCAGCCACGGCGCTCGGCTATGGCGCCAACTGGCTCACGGGATGGTACGCCTTCGATCGCGACGTGCTGACGGGACTTGGTCTCACCGCCGAGGAAAAGCTCGCGGGCTTCATCCATGTCGGCGGCAAGCCGGAGCGCGTGATCGAGGATCGGCCGCGGCCGGAGCTGAAGGATCTGGTGACGCGGTTCTAGGCCGTCCTCTCACGCGGCCTGCGTCGCGCAGCAGCCGAATTTCTGCAGCAGCGCGTCGAGCTCGCCCACCGGCTTCGCTGCGCTGAACAGATAGCCCTGCACCTCGTTGCAGCCTTCGGCGCGCAATCGCTCCAGCTGCTCCATCGTCTCGACGCCTTCGGCCGTGGTCGTGATATTCAGGCTGCGACCGAGACCCGAGATCGCCCGCACGATCGCCATGCAGTCCGGCCGCTCGACCAGATCCTTCACGAAGGACCGGTCGATCTTGATCTTGTCGAACGGGAAGCTGCGCAGATAGCTCAGCGAGGAATAGCCGGTGCCGAAATCGTCCATCGAGATGCGGACACCGAGCGCGCGCAGCTGATGCAGCGTGGCGATATTGGCTTCGGTCTCGGCGAGGAAGACGCTTTCGGTGATTTCCAGTTCGAGCCGATGCGGCGACAGGCCGGAATAGGCCAGCGCGGCCACCACGACCTGCACGAGATTACGGCTGCGGAACTGCACCGGTGACAAATTGACGGCGACCTTCACGTCATCCGGCCATTTCGCCGCTTCGGCGCAGGCGGTGCGCAGCACCCATTCGCCGAGCGCCACGATCAGTCCGATATCCTCGGCGACCGGGATGAAATCGCCCGGCGAGATCATCCCCTTCTCGGGATGCTTCCAGCGCAGCAATGCCTCGAAGCCGACGATGCGGTCCGCGGCGATGTCGACCAGCGGCTGATAGTGCAACTCGAATTCGCCATCCGTATAGGCGCTGCGCAGATCGAGCTCCATGTCGCGGCGCTTCTGCGCCTGGCGGTCCATCTCGCGTTCGAAGAAATGATGCACGCCGCCGCCTTCGGCCTTGGCGCGATACAGCGCCATATCGGCATTGCGCATCAGCTCTTCGCTGGTGGTGCCGTCTCCCGGCGACAACGCAATGCCGACGCTGGCGCCGATGACGACTTCAAGATCATCGCCCATGTCATAGGGCGCGCTGACCACCTGGATCAGGCGCGCGGCAAATTCGTTGACATCGTTCAACGTGACGTCCGAGGTCAGCACGACAGCGAATTCGTCGCCACCCAGACGGGCCACGAGATTATTGCCGCGGACCTCGCCCCGCATCCGCTCGGCCACCTGCTTGAGCAGGCGATCGCCAGTGGGATGACCGAATGAGTCATTGACGTTCTTGAACAGATCGAGATCGATACACAGCACCGCGACATGGCGGTCGGGATCGTTGTGATCGAGCGCCTGCGCGAGACGTTCCTGATAGAAGACACGGTTCGGCAGATCGGTGAGTGCGTCGTGATGCGCCATATGGGCGACGCGTGCTTCGGCCTTGCGACGCTCGGTGATATCGACGATGGCGACGAGAAAGCCGTCACAGCCGTCGAAGGCCACGCGGCGGCCATAGGTCAGCACCTGGATTTCGGTGCCGTCCGCCTTGATGTGGCGCCAGTTGCGATCGGATTGATAGCTGTCGCCGAGCTGGGTCAGCGCGCGCGTATGCGCCTCCCATTCATCACGCGGCCAAATGTTCCTGAGCTCCATGCGCTCGAAGGCCTCGCGCTCGTAGCCGTAATGCGCCACCGCGGCGTCATTGACGCTGAGAAAGCGCATCGTCTCGGCCTCGAACACCCACATGGGCATCGGATTGCCGTCGAACAGCAGGCGGAAAGAAGCATCGCGCCGCTTGATCTCGGTGATGTCGGAAACGGTCAGCGAGACGAGGTCACCGAAAGCCGTGGCAGTCAGACGCAGATTGCGGTCATCGCTGTCGATCTCGAGGCGGCCGCTCGCCTGCGACCCGCTCGCCTTGTCGGCAATCATCGACATCAGCCAGCGTGTGACGTCCGGCTGACACAGCGCGTGTCCGCCTTCGCTCAGACGTCGCCATTGCAGATCGGGGACCGCGACTTTCAGAAGACGCGCTGCGCCCTGATTGTGATGCACGATCTGGAAGTCGAAGGCACGGTTCGCCGCATCGCGGATCGCGGCAAGCGAGACGATCCCTTCATCGGTGGACGAGAAGATCGCGTCCACAAGATTGTAGCGTGGCCCCTGCTCGTTGATATAGGCGCCCACCAGCTTGACGCCCCAGCGCGATGCCGTCGGCAGTGCCAGGATGTCGTAGGTCTGCACCAGACCGTCGCGCACGCAATGCGCAGCGGCCAGATGCGGTCGTCCGGTCTGCAGCGCGCAATTGGCAGCCTCGGTCAGCGCCCTTGCGCAATCCGGCGGCACCACGTCGAGTGGAATGTCCCAGCGTTCGTCGCCAAGCCACTGCTGCACATAGCGCCCGCTGCGCGACACCTCATAACTGTCCTCGCGGGATTTCAGCAGCACGATGTGATCGGCCATGCGCCCCAGACTGCCGAGCATCACCTCTTCATAACCGGGAAGGACCTGCCCCGGCCGCACCGCCGCCTGCCACTTGCGCTGAAGCGCAGGGATGTCGTCGAACACTTTGGCGTCCGCATGGGCGGAGAGTTTTTTGGCCGCGATCACGACGCATCCTTGCGAAAACTTGTACCGGTCTCCGCTATTCAGGCTGCGCCGCTTAATGCCGTGTAAATGTTTGACGGCCAGGGCACGCTACGTCGTCATGCCACAACGCATTCGCGCGCGATGGTTAGTTCGCGATTCAGAACAATGACAAGGGCATGACATTTCATTCGCATTCGATGCGAATGTGCAGGTATCGCCGCAACTAACGCGCGACGACCTCGATTTCACCATCGACGCCGTTGACGACGTTGAATGCCTTCTCGAACACCTTGCCTTCGTTCTTGGCAATGGCGCGATACTCGCCTTCGGCCAGCGTCACCTTCGGGAAGGCGCCGATGGATTCCTTGATGACGTCACCGGCCGGCGTGATCACCGACCACGCGGTGTTGGCAAGCGCCTCACCGCCCTTGTCACCCACGAGCTTCATGGTGATGACGGCGGCACGATGCGTGATCGTCACGTCGGTGAGCTTGCTGGCCTGCACGCGAATGTCGGAGCGAACCACCGAATTGGCGTCGCCGTAATTCGAGATGATGTAGTAGGTCCCTTCCTGCAGCATCACCACATCGCCGGCGGCCACGCTCGGCAGCAGCGGCGTGCGCTCGCCGCCGTCGAACTGGCTGCCCTTGTAGATGCCGAAGGAAATCTGGTTGGGCGCAATCTTGCTGGTGCCGACACGGCCCTCGATCCGCAGACCGCCGGCCGGAAGCAGAAACGCCTCGCGATCGACGTCGGACTTGATGGTCACCGGCCTGACGGCGCTGACGAGACCAAGCGCCACATGCACCACGTAGCTGCCGGGCGGCAGCGGGATGTTCGGCGAGGCCGACCGATCCTCGCGCAGCAGCTTGAAGGCCCCGGTTTCGTCCGGACGGTCGGAATAGACGCGCCACACCAGCCCGCCATTGATGGGCGGCAGATCCTTGCCATAACGCGCGCTCAGGGCCAGCGCACCCTGCGCAGGCGCGGCCGGGCTGGCCTGGACCTGCGGCGGCGTCTGCAGCGGCACATTGGCCACGGGCGGCTGCAGCAGCGGCGCTGGCAGCGCGGGTGCCGCGGCCGGCCCGGAGGGCGGCGCCAGACTGATGGCCGGGCCGGACGGGATGTCGGGGATATTGGCGGGGGGAACCGGCGCCGGTCGGTCGCTGAAGAACTGCGCCGCGGCGGGTTGCGGCAGCACAGCGGCGTGCGTCAGCACGAGAGCCAGCGCCACGGCCAGCCGCCCGCTCCGGCCGGATGTTTGCAAATCAGGGCCCTGCGTCGTCATCGGCATGCTTTTCAACGAAAACGCGGCAAATTCAAGCCTTGACGGCGGTGCCGCGACCTTCCGCGCCAGCCCGCCCACAGCCTCGTGAAAGGCTCCCGGTGAATAGTCGTTTCGGCGTCGATATGCAGTCATATTCGATGCCTAACTGTCGGATAGACCGTGTAAATGATGAATAATCGATCGTCTGGCATGATGGCGTTGCTGCGCCTAAGGTAGCCGGCAGCGTTGGGAGTTTCGTTTGCTGGAGTTATTGATGGGGCGCAGCCAGAACGGCGCAAACGGCCGCGACAAACCCGGCCTAGGCAGCGTTCGCCGTCCGGTCGTCGGCCTGGCGCTGGGCGGTGGTGCTGCGCGCGGATTCGCGCATATCGGCGTGCTGCGCACATTGTTGGCCAATGGCATCGTTCCCAATGTGGTGGTCGGCACCTCCATCGGCGCCGTGGTCGGCGGCTGCTATGCCACCGGCCATCTCGATACATTCGAGGAGTGGGCGCGCGGACTGCAACCACGCAACATTTTCGGCTATCTCGATATCCGCCTCAACGGTTCCGGCCTGATCGGTGGCAACAAGCTGGCGGCACAGCTCGAAGCCTCCATTGGCGCGCAGCTGATCGAGGACCTGCCGGTCAAATTCGCCACCGTGGCCACCGAAGTCCGCACCGGTCATGAAATCTGGCTGACCCACGGCCGCGTCGTGGATGCCATGCGCGCATCCTATGCCCTGCCCGGCATCTTTTCGCCAATTCTGGTCGGCGACCGCTGGCTGGTGGATGGCGCGCTGGTCAACCCGGTTCCAGTCTCTGCCGCCCGCGCGCTGGGTGCCGAGATCGTCATTGCCGTCAATCTCAGCAATGACGTCTTCGGCCATTCGATCACCATCTTCGACCATGGCAGCGGCCCGGCCCCCGTCGAGCCGCCCGTGGCAGCGGAAGAGCCGGCCAAGGCGAAGCGCGGCTTCAGCAGCTTCTTCTCGGCCGAGCGCACCGTGAAGCGCGAATTCTTCGGCAGCAGCGAGCGGCCGGGCATCTCCACCGTGATGATCGACGCCTTCAACATCATGCAGGACCGCATCACCCGCGCCCGCCTCGCCGGCGACCCGCCGGACATGCATATCGCGCCGCGCGTCGGCCAGTTTGGTCTGTTCGATTTTCATCGTGCCGACGACATGATCAAGCACGGCTCGCGTGCCACCGAACGCGCCATCGAGGGCATTCAGGAAGCCATCGAGATGCTGGTGCCCGAAGCCGCCCGGTCGCCTGCACCTGCGGTTGAGCAGAAGAAGCCGGCCGCGTCGGAAGGTTGACCCGCGGTTTAGAATCTCCCCAGCCGGCGCGCGCCGCCTGACGATCGCGAGAGCTGTCGCGCACCGGCCGCTCTGCCGATCGACGACATCCACACGCGCAAAATGCCGACGGATTCCCGTGTAAGGCCTCGCCCGCGAAAACAGAACGGCACGCTGAAGGTGTTGTTCGCCCCCGACATCTATCGTGATTTCGATATGCCCGCTCTTCCGAAACGCGGGCCTCGAGACCTATCAAATCAATTGCCGATGTGTTCCACAGCGCGCGGGGGGAAACGTGTGCCATGCGCACGCAATCGGACATTCAACGACAATCTGGTTCGATGGCGAGCGCTTCAATGACGTTACACGTTTGGAGCTTTGAGAGTGAAGGAAGTTACTATCGGCTGGGCGAGCAAGGCTTTGCTCATCCTCCTGGGGTTGTTGTTTGTCGCCGCCAGCGCTGCGTTTATCTGGGGCGGCGTCGTTCTGATCGAACGCGGCGGTAGCTGGTACTATCTACTGGCAGGTCTGGCTCTGGGAGCCGTCGGTGCGGGCCTCGCTCTGGGCAGGCTTTTTGTTCTGCCTCTTTATGCAGCGCTCTTCGTCGCCACCGCCATCTGGGCCATCTGGGAAAGCGGCTTCGAATTCTGGCCGCTATTCGCGCGCCTCTTCATCTTCCTCGCTGCTGCGTTCGCACTCGCTTTGGTGACGCCGCTGATCCGCGCCCGCGCTGGCCTGCCGCGCGCAACGGGCAAGAGCATGACCGCTGCCGGCGTTCTGCTGGTGCTGATGGTCGCGTCGATCGGCGGAATGTTTGTCGATCGCACCGAGACCTTCGCCTCCGCAGGCACGGGTAAAGTCCCCGTCGCCGCCGATACCGAGCAGAAAAACTGGGACAACTGGGGCAACAATCCCGGCGGCGAACGTTTCGCTGCGCTCGACCAGATCAATCGCAGCAATGTCAACAAGCTGAAGGTCGCCTGGACGTTCCGCACCGGCGATATCGCGGACAATGATGCGGCTGGCCTCGGTTCGGAGGACCAGCAGACGCCGATGCAGATCGGCAGCACCGTCTATCTCTGCACGCCGCACAACAACATCATCGCGCTCGATGCCGATAGCGGCAAAGAGAAGTGGCGTACGGTCATCAATGCGCGTCACACCCGCTGGATGCGTTGCCGCGGCCTCGCTTACATCGACCTGAGCGGCAAGGATGCCAATCGCGGCCAGTCCGCCAGCCTCACCCAGGCTGCTGACGCATCCGGTACGATCTGCACGCGACGCATCTTCACCAATTCGGTGACGGGTCAGCTGATCGCCGTCGACGCCGACACCGGCGCGTTCTGCCCGGGCTTCGGCGACAACGGCAAGGTCAACCTGCTGGATGGTCTCGGCAAGGCGCCGACCGGCGTCTACAAGGTCACCTCGGCTCCGACGCTTGCGGGCGATGTGCTCGTGCTCGGCGGCTTCGTCACCGACAACTTCAATGTCGACGTCCCCTCGGGCGTCATTCGTGCGTATGACGTGGTGACTGGCAAGCAGCGCTGGGCATTCGACGCCGGCAATCCCGCGATCAAGGGCGCGCCGACCGACGGTCAGAGCTATACCCGCGGCTCACCGAATTCGTGGGCGCCGATGTCCTACGACCCGAAGCTCAATCTGGTGTTCGTGCCGATGGGCAATGCGTCGCCGGACCTCTGGGGCGGCAATCGCACGCCGGAGATGGAGAAATACGCCTCCTCCGTCGTCGCCCTCGATGCAGCTACGGGCGACGTGCGCTGGTCGTTCCAGAGTGTCCATCACGACCTCTGGGACTTCGACGTTCCGATGCAACCGACGCTGACGGACTTCCCGAATGCCGATGGCAGCAAGACGCCGGCCGTCGTGTTCGGCGTCAAGCATGGCCAGATCTTCGTGCTGGACCGTGCCACGGGCAAGCCGCTGACCAAGGTCGAGGAAGTGCCCGTCCCTGCGGGCAATCTGAAGGGCGAGCGCTACGCACCGACCCAGCCGCTCTCCACCGGCATGCCGGAAATCGGCCGCACGACGCTGACGGAAGCCGACATGTGGGGCGTCACGCCATTCGACCAGCTTCTGTGCCGTATCGAGTTCAAGGGCTACCGGCATATCGGCCTGTTCGACCCGCCGGCCGCGGACCAGTGGCAGCTTCAGTATCCCGGCTCGCTGGGTGGCCTGAACTGGGGCAGCATCTCCGTCGATCCGACCAGCAACACGCTGTTCCTGAACGACATGCGGCTCGGCCTGTGGCAGCGCGCCTTCGAGCGCAAGGAAGGCGAGCAGATCCTGAAGGGTGCCGTGCCGATGACGGGTGCGCCCTACTGGATCATGAAGGACCGCTTCCTCTCGGTGCTGAAGGTGCCCTGCCAGAAGCCGCCTTTCGGCACCATGACGGCGGTCGATCTGAAGACACAGAAGATCGCATGGCAGAGGCCGATGGGCACGGTGCAGGACACCGGCCCGCTCGGCCTGAAGATGGGACTTCCGGTGCCGATCGGCATGCCGACCATCGGCGGCTCGATGGCCACCCAGGGTGGCCTCGTCTTCTTCGCTGCCACCCTCGACTACTGTCTGCGCGCCATCGACAGCGCGACCGGCAAGGAGCTCTGGAAGGGCCGCCTGCCGGTCGGCAGCCAGGCGACGCCGATCAGCTACAAGTCACCGGCGACGGGCAAGCAATATGTACTCATCACCGCCGGCGGTGCACGGCAATCGACCGATCGTGGTGACTATGTGGTCGCCTATACGCTCGGCGACTAAGCGCACGTCGTTAAAAGAGAAAGGCCGGGCATCATGCCCGGCCTTTTTTCGTTGTGTTTGGTCGATCAGGCGGTCGCGATGTAATCGCGCAGCGCCTCCTGCTCGGTCTCATATTCGCTGACGCGCGATTTGACGACGTCACCGATCGAGATCAGGCCGACCACACGGCCATTGTCGAGCACCGGCAGATGCCGGAATTTGCCATTGGTCATGCGCTCCATGATCCAGCCCACCGTATCGGACGGCGAACAGGTCACGACCTTGCGCGTCATGACCGCGCCGACGTCTTCATCCAGCGCGGCTGCGCCGCGTTCGGCGATCACACGCACGATGTCGCGCTCAGAAAAGATGCCGTCGATCTGCTGCTTGGTCATCACCAGCACGACACCGATCTTGCGCTCCGCCAATAGTTTGACGACCGACGACACCTTGTCGCTCGGCGCGACGCTTTCCACGTGATGGCCCTTGCCGTCGAGAATTGCACTAACCAGCATTTTGTCGCCTCCTCACTGACCAGGCTCCTGCGATGAGCGCGGTCGTTCCTTCTTGTTCCAAACAAGCGGATACGGAGGCGGCGCCCGATGGTCTTGAGGTAGGGGTGATCGAGCCCAACCACCGCTCACGCAGAACGGATTCGGCCTCGTAAGCCGAACCTGCCGGCGAGAGTCACCTGTCTGATTTGTAATGATGGGGGATGTGCGCTGCACCCGCAAGGTGTGGGCGCGCGCTCAGTGCAGGTCCGGCATGTCCGATGAGGATGGCTCGGAATGTGTGCGCTGCACGCGCGGGATGGGGTCGAACACCGAGAACAGCAACAAGCCGGCTAGAAAGCCACCGATATGCGCCTGCCAGGCCACCGTTGCGCCTTCGCTGCCGACGGCGATCGAGCCCATGCCGAAGATGATGTTGACGCCGAACCAGACGGCAAGGAAACCGATCACCCGCGGATCGCGCAAGGCGCGGAACAGGGGCTGCGCCGGCACCCGCGCGGCTGCATCGGCATCACCGCGATTGAAGGACAGGAAACTGCCGCGCACAAACGCAAAGCGGATCGCCGCCGCCATCGCGCCGGACACCGAGGCCGATGCGCCGATCATCGGCGCGAGTTCGTGCTCGTGGGTGACCAGATGTGCAGCCGCGCCGGCGATGGCCGTGACTGCCATGAAGAGGAAGAAGCGGACCGCGCCGAACCGCCGCGCCAGCGCGCTGCCGAATGGCAGCAGCCAGAGAATGTTGAAGCCGATATGGCTCAGATTGGCGTGCAGCAGCGAGTAAGTGACAAAAGTCCAGATCTCGGCGCCCGTTCCGCCCGGAAACGGCATCGACAGCAGTGTCTGGTCGTAGCGCTTGGGGATGAAGCCGAACAGCTCGATGGTCCAGTATTCCAGATCCACCGGCAGCAGGACGCGGACGACATGGATGACCGCGAGCAGCCCGATATAGGCCGTGAGCGCGCCCGGCAGGGTCAATAGCGGTTCGCGCGGGGGATTTTCCGATGGGTCCAAGGCGGCACGGTCTGTAACGGCTCTGGCGAGCGATGCGCCAGATAGGCGGGTTTTGTGCCGCGATGCAAGATGCCACACCGAACCACGCACTTCACGGATTGCGCACGGCCTGTACGAAAGCCTTCAGCGTCTTCGGCACATGCCGATGCCCGGCATAATACAGGCACAGGCCCTCGATGGGCGGCGACCAGTCCGCCAGCAGCAGAAGCAGGCTCTGCGCCTCTAGCGCATCCTGCGCGAAGGGCTGCGGAACGAAGGCGATGCCCTGCCCGGCAATGGCCGCCTCGATCATCAGCCGCGTGTTGTCGAGGCTCAGCGTCCCCGGCACGTCGACCGCGATTTCCTGCCCCGCCTGGCTGAACTCCCAGCGATATGACTTGCCGCTCGGCAGCCTTTGGCGAATGCACCGGTGCCGTTTCAGATCGTCCGGGGTGGCGGGACGTCCGTGAGTTGCGACATAGTCCGGCGACGCCACCGCCACGAAACGCGTCGGCCCGCCGAACGGCACCGCAATCATGTCTTGCGGCACCGCTTCCAGCAGCCGCACCCCGGCGTCGAAGCCTTCCGCCACGATATCGACCAGCTTCCCTTCGGTGACCAGATCGAGCACGACGCGCGGATGGCGCGCGTGGAAGGCGGGCACGACATGCCGGAGCAGCCAGCGCGCGCCGCCTTCATTGGCGTTGATCCGCAAAGTGCCGACCAGTTCGTCCGGTCCATGACTGATCGCCTCCAGTGCGTCATCGAGCTGCCGCAGGATCGGCTCGAGACGTCCCAGCAATTCCGATCCGGCTTCCGTCGGCGCCACGCTGCGCGTCGTTCGGTGCAGCAGCCGGACACCGAGGCGCTGCTCAAGGCCGCTCAGGGCGTGACTTAGTGCCGAGCGGGACGTCCCCAGCGCGTCCGCGGCCTGTCGAAAGCTGCGGTGCCTGGCCACGGCGACGAATGCTCTCAAATCGGAAAGCCCGATATCGGACGGCAACGGCATTGGTGCAACCCTCTCACCAACTCATGCAGATTATGCCACCTTATTACACCAATGCGGCACATCTATCTTCCCGTCATTCATGGAGGTAGCGATGAAACATTGGTTCATTACAGGCACGTCTTCGGGTCTCGGCCTGATCATGACGCGAAAACTGCTGGAGCGCGGCGACCGTGTGGTGGCGGGCGCGAGGCGCACCGAGGCACTGGCCGATCTGGTCGAGCAACATGGTGACCGGCTAAAACTCGCGCGCTTCGACATCACCGACACCGCTGCGCTGCGTCACGCAGCAAAGGCCGCCTTCGACGATCTCGGACGGATCGACGTGGTTGTCAGCAATGCCGGCTACGGCCTGTTCGGCGCCGGCGAGGAAGTCAGCGATGCGCAGATCGAGCGCCAGATCGCGACCAATCTCGTGGGTTCGATCCAGCTCATTCGGGCCGTGCTGCCGCGACTGCGCGCCCAAGGCGGGGGCCGCATCCTTCAGGTTTCCTCCGAAGGCGGGCAGATCGCCTATCCGAATTTCAGCGTCTATCACGCGACCAAATGGGGCATCGAAGGCTTCGTCGAGGCGATCGCGCAGGAAACCGCACCCTTCGGAATCGACTTCGTGATCGTCGAGCCCGGCCCGACAAAGACCGGCTTTGGTGCCGGACTGGATCATGCGGCACAGCTCGATATCTACGACGCCACGCCCGCCGGCGATGTGCGTCGGGCCATCGTGTCCGGTGCTTTCGCGATCAAGGGCGACGCGGAACGCACGGTCGATGCGATGATCGCGGCTGCTGATGCCGAGCGTGCAGTATCCAGGCTCACGCTGGGCAGCAGCGCCTTCGCGAATATCGAGACGGCGCTCACCAAACGCCTCGACGTGCTGCGCGCCCATCGCGACATCTCGTATTCCGCGGACGGTCAATGATGAGAACGGTCATGACTTCGATTGCAACCGTCGCGGCCGCGCTTCTGCTGTCTGCGAGCGTTTCACAAGCAGATGTGTCGGCGCGAAAGCCAAACCTCGTAGCAGGCACATGGCAGCCGGTCTCGGCGACCGTCGAACTCGATGGCAAGATTTCGATGCCCTACGGGCCGACGCCAAGAGGAAAGCTCACTTTCACCGAGGATATGTTCTTCGTCGAGTTTCTGTTCGACCCGCGCATTCCAAGAATCCAGTCGAACGCGCGCGGCGGCGGAACGGATGATGAGAACAAGGCCATCATGGCTGGTATCCTTGCGCTGGAGGGCCGTTACACCGTTGATCGTGATGGCCAGTTCAGCGGCAATACAGTCGAGGGCTCTTCCTTTCCCAACTGGATCGGCCAGGTGCGCAGCACGAAGGATCTGACCATGCGCGTCGATGGCGCGCGCATGGTCGAGAATTTCGAGCGGCCCGGCGGAGCCAGGGTGACGATCATCTGGGAGCACGCCCGCTAGGACGGGCGCTCCACCGAACACAGCGCGCCTAATCGGCTTTCTTGCCCGCGCGCCAATTCGCCGGCTTCACGATCTCTCCGGAGGCGGGATCGATGCGGATTTCGATTTCGGCACCGTTGCGGTCGAAACCTTCGACTTCCCAACAGCCCTTGCTGCGTTTGGCTTTCTTGACCGCGTAGCCGAGTGCCTCGGCCTTCTCGATGGCTTTGTCGATCGACAGGTCCTGTCCGCTCGCTGCGGATCTGCAGGCAATGTCGTCGGCGCGTGCAATGCCGGCGAAGCCAAGCGATGCGGCAATCAGGACGATGGATGCATATTTCATGAGAGGTCCTTTGGGTTGAGTGGAGCGCCCGTGATGCCACAGGGTGCCCCTCCGCTCCCTGACATGGCCTGTCAGGAAGCCGTCAGCGAGGCTTCGGTAGGTTCGGGACATGTTCGACAGACCGGAGACGTCCCATGATGCCCGCCATGTTCCTGCTCGCCGTCACCCTGCCCTTGATGGCGGCGGTGGAATTGCCTTTCGATACGTTTGTTATCGTGATGATTCTGGTCTGTGCCGTCGCCGGCTTGACGGCACCGGCAGGCGGAGGTCACGTTGGACCGAAGGCACGCCGGCCCATGGACGCGCCGAACGATGGTGCCAGGGAGACCGATGACAAACCACGCAAGAAACCGCCAACGCAGATGCGCGAATCCGCGCTGGCTGGATGAGCCAGAAGACACCATGACCTGGAGCACGCGATGACCATGCGCGCCGGCACAATCACCCGTAACGGACTCTTGATGGGCGCCGTGCTCGCCACGCTGATCGCAGGCAGCGCGAGCCTGCATATAGCCGTGGCGAAGGACGACAAGTCCAGTTGCAAACGCGAGCAGGACTGTGCGTTGCAAGCCCTCAAGAGCGGCGAGATCCGCCCGTTGAACGACGTGCTGGCGGTCGCCCGCGACAAACTGCCCGGCGAAGTCATCAAGGTAGAACTCGAGCGCGATGATGGAATCTGGGTCTATGAGATCAAGGTGCTCACGCCATCCGGCAAGCGGCGCGAGATCGAGATCAATGCGCAGACCCTCGCGGTCATCAAGATCGACTGAGACATGCGTATTCTTGTGGTAGAGGACGAACCGCGGATCGCCGCAGATATTCGCCGCGGACTGGAAGCCGCGAACTACGCCGTGGAAACCGTCGCCGACGGCAATGAGGCCTGGTTCAAGGGCGAGACGGAAGACTACGATGCCATCGTGCTCGATCTCGGGCTGCCTCGGCTCGATGGTCTTTCTGTGCTGCGACGACTTCGCGAGGCCGGCATTGCGACGCCGGTGCTGGTGCTGACCGCGCGCGATGGCTGGCGCGACAAGGTGGAAGGCATCGATGCCGGCGCCGATGACTATCTGGCAAAACCCTTCCAGATGGAGGAACTGCTGGCCCGCCTGCGCGCCATCACGCGCCGCGCCGCAGGCCAGGCGTCTGCGCTGATCAAGGCCGGTCCGCTGGAGCTCGACACGCGTTCTCAGACGGCGACAATCGATGGCAGTTCGCTCGCGCTGACGACCATGGAATATCGCCTGCTCGCCTATCTGCTGCTGCATCGCGGACGCACCATGTCGCAAGGCGAATTGCTCGAACACATCCATTCCGGCGATACGGACCGCGACATCAATGCCGTCGAGGCCATCGTGGCGCGATTGCGCAAGAAACTCGGTTTCCCGCTGATCGAGACCCATCGCGGCCGCGGCTATTGCATTCCGGCAACGCCATCGTGAACACGCGCTCCCTCTCTTTCCGCCTCAGTTGTGCGGCGGCCATCGCCATCGCCATCGCGCTCGCCCTCGCGGCATTCGGCCTGCGCACGATCTTCAATCAGGAAATCGAGCGCCGGGCCGCAGCCGAACTCGGCCAGATCCTGGTGTCGCTCGCAGCGCAGGTGAAGATCGACGCCAGCGGGATGCCTGCACTTGAGGCGCCGATGTCCGATCCACGTTTCGACAAGCCTTATGGCGGCCTCTATTGGCAGATCGCCAATGAGGAGAACCGCGCACGCTCGCGTTCCTTGTGGGACTTTTCGCTGACCATTCCGGAAGCGCAACACGGCGACGCACGCTGGACCACTGATCTCGCGGGTCCCGATCGCGCGAAGCTGCTGGCCGTGGTGCAGACCATTGCGGTCACCACACCGGCAGGAACGGATGCGCCCCTGCAGATCGTTGCTGCACTGGACAGATCCGATCTCGCTGCCTCCCAGCAATATCTGTTCAGACTGCTGGTGCTGTCGCTCGGCGCGCTTGGCCTCATTCTGATCATCGCGATGTCGATCTTCATCCGCCTCGCGCTGCGCCCGTTCGATGAATTGGGACGCGGGCTGCGGCGCATTCATGCCGGCAGCAGCCGCGTGCTCGACGGCCGCTTTCCTGACGAGGTGCAGCCGGTGGTGAGCGATCTCAATCGCCTGATTGCATTTCAGGATGCTGCACTGGAGCGTGCGAAGACACATGCTGCGGATCTCGCCCACGGATTGAAGACGCCTCTGGCCATTCTCGGCGCGGTCGCCAGGCAGGCCCGGCACGATGATCGCAAGGAGATTGCCGATCCCATCGATGAGCAGACACTGCTGATGAGCAAACAGGTGGATCGCGTGCTGGCGCGGGCGCGCGCCGGCGTTTCGGCTGCTCTGAGCCGCGGTGCCAGTCCCGTCGCGCCGGTGGCTGACAAAATTGTCCGCGCGCTGCGCCGGCTGCCCGACGATCGCGGGCTGCAATGGGACTGCGATATCGCCGCCAGTGCCAGCTTCCCCGGCGATGACGGCGATCTCACCGAGATCCTGGCCAATCTGCTCGACAATGCCCGCAAATGGGCGGCGACGCGCGTGCGCCTCACCGTGACGCAAAGCGAAAACAAAACCGTATTACGTGTCGAGGACGACGGCCCTGGCCTGCAGAGCGATCAGATGCAGGGCATCGGGCGTGGACAGCGCTGGGACGAGACACTGCCCGGCACCGGCTTTGGTCTCGCCATCACCCGCGATCTGGCGGAAGCCTATCGGGGGCGGATCGAACTCGAGCGCTCGCCGCTCGGTGGGCTCAGCGTCGCCGTGATCGTGCCCCGACCAAGCTGACGGCGCTGGCGCAAAGAAAAAGGGAGAGCCTCTGAGAAAGGCTCTCCCTGGTCTGATCGATCTTCTCGCGCCGGGCGACATGTCATCGACCGCAAGGCCGACGCCGACATCCCCACCCCTCCCGCGCGGTGACCGTCTTGTTTGACGACAACCCTGTATCGAAGCGCACGAAGCTAACTGCTGGAGACAGCCCGCTCCGCTCTGGAGTGCGAGCAGAATACCTGTTGTCCCCGGATCGGCAAGAAGATGGTGAAGATAACGTTAACGCCGGACCGACACTCCGACTCAGTGGAAAACGCGGTTTCGGCATGGACGCTGCAATGACCTCTCTGCACAACATATAGCGGCCGGACTTGGATGGATTCGGGACAGATTTGTCCCTGTTCGCTAGCTGGCCGGGTCAGGATCAGCGCGCATGAAACATCCATCGAGCCGGAAGTTCTTCGCCTATTGGGACGAAAAGCGCGGTTTTGCGCGCGCGCCCGATCGGAGCGAGATCGAGCCGGGCCCCATGCGCGCATTGCTCGGCGACATCTTCGTGCTCGGCTACGACAAGTCCGCCAATTTTCCGTTCCGCGTCGCCGGCACCAGAGTTTGTGCCCTGCTCGGCCGTGATCTGAAGAATAAGCCGTTCCCCGAACTCTTCAGCCTCGCTGGCCGGAGCGAGATCGAGGAAATGGTCACCGTCGTTTGCGAGGAACTGCTGGTCGCGGTGGCCGGTGTGACCGCGCACACCGAGTTCGGCGACAAGGCGCATCTTGAACTCCTGCTTCTGCCCTTCGCCGCACGCGCGCATACGCCGATCAGCCTGACCGGCCTGCTGGCCCCGATGACGCCGTTCAACGGTCGGCTGGGGCCGATGCAGGTCACGTCCTATCGCTATCTCGCGCATCAGCCGCAGCGCTTCGCACCGCGCGTGATGCGGAAACTGCAGGCTGCACGCGGCCTGATGGTATATGAAGGCGTGAGCTGACGACCTCCACGCGATCTCACCTTGGAGGCACTCCGGATGGTTGCCGAAAAGCGGTATTTGTAACGCCGCATTAACCTTGCGGGCCTTACGGTCGATCCGAAATTTTCCGCAGGACCGGCCTGACACCGATGGCGCTCGCCCAGACCAAATCGATTCTTCCTTCCGCAGAAGAACGGCGACGCTTCCAGCGCGTAAAAGTGCACCTCCTCGGCCGCTACATGCTGCCGGATCGCCGCGAATTCCCCTGCCAGGTCATCAATATGTCCCCCGGCGGCCTCGCGCTGCTCGGCCCCGGCATCGGCCAGGTTGGCGACCGCGTCATCGCCTATCTTGACCATATCGGCCGAGTCGAAGGCAAAATCACGCGCATCATCGACAACGGCTTCGCGATGACCGTGGGTGCCACGCCGCGCAAGCGCGACAAGCTGGCGGCCCAGCTGACCTGGCTCGCCAATCGCGACATCCTCAATCTGCCGGAA
>Ga0209564_1001919_pt1 | contig 18594 bp, 15 predicted proteins | sample AraplaCol_mMF_r2_FD_184272 | JGI IMG/M metagenome (GOLD analysis project Ga0209564, IMG submission 184272) | Arabidopsis root microbial communities from North Carolina, USA - plate scrape MF_Col_mMF_r2 (SPAdes) (version 3) | ecosystem: Host-associated > Plants > Roots > Endosphere | place: USA...
CATTTCCTGCTGGACCTCGACGCGCGCATCGATTCCGGCCTGTTTTCCTCTGGCCGCGGCACCCGCGAGCTGTGGGAGCGCTACTCGACTTTCATGGACCGGTTCCATGTGGGCAGCTGGAAGCGCTGGCTGTTCATCGAGCCACTGTCGGAAGCCGCCACCCTCGGCCTCGGCGGCCTGGTGCTGATGCTCGCCCTCGCCCAGCCGGCGTTCCGCGAAACCGCCGATGAAGACTGGCTAAAGAAATCCGACCTCGCCGTCACTTTCCTCGACCGCTACGGCAATCCGATCGGCAGCCGCGGCATCAAGCATAACGACTCGATCCCGCTGGAAGACTTTCCGGACAACCTGATCAAGGCGACGCTGGCCACCGAAGATCGCCGCTTCTACGACCATTTCGGCATCGACATCGCCGGCACCGCGCGCGCGCTCGTCACCAATGCGCAGGCCGGCGGCGTGCGCCAGGGCGGCTCGTCGATTTCGCAGCAGCTGGCGAAGAACCTGTTCCTGACCAATGAGCGCACCATCGAGCGCAAGGTCAATGAGGCCTTCCTCGCGATCTGGCTCGAGACGCGCCTGACCAAGAACGAGATTCTGAAACTCTATCTCGACCGCGCCTATATGGGTGGCGGCACCTTCGGCGTCGACGGCGCCGCGCATTTCTATTTCAACAAATCCGCACGCGACGTGACGCTGGCGGAAGCCGCGATGCTGGCCGGCCTGTTCAAGGCGCCAACCAAATACGCGCCGCACATCAACCTGCCCGCCGCGCGCGCCCGCGCCAACCAGGTGCTCGACAACATGGTCGATGCCGGCTTCATGACCGAAGGCCAGGTATTCGGCGCCCGCCGCAATCCGGCCATCGCCGTCGATCGCCGCCAGGAAGTGTCGCCGAACTACTATCTCGACTGGGCTTTTGACGAGATGCGCCGCCTCGTCGATACATTTCCAAAGTCGTATGTCGAACGCGTGTTCGTGGTGCGCACCGCCATCGACATGAACGTGCAGCGGGCCGCAGAAGCGGCCGTCGAAAACCAGCTCCGCCAGTTCGGCCGCGACTATCACGCGACGCAGGCGGCGGCCGTGCTCGCCGATCTCGACGGCGGCATCCGCGCCATGGTGGGCGGCCGCGACTATGGCGCCAGCCAGTTCAACCGCGCGGTGGACGCGATGCGCCAGCCCGGTTCGTCGTTCAAGCCCTATGTCTACACGGCGGCGCTGCTGAATGGTTACACGCCGAAATCGGTGATCCTCGATGGCCCCGTCTGTATCGGCAACTGGTGCCCGCAGAATTACGGTCATTCCTATTCGGGCAATGTCACGCTGACCCAGGCGATCACGCGCTCGATCAATGTGGTGCCGGTGAAGATCTCCATCGCGCTCGGCAAGGGCAGCCCGAAGGCCGGCCGCGCCAAGATCGTCGAGGTCGCGCGCAAATTCGGCATCAAGGCGCCGCTGCTCGACACGCCGTCGCTGCCCATCGGCTCCACGGAAGTCTCGGTGGTCGAGCACGCCACTGCCTATGTCACCTTCCCCAACAAGGGCCGCGCGGTGTCGCCGCATTCGGTGCTGGAAGTGCGCACCGGCGCCGGCGACCTGGTCTGGCGCTATGACCGCGACGGGCCGAAGCCGACCCAGGCGATCCCGGCTTCCGTCGCTGCCGACATGGCGGAGATGATGAGCCATGTGGTGAGCGAAGGCACCGCGCGTCGCGCCGCCATGGACGGCATTCCGACGGCAGGCAAGACCGGCACGACCAATGCGTATCGCGACGCCTGGTTCGCCGGCTACACCGGCAACTTCGCCGCCGCCGTCTGGTACGGCAATGACGACTACTCGCCGACCAACCGCATGACCGGCGGCTCGCTGCCGGCGCAGACCTGGCGCGACATCATGGTGGCCGCGCATCAGGGCATCGAGGTCCGGGAACTGCCGGGCGTCGGCATGGGCACGAAGAATCCGGCAGCGGCGGCATCTGCCGCCATGGCGGCCAATGCACAGGACCAGAAGCCCGGCCCGCCGCCGGTGCTGACACGGCGCGGTGCGGACATCCTGCTGCGCGTGGAGAAGATGCTCGACGATGCCGGCAAGTCGGTCGGCCGCACCTCGTCGACCGACGAGCCGGTGAAGCCGCGCGCGTCCTCCCTAATGCTCGCCTTCCCGGAAAACTATGCGGCGGCCGGCGATGCTTCCGCAAAGCCCGTCCCTGCTCCCACCCGCAAGAATTGACGTTGACGACATGACAGTGGTGGCGACGTGCGGCTGATCTTCCTCACGCTTCTGGCGCTCGCAATCGCAGCCGGCGTCGGCCTTGGCCTGACCTGGACGACGGCCACGCGCGGCGTCGAATTGGGCACGCTGACCATCGGCTCGTGGACCGCGCGGCCGCGCAGCGGTTCCAACGAGATCGATCCCTATGCCCGTGCCAGCATAGCGCGCTCCGGCGAATTGCCGATCGGCACCGGCGACGGCATCACCTTCACAGCCACGCGGGATGACAACAACAAGCTGCTCGATGGTCGCTGCGACGTGGTCATCAGCGGCGTGACGCCGCCTGCCCGCTTCTGGACGCTGACGCTCTACGACACCAAGGGCCGCCTCGTCGCCAACACGCTGGAGCGCTACGGCTTCACCAGCCAGGAAGTGGTGCGCAGCGCCGATGGCGCCTTCGAGATCCGCATCGCCGCGCGCTCACGCGCCGGCAACTGGCTGCCCACCAGCGCCATCGATCGCTATGTGCTGGCCCTGCGGCTGTACGATACGCCGGTGGGCGTCGCCACGCGCAGCCAGAAGGATGCGCCGATGCCGGCCATCGCCACCGCGGGCTGCCCGTCATGATCCGGCTGCTCTTCACCATCATTGGCGGCGTGTTGCTCGGCGGCGTGGTGCATCTGGTCAGCGTGCTGGCGCTGCCGCGCATCGCCACCCAGGACGCCTATTCACGGCTCGCAGCTGTCACCACGGAAAACGCGGTGACGCCGCTGGCGCAGACCAATCCTGCCAATGCGCTGCTGCCTTTCATGGATCCGGCTTTTGCGATGGCGGTGTGTCGCTACGATCTCTCGAAGGGACCGATCAAGCTGACGGTGCCGGTGAGCCAGTCCTACACCTCGGTGTCGTTCTACACCCGCAGCGACGTCGCCTATTACGCCATCAATGACCGCTCCGCCGGCCGCCGCGTCATCGAACTCGACCTGATGACCGAGGCGCAGCATGAGGCGCTGCCGGAAGAAGAAGACGTCACCGCCGCCGACCGCCTGATCATCGATTCACCGACCACGACGGGCCTGATCGTATTGAAAGCGTTGGCCGCCGAGCCCGGTCTGATGCCCCAGGCGCAGGCCTCGCTGGCCGCCTCCAACTGCCGCGTGCAGACGGAGCCGCCTGCCGCGTCGACAAAGGGTAAGCGCTGATCTCGCAGCCCGTGACCTTTTCCCGCATGGAAAACCTCTGACAACCGCTTCCGCGTAATCTGCCTGCCATCCGCCTGCGCGATGCTGCGTGTCGATGACATGACACGACGAATCGAGCGAAGCGGAACTGGCATGCCCCACGATCAGGCCACAGCGGAATCCACATCCTCCTATCTGCTCTCCTTCGTCTGGTGGCCGCTGCTGTATTTCGGCGCGCTGGTCGGCGCGTGGTTTGCTTTCGCAAGCAGCGCCCCCATCATGTGGTTCAACGCCGTCTATGCCGCACTGCTCGGCGCGATCTTCCTGCTCGAACGCGCAACGCCGCATCGGCCGGAATGGCTAGATCATGACGGCGAAACGCTGAATGATATCGGCCACACGCTCCTCACCAAGGGCGCGGCGCAACTCGCTGTCGCCGCGACCGCGATCGTTCCGATGGCTGTGGCAACTGCCACGCGTGCGGACGATCACGTCTCGCAGCTCTGGCTGACGCAATGGCCGCTGATCGCGCAAGTGGTGCTGGCGCTGGTGATCGCCGAATTCGGCCTCTACTGGTCGCATCGCATCGCCCATGAAAACCTGTTCTTCTGGCGCTTTCACGCACTTCATCACAGCGTGGTGAGATTGTGGGTGGTGAATACCGGCCGCTTCCATGTGGTGGATTCACTGATCAAGATGGCGCTGAGCCAGGCGCCGCTCTATCTGCTCGACGCACCGCTGCAGGTGTTCCTGTGGGTCGGCGCCGTCACGGCGATCACCGGCCTGCTGACCCATTGCAATGTGGAAACGCGAACCGCGCTGTTCGATCCCGTCTTCGCGACGCCAAAGCTGCACCGCTGGCATCACTCGAAGACGCTGAAAGAGGGCAACAGCAATTACTGCGAGAACATCATGATCTGGGATCATGTGTTCGGCACCTATCTCAATCCGGACAAGGCCTCGCCGGACAGGCTCGGCATCAGCGGCAAAGTGGCGCCGGATTTCGTTGGCCAGATCATGCAGCCCTTTTCACGCAAGGGCGCGCGGCAGATTCTTGGGCGACGGGTTGAGAGCGAAGCGGAGAAGGTCACGGAAGAAAATGCAAACGCACCAGCCGCAGGGCGGATCAGCCTGTAGGATTGAGCCTGTAGGGTGGGCAAAGCGCAGCGTGCCCACCCTCACGCGCATCGCACTCAAAGGTGGGCACGTCGCTTCGCTCCTTTGCCCACCCTACAGGTTCTTCCGCCGGCGTGGCGGCTCATCCACCAACACGGAGCGCCCTGCCCGGCCGCACCGGCACCAGCGTGCCCGCCGCCGCATTGGCCTGCGATGCGAGTTCATTGATCAGCATATCGGCACTGGCCGCGGTGTTGTCCGGCGCATGGATCACGAGACGTTCGAGCGCCCATTTGTAGGACGCAACACGGCGCTGCAGGCACTGCTCGACCCACTGCACGATCAGCGCGTTCTCATCCATGCGCGCATTGGCATCGCCACGCTCCTTGGGTTCGAGCGCCGACACCAATTTGAGGCTCGCTGCGCGTTTGCGATCGAGTTCGGTGATCCGCGATGCCGTGGCATAGAAGCTTTCGAAGCGCAGGATGTCGTTGCGCACATCGTCCATCAGCACCGCATAGCGTGACGTGTGCGAACGATGTGGTTCGTCGATGAGCAGCCTTCCGTAAGCCGTGCGATCCAACACGACATTCTGCCGCCATGGCGATTCGATCGGCTTGTAGTCGCCGAACACGCTCTTCCACAACGGACGCGAATGCGGCGGCTCGATCAACGGATAGGCCTGATCCCGCAATTGCCGTTCGATATCGGTGAGTTGAAAGTCGGATGACTTCAAGCCAACGCTGCCGGTTGCTTCGACGCCAACCCAGCGATGCATGTCGTCCGTGACGGCATTGTTGCGCGTTCGGCCAAAATCGCCACCCGCGCAGCCGCCAAGCGTCATGCCGCCCCACATGGCGCAGGCCAGAATCGGCGCCATGCGCCGAAGCCGTGTACGGTTCGGTGGAACTGTCATCGGCATGTTGTTTGTTCCGCGATCAGGATCGCGCGCGGCGCTTGCGACGACGGCTTGGCGCAGCACCTTCTCCCGGGCCGCGTCCGTTCTTGTCATCGACATGACGCTCGATGCGGATCACCGGAAGGATCAGAATTTGTGCAGATGCCTCGAGCGGTTGCTGGGCCACATCCACGCCCAGTCGTCGCGCTGCCGCATCCGCCGGGAACTTGATGATATCGCCCATGGTCTCCGCCTCTTGCGCCATCTCCATGCGGAGGCGCCATGGCATTAAGGAGATTTATGGTTAACGAGTCCTTAAAGACATTGCGCAGACTTTAACGACATCTCGCCGCATTCTTGTCTGAAAGTACCGGCGGGGAACAGATCAACGCCTCCCCGCATTCGACTCACCCGACAGACATGCAGGACGAAATCTGACGATGAGCGCAACACTGCAAAGCGTGGACGATCTTCACCTGTCTCCGAACTGGAAGGAACGGATGCGCTGCCCGCGTTGCGGTTCGCCGATCTCGGACATTCACGCCAAACCATCCTGCGTGAATTATCGCTGCGATTACTCCACCGAAGGCTTTCCTATGGTCGATGGCCAGCCGGTGTTGATCGATTTCGAGGCGAGCGTGTTCGATCGCGCTATGTATCGCCGCGAGCACGGTTCGGTGCTCGACCGCGACACCACCGGCCGCTCGCTCGGTTCGCGCCTGCATCGATTCACATTTGGCGGTAATCCTGTCGCGGCCGACAATTGCGGCAAGTTCATCGCGATGTTGAAACGGGACAATCCGCGACCGGTCGTGCTCGTCGTCGGTGGCGCCACCATCGGCGCGGGCTCGCATGATCTCTACGACGATCCGGATATCGAAGTAGTGGGCAGCGACGTGTTCTCGTCGAACAATACCGTACTGGTCGCCGACGCTCACCGCCTGCCCTTCCATGATGCGACCTTCGACGGCGTCTGGATTCAGGCGGTGCTCGAACATGTGCTGGAGCCGGCAACGGTCGCCGCCGAGATTCATCGCGTGCTGAAGCCGAAGGGTCTCGTTTATGCAGAGACGCCGTTCATGCAGCAGGTGCACGAGCGCGCCTACGACTTCTCGCGCTTCACCCGCAGCGGCCATCGCTGGCTGTTTCGCAAATTCGACGAGATCGAAGCCGGCGCCGTCACCGGCCCCGGCATCGCCCTGCTGTGGTCGATCCGCTACTTCTCGCGCGCGCTCGGCGCCGGAGACAAGATGTCCCGTCTGGTGACGCTGCCATTCTTCTGGCTGCGCTTCTTCGACCGCTTCGGCCAATCGCGCGCCCGCGCCGATGCCGCCGGCGGCGTCTATTTCATGGGGCGCCGTACCGAGCATGCAATCAAGCCGGGCAGCATGCCGATGTATTACGACGGCCAGTGCTGACCGTCGTAATACGGCACTACCACGTGTAACGCATCACGCCCTTGCCGGCATAGGTCTGCGTCACGTCGGAAAACTCGCCGTCGAATGTCGCCGCGAGTGAAATCCCGTTCGTGAACGTCACCTCCGCCGATGCGGAGGTAAGTGCCGCATGCGCCGACTGCCGTGCGCCGTTGACGACGAAGCTGGTGCCCGGCAGCGACTGGAATGTGGCTGCGATGCTGCGATCGCGGTTGAAGTCATGCGCCCACGCCGCACGCCCGCGCAAGGTCAGGATTGCGTCCTGCATCGCGAATGACTTGTCGCCGCGCAGACCAAGTTCGGAGCGCGTCGCGACAGCGGTCTTGGCGGCGTAGTTCAGCGCGAACAGCGAAGCACCCGCCGCCTGCTCCGCATAAGCGGGCAGATCGAATGCCGTCACCTGCGCCGCCGCATAAGGCGTCAGGCCGACACCGCCGACCCAGGGCATGGTGACGCGATTGCCGACCTCGACGCGGCCCGAATAGGCGTTGGCGTCAAACCGGGCGCGCAGGCGATCCAACCCGCCGACACTACGATCGGTGGAGATGTCCTGCCAGCCATAGGCCGCAGCGGCGGTGACATAGGCCGACCCCACATGATGCCGCACGAATGCGCCGACCTGGAACAGGTCGGAGCGGCCCGAACCGCCATTGGCCACCGAGAAAGTGGTGCCGCCGCCTGCCATGGAGAAGCCGGCCAGCGTGTTCGGCGCCAGACGATAATCCGCGCCAACGGCGAAGCCGGCAAGGCTCGACCGGGTGTCATTGGAGCCCGTCACGCCATTGCCATCGGTCGCACGCGAGCCGCCGAAGCCGGCAGCCCAGACATTCCAGTAGCCCTCGAAAGCCGGCACCACCGGAGCGGCCTTCGTTGCCATCGCAAAAGCTTCATGCGTGCGACGCTGACGCGGTGCATAGCCGAGCGCTGTTTCCTCCGCGAAGGCGTTGGCGCCCTGCCCCGCCACATTGCGCCCGGCAGCAGAGGGATCGGTCATGATGCCCATGAATTGCGTCATCGCGTCGAAGGTCGCCTGCTGCGCGCCGGTCGCCGTTTCGCCGGAAGCTTGTGTCAGCCCCATCGGCGTCAAGGCGCCGAAAGCGAGTGGGATGCCGCCAGCCGTATTGAAGTAATTGACCAGCGTGTTTGCGACATTGCGCTGGTTGCCGTTCAATCCCGTGCCAAAATCCGGCGGCACCGGTCCGTCCGGGGGTGTCGGCGGCGGATCGAAATTAAGCGTGAGGTCAAGATAGGCATTGTTGGCGTCGTAGCTGAGGCTCGATTTGAAGTTCGCCGGCAAGTTGGTATTCGCCTGCGCGCCGAATGTTCCGACCCTGCCGCCCACGGCATTCAGGATGGTGTATTGCTTTGCGATGTAGCTTCCCGATGCGAAACTCGCATTCACGGCCGCCCCACCGAGCGTCGCAGTCCCGGTGACGTTGACGCGATCCGAACTGGCCGGCGACACTTCAAGCATGTAGCGCGCGGCTGCATCCAGCAACAGATTGCCCTGCACCGTCAGCGTTCCGATGGAATTGCCCGGCGCCAGCGTGCCGCCATTGATCACGGTGGTGCCGACCGTGCCGGTGCCGCCCAGCGTGCCGCCGGCATTTACTGTCAGCGCCGATGCCAGAAGGGTACCATTCACCGAAAGCGTGCCACCATTCACGTTGGTGGCGCCGCTGTAACTGTTTGTATTATCGAGCGTCGTAGAGCCCGAGAGAGTCGTGAGCGTCGCGGTGCCCCCGATCCCAGACAAGATCCCTCCCTGCGACGTGATGGCTCCCGCGATACTGCCGCCTCCGATCAGGCCTCCGGACAGCGTGATCTGATCGATCACATGCGAGCCTCCGTTCAGACTGATCATGCCACCTGCGTTAATCCTTGTATGGCTGAACCGGCTCATGTCGCCTGCCCCCGCCAGCACCGATCCATTGACGATCGTGTCCCCCGTATAGGTGTTACCCGGGAAAAACAGCGTGGGTCCGTCAGTAGAGGTCCCGACAGTGACTTGTACGGTACCGCCCAGTCCACCGATGATGCCAGAATGCGACACCACTGAACCCGACAAGGTCCCGTTGACGACACCGCCGCCGTTCACAAGAACAACATTGTTGATCGTTTGCGCGAATCCGCCGAGGTCAAGCCGCGCGTTGGAGCCTGTGACCGTGGTGGCACTGGCGGCACTAAAGACATTGGCTGCGCCTGCCTGAAGCCTGCCGCCTTCGACGACCGTCGCTCCCGTATAACTATTAGCACCGGACAGGATGAGCGTACCGGCATCGGTCTTGAGCAAACCACCGGCGCCAGTGAGAGCCGAGGCGATGGTCGCCGTATAGCCACTGCTCGCCGATGTGCCATCACCGACGCGGATCAAGCTCTGTGGTGCCGTCAGCGTGATACTGTCGCCCACGATCCGATAGCCATCGACGGCGAACTGCATGCCCGATGCCATCACCGCACCGGAGCTGGAATCGACGGTAATCGTACCCGGCGCCCCCTGAAACACCGCGAACGCCGGATAGGTTGCCGGAGCGTTGAACGTGCCGTCGGCGTCCGTCCAGTTCGCATTGGTCACCCTCCAGCTTCCGCTGCCGCCATTCACAGTGCCCGTGCCTGGGCCGGCCGGTGCAGGACCATTCCAGAACTGCAGCGGCAGGCCGCCCGAATTGACGAGATTGATCTGCCCCGGAATTCCGTTCTGCACACTCAGATTTGCCGGCGCCATGCCCGGTGGGATGACGCCGATATCCAGGCCATTATTGGTGAGCGTACCACCATAGCTGAGCAGCCGCGTAATGCCGGCACCGAACGGCGCGGCATCCGTGAGATTGAGGGTGCCGTCGAGCGTCAGATTGCCTGTCACGTTGAACGGCACCCCGCTTCCCCCCGCCGCGCTGACATCGACATTGACGTTTGAAGCTGCATCGAGCGCCACACTACTCATGGTGAGCGTTGCACCGGGCGTCGCGATCAGCGTGCCACCAACACTCACCACCTGGCTCGCCGTACCAGTGCCTGACAGCGCGCCGCCGGCATTCACTGTGACGAGGTTACCCGACATCGTGCCCGTCACCTGAAGCGCGGCACCGGCGTTCACGAAGACATTGCTGTTTTGCAAAGAGCCTGCGATCTGGAGAACGCTGCCAGAGATGGATGTTGCGCCGGTATAGCTGTTCGTTCCGCTCAGCACCGTCGTGCCCGCCGTTGTCGCCAGGCTGGCCGTGCCGGCGAGATTGGAAATCGTGCCGCCTGTCGATGCGACAGATCCGGCCAATGTGCCGTTCGTTAACGTGCCGCCGGCAAGCGCGACCGCATTGATCGTCTGCGCGAAACCACCGAGATTAAGCGTGCCCCCGACATTCACCCTCGCTGCACTGGTCGCGCTAAATGCGTTAGCATTGCCCGCAAGAAGCGTGGCGCCATTGATCGTCGTCACGCCCGTATAGGCATTCGCACCGGTCAATGTCGTGGTGCCGCTGCTCAGCGATAGCGTCGCGGTGCCGGACAATCCCGAGACAAGCCCTCCGGTCGATGAGATCGCACCGGCCAGCGCGCCGTTGGTCAGAGTCCCGCCCGCAAGCGCAACGCTGTCGATGGCTTGGGCGAAGCCACCGAGATCCAGCGTGCCGCCGGCATTCACCGTGGTCGCACTGGTCTGACTGAACGTATTGGCGGCTCCCGCTTGCACCACGCCGCCATTGACGACGGTCGCTCCGCCATAGTTATTCGCACCGGTGAGGATCAGCGTGCCACGATCGGTTTTGACCAGACCGCCGGCCCCTGTCAGCGCAGATTCTATTGTCGCCACCATGCCTGCACCAGCCGGCGTCCCGTCACCCACAGCGATGACCGCGCCGGGATCTTCGAGCGTGACAGCATCGCCGGTGATCAAATAACCGGACGTCGTGAACTGCATTCCGGTGACGCCGATCGCCCCGAAAGAATTATCGACGGTGACCACACCAGGTGTTGCCGAGAAAATCACGGAGCCTGGATTGGGTGACATCGTGTCGTTGAGCGTGCCCGCGGCATTGCTCCAATTGCCGTTGACCGTATTCCAGGTGCCGGTACCACCAGTCACAGGCCCGGGCGCCGGCCCCGCCGTTGCCGCACCGTTCCAGTATTGCTGTGCCTGCGATGCATGCGGGAGACAGACGGCAGCGAACGCCGTACTGGCGAGGAGAGCGTGCCGCAGCGCGTGCGACGTGGACATGATCATTCGTCGTTGAACGGGGCGCGGCATGGTCAATCAAACAAACTCACGCAAGCCAGAACGTTGTTCGCGACAGGCCCGCTTGCGTGGTCCGACCTGAATAACCCAAGACGCCATCGAATCAGCGCCAGATACCTCCGGAGAGGTATCCCACCTTAAGGTACCGCCTGACTTGCGGCCTTGCGCGGAATGCCGGCGGGCGTCGAAGTTCTGGCGGTGTGTCTGCACCGTCACAGCCGATCCGCACAGCGAACAAAAATCGCGAATAGCGCGCAATCGCTGCGCGTCCCGCGTGCATGGAACCGGCGATGGTTAAACGGAAATTAATTCGTCGGTCGTAATTTGAGGCAAATCAGCCTCAGTCCAGCGTTCCGACCATGACCCCTGCACCAACGATTCCAGGCTTCGACGGCCTGATGACGTTATCGCGCCGCGAAGGCGTCGATATTCGTCCGACATTGCTGCGGGTGCTGACGGATCTCTATGTGCAGGCACATAGCCACACATCCGACGAGGAGAAGCAGTTCATCGAACTGACCTCGCGGCTGATCGACCAGGTCGACGATGCGACGCGCGCCGCCGTGCGTGGGCGGCTGTCGATCTATCCGAACACGCCAAAGGTCATTCTCGATCAGCTGGCACTGAAGCCTGCGGCTGCACAGCAGCCGGCACCGGTCGCGCCGTCCGTTGCACCAGACATCTCTGCACCGACCCTGTCACAGCCGGCACCGCCGCCGTCGCGCATCGTCAATCGCACCATGCAGCCGAACGATGCCGCCGAGATCAGCAATCTGTTCTTCGCCGCCAATGCGTCCGAGCGCGCGAAGATGTTGCACAATCTCGCCGACACCCCGCTGCAGCCGTCGGCACGCATCCCGCTGGCCCGCGCCGAGCGCGCGATGCATATTCTGGAAATGGCCGCGTTTGCCGAGGACCGCGAGAATTTCGCGCGCGAGATCAGCGAAGCGCTGATACTGCCGCTGGCGATTGCCGATCAGGTGGTGAGCGATCCCGGCGGCGAGCCCCTCGCCTGCTGCGCCAAGGCGCTTGGCATGCACGGCGCGATCTTCCAGCGCGTATTGCTGTTCCTGAATCCGGAATTCGGCACGTCGGTGAACAATGTGTACCGGCTGTCGCGCATGTATGACGTGCTGACCGAGCGCGCGGCGCTGATCATGGTTGCCGCCTGGCGCGGCGCACATCTCGCTGCCACCCGCGCGAAATTCCGCCCGAACCTGTATGACGACGAACGCCAGCGCGCCCGCGCCGCAACGCCGATGGCGCGGCCCAGCGTCCAGCCAGGCATGCAGCCCGGTGTGGATGTCACGCGGACGCGGAATGGTTCGGGAAGCTAGTTTTTTGCCAGATCGAGAAAATGCCGCCCGGCTTTGTCTTCGATCTCGACGATCCAGAGATCCGGATCGAAGCTGATCTCCTTCTGCAGCCGCTCTTCGATCTTGCGTTCTTCCACCGCCTGCTGCGGCGATGGCGCGAAGACGCGATCGGTGGGACGGCTGTCGTCATAGGCGCTCTGCGGCGCTGGCGCGTAGAGGATCGCATTGCCATCGAGCAGCGCGAGCTTGACGAAGATCGCACCGGCCTCCTCGGCTCCGCGCCGGCGCACCGCGCCGAACACACCTTCGGTCTGGCAGCGGCGCAGATAGGCGGCCACCCATATTGCTGATTTCAAACGGCTCATGGTGCCGACGATACGACAGCCGGCCCCCGATCGCTAGTTGATCGCGCGCCCGGTCACCGTGCCCAGCTCCTGCACCAGACGATCGGACATCTGGCCAGTCACCGGCAACTTACGCTCGCGTTCGAAACGCTGGATGGCGGCCGATGTATCCGAACCGACATTGCCGGTCGGCTTGAGCTGACCATATCCATATTCGGTGAGCGCACGCTGCACGGCGGCGACGCGGCGGGTATTGGTGATAAGATCACCGAGCGGATCGGACTTGCCGGCGTGCGGAATGGCAGCCGGCGGACGCTGCACAGACTGGGTCGCCGCGGGTGCAGACGTCGCCTTCACGAGATTGCCCATGGGATCGCCGCCACGCGGCTCAGCGGGCTTCGCAGCCACAGACGGTTTCGGCTCGCTCACCGGATTGACGGGCTTTGCATCGATCATGCGCGCATCGAGCTTCGCATCGGACGACGTCAGGGTCGCATCGCTCGGGCGTGGCTTCGGCAGCGGGCTCACCACAGTCACAGGCGCCGGCGCCGGGAATGAAACCACGGTGCTGGAGCTGAACATCGGCGACGGATGATGCCCTTTCTGGAGGAAGATCGCGTTGGCGATGATCGCGCTGACCGCAGAGAACGCGATCAGGCCGGCCACCATGTCCTTGGGACTGTGCAGCACCATGCGCATCAGCAGCCCGCACTCGGCCGGCTCCTCGATGGCGACGGCGCGTGCGCGCTTGGACTTGGCGGATTTGGAATTCGCTTTAGGCACTCTTCTTCACCTGGTGGATCGTCCCGGACGACGCGCCGCGCGGCGCAACGATATTGAGGGGCGTGATATTGCTCGGCGCAGCCTGCGGCGGCGCATAATCCAACGGCAATGCGACAGTGACCGTGGTGCCTTCGCCCAACCGGCTCTGCACCTGCATCTCGCCGCCATGCATGCTGACCAGGCTCTTCACAATGGACAGGCCGAGGCCGGTGCCCTCGTGGCGGCGCTGATGATAGGTCTCGCCGGCCTGGAAGAACGGATCGCCGATGCGCGCAAGATCGTCCGCCGCGATACCGACGCCGGTGTCGCGCACGCGCACAACCAGGCGCGCCGCCTCGATTGCGGCGGTGACGGTGACGCTGCCGCCGCGCTCGGTGAACTTGATGGCATTGGACACGAGGTTGAGCAGGATCTGGCGGAACGCACGCGGATCGCCATTGACCTCCGGCAGATCCTTCGGCGCATCCGTGATCAGGTCGACACCGTTGTCGCTCGCCTTCAGCGCCAGCAGATTGCAGCAATTGATCAGTGCCGGGCGCGGCGCGAAGGGCTCGGGCGCGAGTTCGAAACTGCCGGATTCCAGCTTGGACATATCGAGGATGCCGTTGACCACCGACAGCAGATGCTGGCCGGAATCGTTGATCAGCTGCGCATATTCCTTGCGCCTGGCGGCATCCAGCATCAGGACGTCTTCCTGCGCCATCATGTCGGAGAAACCGATGATCGCGTTCAGCGGCGTGCGCAGTTCGTGGCTCATGGTGGCCAGGAAACGCGTCTTCGACGCGTCGGCGGCCTCCGCAGCGATGCGTGCCTGTTCCAGCGCCTGCTGCTGCAGCTTGCGATCGGTGACGTCGCGCAGCACCGCAACCACTTCCGTCTCGGCATTGGCCGGCGCCGGGCGATCGGCCGCGATCTCCAGCGGATGGCAGCGCATCTCGACCCAGATGAAGTCGCCAGCCTCGCCGCGCGCGCCATCACGGCGCAGGCGGAATTCGACGCTGCGGGCTTCACCGCCCCGCGCCGCATCGGACAATGCGGTGAGATAGGCCGGGCGATCGGCGACATGGACGCGATCGAACAGGCCGTGGCCGAACAGCCGCTGCGGCTGCACGCCGACCAGCGCTTCGGCCGCGGGCGAGATGAACTGCACGGTGCCGTTCGGGCGATGACGCGAGATCACGTCGCTCATATGGCGGGCCAACAGGCGATAGCGGTCTTCCTCGACATTGAGCAGCGACACGCTGGTGCGCGCCAGTGACTCCGCGCCGAAAGCGAGGCCGGCGGCATAGAGCGTTGCCGAAGCGATGCCGAAGGTCATGAACACGATGTGGCTGGCACCGGCATCCGATGCTGGCAGGCAGTCGAACGCCGTCAGCACCACCAGCATCGCAACGCAGGCGATCGCGATGCCTGAGGCAGCGGTGACGATCCGGCGCGATGCCGACAGCGCTGCCTCGATCGGCACCACGACGAGCCAGATGGCGGCGAAGCTGGCGATGCCGCCGGTGAAGATGGCAACCATCATCACGAGGCTTGCAACGGCGAGCGACGACATGATCTGCGCGCTCTCGTAACGGCCGGTGCGCGACAGGAAGTAGGACAGCAGGATCGGCGCGATCAGCCAGGCAAAGGCGGTGACCTCGAGCGCCGTCGGCGCGCCGCGCATGGCGAGATAAAGCGGAAATGCGGCGAAGGCCGCGAGACTGCCCAGCAGCCGCGGCGCCATGAAGGCGCGATGGCGCGCGCTCGTCAGCGCATCGTAACGCGCCGAGGGGTGCAACATCGCATCTAGACAGTCGCGGATGATGTTCAAACCTGTCACTCGCTTCGCTTCGACATACTCGCCTGCATCGGCGTATCGAGGCGCTCCTTCATCACCGCGCCAACCTGTCAGAGCGACATTAAACGAACACTAAAGCGATCGCAGACAGGACCATGCCTAACGCGGAAGTCTCGATTTGAAGGGAGTTTTCGCATTTTTGTTCGCCCATTGTGGTGAACGGAAACTTTCACGCGGGCATGTATGGTTTCGAAAGTATGGACACGATCGCACACGCAGCGCAGCCGCCTCCCACTCATCATGAAAGCGCGCACCTTGCGCGTCTCGAAGGATCGCGGCAGTCGATCTCATGGTTCGAGACGGCGCGGTCAGCGGCGCCATTGCGCCGCGAGGCTTCCTCACCATGAGGGGCTGAGTGAGGGCATCAATCAAAAATTTACGCCGTCTCCAATCGCATCAATTTTCGTCGAATTAATCGCTTCGCAAATACTTGAAGTTTATCGACTGCACCTAGCTTCAGTTGTCGACTGCGATCCTTCGCAACGACCTTCGACAAGACGACGGGGTTTTCATGTTCTTCCTGCTGCGCATGGCATTCTGGATCGGGCTCGTGCTCGTGCTGCTGCCGCGGGACCACACGCCCGAGGCCGACAAGACGGCTGCGCCGCAGGTCGGTGCCTCCGACGCGATTTCTGCCGCGACGGCCGCCGCCTCGGACATGAGCCAGTTCTGCAAGCGCCAGCCCGCTGCTTGCGAGGTCGGTGGCAATGCCGCCGCCTTCATCGGCGAACGCGCCAAGGAAGGCGCGCGCAAGGTCTATCAGATCATCACCGAGAAGAAGCCCGATCACACCGGATCGATCGGTGAGAGCGGCGATCAGGATCCTAGCACGGTCGCGATGGCGAAACCGGATACGCTGACTCAGGACGATCTCGCCGTCGACTGGCAATCGCCCGACGCGCCGCCGGTGCCATGAGCCCCGGTTCCAACCGGTAAATGCCGGGACCACGGTCGCATTCGATGCAAATCGCCCCTATATAGGACTGACATTTGCATCAAGGCCGCCATGACCACTGCCATCGACGACATTCGCGCCAATTTCGAACTGCTGGAAGACTGGGACGATCGCTATCGTTATGTGATCGAGCTCGGCCGCACGCTGGCACCGATGCCGGAGGACGAGCATTCCACCGCGAACAAGGTCAATGGCTGCGCCAGCCAGGTCTGGCTGTCGCGCAAGGTGGCGACCAGCGACACAGGCGCGCCGGTGCTGAGCTATCTCGGCGACAGCGACGCCCACATCGTCCGCGGCCTGATAGCGATCCTCCTGGCGCTGTATTCCGATCGCACCCCGAAAGACATCCTGGAGACGGATGCGATCGCCGTGTTCGACGAACTCGGCTTTCGCGATCACCTGACGCCCCAGCGCTCCAACGGCCTGCGCTCGATGGTCGAGCGCATCCGCAATGATGCGCGTGAGGCGCTGGAGACGGCGGGTTAGGCTTCGAACGTCTCCCCGTCTGCCAGCCACGTGCGCAGCTTCGCCGGCTTGCCCTTCGCATCCTCCGCGAAACCATAATGCCGCGCCAGCCGGTCGAGGCCGAGCTGGAGCACCACCTTGGCGGAACGCGCCGGCCAGTTGCGCTCGCGCTCGACATCTTCCAGCCCGCGCAGGAAGCAGCAGACATCCATCAACACGCCCGCGAATTCCGGACCGCAGGCATCCAGCGCGTGCCCGACCTTCTGCCGCGAGGCCAGCATTACATCGGTCATCTCGCCGGGACTGAGACCCGAGCCGCGCGGACGACCACCGGCCGGCGCCCCCCAATTGGCGGTGACGCGCGGGGCCATGTGAGCGCGGGTGAAATCGGCGCGCAGCTTCTCGCCGGCGATGAACTGATGCGGCGCGATCAGGCTGCGCCCGTCCCGGCCCTTGCGGCGGGCGAGCCAGGCCAGCGGGCTCTCGCTGTCATTGACCAGCACGCTGGCAATGCCGTCTTCGGTCAGGATTTGCCGCGTTTCCAGCGTCATATGGCGCTGGCGTTGCGGATCAATCGGATCTTGAGGCGGGCGGCGGCTTCCTGATGTTCTCATTTTGTTCTCCTTGTGAAGCCATAGGGTCACGAGTCCCGCACTTCCGCAAGCAGAATCTTGGATCAATTTCCTATTTGTGGATTAAGTCGGCGGGCCCAGCATGACGACAACGACGGCAACGCGACCCGCTGCGCCCTGCCAACCGACGCGTGTTGACCGGTCAACTTTTTGTCCCGATTTGTTCTTCAAAGGTTCCTTTGCGATGGAACCATAGTACCTATTTACGGTGCTTGCGTTGCTGGCCGAGCCCCATCTGCTTGGCAAGCTGCGAGCGCGCAACCGCGTAGTTCGGTGCCACCATCGGATAGTCAGCAGGCAGCCCCCACTTTTCGCGATACTGCTCTGGTGTCATTCCGTACTGCGTACGCAAATGCCGCTTCAGCGACTTGAAGCGCTTGCCGTCCTCGAGACAGACGAGATATTCGGCCGTCATCGACTTCTTGACGGATACCGCGGGCTTGGCCGGCGCCTGCTCCGTCACGGACGGTGCAGCGCCATTGCCGGAAACCCGTGTCAGCGCGCCATGCACCTGGTTGATCAGCGACGGCAGCTCCGCCGCCGGCACCGGATTATTCCCGACATAGGCCGAGACGATGCTCGCCGTCAGCTCGATGAAGCTCTTGCTGTTGGAGTCGCTCATGGCGCCGTCTTTCGAAAGGAGATTGCGTCAGCTTCGAGTTTCGAGATGTGCGCGCAAATCGTCGATGGAGGAGAAACGCATCAGGCCTTCCGGCATCTGCGCCTCGATCGAGCCGTCGGAATACAGCGAATAGGCCATGCCATCGACGACGCCGGATTTCAGCACGGCAACACCGGCCGGGCGCGAGGACGCCGCCGGCACCGGCTCGTCGCGGTCGGGGATCTCGCTCGGATCGGGGAGCCGATCGCTGAACCGGTCCGCATGGGTGGCCGAAGCCCGCGCGGCCTCGCGGATGGCGTCCGAAAACCGCGGACGGTCAGGCGCCGCGGGCCGCTCGCCGCGCGGCCAGGCATCCTCGAAGCGCGGCGCCTGCTCGGTGGGGGCGTCGTCGTCATGCGCGGGCTCTTCTTGCAAGGGCGCTGGCGCAGGCCCCGTCAAATCCAGTTCCAGCGCCTGAGCGACCGCATCGGTGCGCTCCTTTTCGCGGTCGCGGCGTGTCGAGGTGAACATCAGATTGCGCCGCTTCGGCTCGTCTGCGGCGCTGCTGGCAGCCGCGGCGAGACG
>Ga0209564_1001929_pt1 | contig 18515 bp, 14 predicted proteins | sample AraplaCol_mMF_r2_FD_184272 | JGI IMG/M metagenome (GOLD analysis project Ga0209564, IMG submission 184272) | Arabidopsis root microbial communities from North Carolina, USA - plate scrape MF_Col_mMF_r2 (SPAdes) (version 3) | ecosystem: Host-associated > Plants > Roots > Endosphere | place: USA...
ACTACCTTGTTTAAAGTGAATCTTGATACCGTACCGGTAGCGGTGCCGCAGCCAGTGGTAACAGGCTTGTCAAGCAGTTATTGTATTTCGGCAGACAGTCAGCAGGTGAGGATCGCTAACCTGCCTGCGGCTGGTTCCGGTATAACAGTAAAGGTAGTGCTGGATAGTACGGTACTCAACGTAAAAGCAGACAGTACTTTTGCTATTCATCCTTCCGTACTAACTGCAGGTAAACATAACGTCATTGTTACCTTCTCACGTGATACTATTCAAAAGCAGCTGTCATTATCATTTAATATTACACCGGCGGTGACGCCGATGCTGGAGGCAGCCGTCAATGTAAATCCTATTACGACAGACAGCATTCCTGTGGTGATCAGTGCTACGAATGTTAGCGGCGGAGGTAAACAACCGCTTTATACTTTCGCGTGGGACCGCAACTTTATTAACCAGCTGCAGCTGGAAGGTGGGAATAGTTCCGTAAGCGTGGATCCTGCTGCATTCAAGCTGGGGGAGAACTGGGTATATGCCCGTGTAAGGACCAGCGATCTCTGTTATACTTCGCAAACAGGTATAGACAGTATCAGGATAAATAAAACAAATATTACTGCTGTAGTAGATGTAGACAACCCCAACAAACCGGTGATCATCTACCCCAATCCTTTCCGCGATCAGATCAGCGTGAATGGTTTACAGCCTGCTAAAATATATGTGCTTTCGTTGTACGATATGAAGGGCAGGCTACTGCTGCATCAACGGGTAGTAAATCAAACAAAGGCTGTGATCAATCCACCAGCAGGGACAGGTGGCATCTATATTCTGCGGGTGTATGATGAAAAGGCGAAAAGGTTGTTAGGCGCGCAGAAGTTGGTGGGGAATTACTGATAATTAAACCGATCAAACCATATCGACATGAACAAAATTTTACTGTTGCTGGCTTTATTGCTTAGCCCATGTTTTCTTTTTGCCCAGGTGGTGTCGTTTTCGTTTACACCAGGCTATGATGTTCCATCAGAGAACAGTATCGTTAAAGACACATCCATCCGTGTGATCGTAGCGGTGTATGCACCGGGGCGTATTGCCACTGTTACTGCTGCTGCAGGTGGAAGGCAGGCTACCCTGGCGCCTTATGGCGTTCCCGGCAAGTATATTGGTACTTTAAGCTTAGCCGGTTTACCGGGAGATAGCCTTTCGTTGGTACTTGCTGCCAGTGACTCGCTGGGTAATACCGGCGATACCGCCATCGCATTTATTTACCGTCCTTTGGTGGATCCGGCGGTGTCTTTAACGATAGACAGCCTGGTCGATTCATCTGTTGCCAGGCCTTTCCTTGCCTTAGGCGCCAGGTCTGTTGGCAGCACTATACAGGTGTACAACGACGATGTTTACGCTGGACCGCCGATCTTTACGGCGGAGGACAGCATACCGGTGCTGGACCTTTCCGCTTATGACGGCAAGCGGTTAAAGCTGAAGCTGGTGGCTACGGATAGCATCGGCAGGACCACCCAGGCATTTCTCTCGGCTTTTGTTGAAAGCAGCCGCTTTCTTACACCCGTGTTGAACTCCCATGAAACGATTGTGGATGTACGGTACGGCAAAGCGCTTGTAACGGATAGGGCTACGGGCTATCCTGTGTTGGTAGACCTTGCCAGCGGGCAGCGGAGCGCTCCACTGATCAACGAAAATTTTTCTGCGAGATCTTATGTTACGAAGGAAGGAGCTGTGTTAACCGGGGCCTTCGTGTATGAATGGAGAAACGGACAGATCGTATATCAGTCGCGTGGTGAAGACCTGAAAGTAGCCGGCGACTATATGGCATGGATCAAGCCAGGCTCTGGCAAGTCTGATACTATAATGCGCAGGAACATGGCTACGGGAGTAAGAGATAGCGCTGCGCTGCTGAACTACCGCGGGGACATCGATCTCGGGCCTAACGGTATAGCCGTTTACGGCATTCAGAATGATACTTACCAGTCAAATATTTTCAGGTATGATAATGGCAAGTCTAATGCCTTATCGCCATCCATCTCAATCCGGTATAAAGAGAATCCGCTGACAGACGGTTTTGATGTAGTGTACAGTGTAAGCAGCCATTATGATGGGGACCGGAGTGTGTACTACTACAACCGCAAGAGTAATACCGATGTACAGCTGTTAAGCGTTGGCAAGAGTCCTTACACCGGCTATCAGCTGAATAACGGGTACATGGCTTTTGTAAGGGGACAGGTAGCATTGCGGGACAGTACCGGGAATCTACGGGATGTAACGAAACTGCCCGTTGGAGCTGTGGAGATTGATCTTTTAAATGAGAAAGGAGAGCTGATGGTGGCCACCCGGGACAGCGGTCATTTCTTTGTGCAAAGCAATGGTGTACAGAAAAAGGTGGGTGCGCTGCCAGTAACTGATTCGCGGGGGCGGGTTAGCCAATCATTTTATGATAATGGTGTTTGGTACCTGCTGGTAGGTAAAACTTTATTTAAGGTAAATGTAGATGGCAGTGATAGTACGGTAACTGTACCACAGCCTGTGGTGACGGGCTTATTAAGCAGCTACTGTGCGGCTGCCGATAGTCAGCGTGTGAAGATTGCTAACCTGCCTGCCGGCAATTCAGGAATAGCAGTGAAAGTGCTGTTGGATAGCACGCGGGTATTAGCAGTAGCGGCAGACAGTACGTTTACCATTAACCCTGCTGTGCTGAGTGTGGGCAGACACAATATCAGCGTTACTTTCTCCTATGATACTATTCAAAAGCAGCTGCCATTATCCTTTATGGTGACGGCTGCAGTAACACCCTCGCTGGATGTGATGGTGAATGTAAATCCTATTACCACCGATAGTATCCCGGTAGTTATTACAGCTACCAACGTGACTGGCGGAGGTAAACAGCCGCTGTATACTTTTGCGTGGGACCGGAACTTTATTAACCAGTTGCAGATAGAAAGCAATAGTAATTCCGTAACAGTTGATCCTGCCGAGTTTGAGTTGGGGAATAATGTGGTATACGCACGTGTAAGAACCAGTGACCAGTGTTATACTTCGCAAACAGGCATTGATAGCATCACGATCAATAAAACAAATATTACTGCTGTGGTAGATGTAGATAATCCGGATAAGCCGGTGACGATCTACCCAAATCCTTTCCGCGATCAGATCGGCGTTAGCGGTTTGCTGCCTACAAAAGTGTACATTCTTTCTTTGTACGACTTACAGGGCAAGCTGCTGCTGCATCAGCGGGTGGTGAATCAAACAAAAGCGGTGATAAACCCGCCAAAAGGCACAGAAGGGATTTATATTCTGCGGGTATATGACGAAAAGGCGAAAAGGATATTGGGCGCCCAGAAGTTGGTGGGGTATTAGTAATATTGTGGCATGGAATCCATTCATCAGCAAATTCTGGCGCATATAGCGCGGCATGTATCGCTTACTGCAGCAGAGCAGGAATTGTTCACTTCCCTGCTTGGTATCAGGCGGCTGTTACGTAAACAGTTCCTGCTGCAGGCAGGCGATATATGCCGCTATGAAAGCTACGTGCTGGAGGGATGTGTACGTTCCTTTTTTGTGGATGACAAAGGAGTTGAACATACCCTGCATTTTGCACTGGAAGACTGGTGGATTACTGATCTTGAAAGCTTTTTACATCAGACAGCCGCCCAGGTGAATATAGAAGCGTTGACACCGGTGACGGTATTGCAGCTGGACAAACCTTCACTGGAACGCCTGTATACGGAAGTGCCTGTCTTTGAGCGTTTTTTTCGTATATTACATCAGAATGCTTACCTGGCACAGAACAGGCGTATCCTAAATAATATTAGCCTGAGCGGGGAAGCGCGTTACATTGACCTACTGGAGCGCTATCCGCAATTGGCACAGCGCGTACCTCAAAAATATATTGCTTCCTACCTGGGTATTACACCGGTATTCCTGAGCCAGATCAGGGCCAGGCTGGGCCATAGGGAAGGAGACTGACAATTGGGACTAAACTATACCGAAATGAATAAAATTGTACTGTTGTTTGCTTTCATGTTAAGCCCATGCTTAGCGTTTGCCCAGCATTTTTCGTTTGATTTTAATGCCAGCAGAATGCCCGCGCCTAACGGTATATGGACAGATACTGCTATATACCTTGATGTAACGGTTTTTGCGCCCGGGCGGGTGGCAACGGTCACCGCTTCGGCGGGAGGCAGGCAGGCTACGCTGCAGGCTTATAACGGTGTTTATATCGGGGATTTAAACCTTTCTGGTCTGTCGGGCGATTCACTCACACTGGTGATTGCTGCTACAGATTCCCTGAACAATTCAGGTGATACATCGATCCCGTTTATCTACCGGCCCTTAAATGATCCGGCTGTAAGCGTGACGATCAACAGCCTGGCCGATGGTTATGCCGCCACGCCGGTTTTGCCGCTGGGGGCCAGGTCGGCCGGAAATAAGATCGATCTTTATCGCCTGGATAAAGTGGGCCGGCAATATTTGATCACCAGCGCCATGGATAGTATGCCTGTAGTTGATCTTTCTGCTTACAGCGGAACGCGTCTGCCACTTAGGGTGGTGGCTACAGACGCTCTGGGCAGAACCGCTTTTAAATCCCTCACTGCCTATGCTGAAACCAGTCCTTATTTAATCAGCACATTTCTAAGCTACGAGAACGTAAAAGATATCGGTTATCATAAAGCACTGGTAGCAGATAAGACCACTGGCTATCCTGTACTGATAGATATCAGCACCGGGCAGCGAAGTGCGCCTTTGATCAACCAGTCTCAGTTTAGCGGTACTATCACACCGGAAGGCGGCGTTGTACTTTCTGCTGATCAAATATATGAATGGCGTAATGGTCAGATCGTTTTTCAGCTGAATGAAACAGCGGTGGCAAAGGTATCCGGCGACTATATGATGTGGCAAAAAACGGATACAGTGGTCCGCCGCAACCGGATCACCGGAGAGATGGTTGCTGTTAAGCTGCCACCCAATACCAATCCGGATATAAGTATGGGCCCTAACGGCCTGTTAATCTTCAGCGATCAGCAATACAGGGCCGGAGATATTTATAAGTACGACAGTGGGAAAATCAACAGTATTGGCGCCGGGATCTTTGGCTATAAATGGTATCCGCTGACAGACGGTAAGAACGTTATCTATTCAACCAGCAATTTCGGTTCTTCAACTGCTTACCTGTATTTCTATAACGGCCTGGCGCAGACCAATGTAGTGCTGGACGATAGTCCTGCGAATGGTCCATCTTACGGTATGCTCTACCAGATGAATAGCCATTATTCAGCATTTATCAGGAGGAAAAAGCTGGTATTGAGGGATTCGTCCGGTACTATGCGGGAATTGACCAACTTCCCTTATTGCCCAACCTGTAGTGTACAGACGATGTTAACCCTGTTAAACGACAAAGGAGATGCGATCATCAGCAGAACGGACAGTGGGATGTTCCTTGTGAGAAATAATGGACAGATGAAGCACATTACCAACACTCCCCTGGTTGCGGATTTCAATAGCACAGGATGGGTAAGCGCTGCTTATGACGGCAGTGATTTTTACATAAGGATTGGCACCCGTCTGTTCAAGCTTAACTCGGATTCAGTCCCCGCGGTCCAGGTAAGCGATTTTGAAAAAAGAGTTAAACCTGACAGCACATTGCACTTCAGCCCTGCGGATTTTACCAGTCACATTTCGGGACCTGTAACTATGACGAAAGTTAAAATCACTGAATTACCCCGGCATGGGATGCTCAGGTATTATAACCGGGTTTTTCCTGTTAATACCATTATTGAAACAGCCACGCTGAATAATCTGATGTACACGCCTGGTAGCGGTTATACAGGAACGGATACCATCCGTTGGGTGCCGCTCAATGGAATAGAATTTACAAACGATACAGGAAGTATTTTTATCCATGTAACAGATAGTGTGATAACCGTGCAGCAGCCTGTGGTGACTGGCTTATTCAGCAGTTATTGCGTTGCGGGTAGTAGCCAGCGGGTAAAGATCGCTAATACGCCTGGAGTTGGCGGAGAGGTAGCAGTGGAAGTATTACTGGATAGTACACAGGTATTACCTGTAGCAGCAGACAGTACGTTTACCATTAATCCCGGTGTGCTGAGTGTGGGCAGGCATACTATCAGTGTAACTTTCTCCTATGATACTATTCAAAAGCAGCTGCCATTATCCTTTATGGTAACGTCTGCAGTAACGCCTTCGCTGGATGTTATGGTAAATGTAAATCCTATTAATACCGATAGTATTCCGGTGATTATTACAGCTACGAATGTGACCGGTGGCGGCAAACAACCGCTGTACAGTTTTGCATGGGATCGCAGCTTCACTAATCAATTACAGGTGGAAAGCAATAGTAATTCAGTAACTGTTAACCCTGCTGAGTTTGAGCTGGGAGTTAACATGGTATACGCACGTGTAAGGACGAGTGAGCAGTGTTACACTTCGCAAACTGGTATTGACAGCATTACGATCAATAAAACAAATATTACTGCTATAGTGGATGTAGATAATCCTGGTCATCCGGTGATCATCTATCCTAATCCCTTCCGTGAGCAGATCAGTGTGAATGGCCTGCAGGCAACGAAAGCATATATTCTTTCCTTGTATGATATGCAGGGGAAATTATTATTGCACCAGCGGGTGGTGAATAAAACGAAGACTGAGATCAGGCCGCCTGCAGCAGGTGGCAGTATTTATATCCTGCGAATCTATGATGAAAAGGCGCAGCGACTGATCGGATCACAGAAGCTGGTAGGATATTAAGCCATGATGCCTCCGTCATCTCCAGGCTGGTAGTAAACGAATAGGGGTTACAAACTTCGTTTACCTGCGAGCCTGGAGTTGACTTGAGTTGGGCCGTTTATGAGATATTATCACAATTATTTTGGGGTTAACTATCAACTAAAACTAATCGCTAAGAGCACATTATAAAGGTAGCATCACGCAGCGTAGTGTATTTGCGTTGCGAAATGACGTTTTTTGTTAAACTATTTTAATCGTATTTATTAAATTAATTTAACCGGATTCGGTTATAGCTGTAGCAATTTTGTGTACATAAAAAACGGATGTTATGTACACGAATAATGAATTCACTCCCGCCGCTTTTAATGCACTCAGTTTAGGTAGTCATCAGCTCAGGAACAGGTTTGCAGTCGCCCCTATGTCTCGCGTAAGTGCAGGTTTAGACGGAGTTCCTGCCGTTAACATGCAAACCTATTATGAAGCATTTGCTTTGGGTGGTTTTAGCCTGATCATCACAGAGGGAATATATACAGACGGGATAGCAGCGCAGGCTTATCCGCAGCAGCCTGGTTTGGTAACGGTAGCACAGCAGCAGGGATGGAAACAGCTAACAGCGCGTGTAAAACAACATGGTGCTGTATTCATTGCGCAGCTGATGCATGCGGGTGCTTTATCGCAGCATTTGGCAAATACCTGGGCGCCGTCTGCAGTACTACCGCTTGGGAAAAAGATGCCCGAATATGGAGGCGGCGATGGCGCCTTTCCTCTGCCACATGCCATGACGGCAACAGAGATAGCTGCTGTTAAACAGGGTTTTGTGCAATCAGCTTTGCATGCGTGTACTGCTGGTTTTGATGGAGTGGAGTTGCATGCCGCTAATGGTTATTTGCTGGATCAGTTCATGACGGACTATATCAACACACGAACAGATCTGTATGGTGGAAGTATTCCCAATCGTTTTCGCATAATAAAGGAGATCATTGAAGCAGTAAGGGCGGTAGTACCCGTGGGTTTTATCGTCGGTCTTCGTTTGTCGGAGGGTAAAGTGAATAACCTGCATTATCGTTGGCAGGATGGCGCTGGAACAGCGCGCGCAATACTGTCGGAAGTTGCTGCGGCGAATCCAGACTACGTTCATATTGCAGCGGAGGCAGGCAACTGGGCGGCAGAAGCCACTTATCCTGACGGTACTTCTTATACAGGATTGGCAAAGCAGCTTACCGGTGTACCTGTAATTGCCAATGGCGGGCTGCATCAACCAGCGTTGGCAAAGCAGGTGTTGGAAGAAGGGCATGCAGATATCTTAGCAATTGGTAAAGCTGCAATAGCTAATCCTGACTGGCCCTTACGAATTCAACGTGGTGAAAGCACTATTCCTTTTCATCCGCGTATGATCAAACCCCATGCGAACATTGAACATACCTGGAAAGTGCTGGTGGAAGCAGTTACACCGCTATAAATATCTTTTGATCAGTGGATGTTTCCTGATCAGGTGGCTGAGTATCCAGCTGCCAGTTAATGCAACAATAAATGTGATGATGAATTTTATAACAGCAGGCGCTGATACAGATAGCAAAGCATATTGGCACCATACTACAAAAATGTAGTGCAACAGGTAAACACTGTAAGCGTTGTCAGAGAGCGAAGTCCACCAGCCCTTAGGTGAATATACCAGTGCTTTGAAAGTGCTAACAAAAGCAACGCAGCTAAAAGTACAGGAGAGTACGTATATGGTATAATAGATCAGCCAGCCGGTCAGTGAAGGTATTTTGCCCTGCTCAACCATTTGCCTGAGTGGCGTTGGTATTATCGTTAGCAGTGTATACATTAACAGGCAGCTGGCTATCCATAAGGGCCACTGTTTGATGAATTGATTGGAGAAGTTATCTCCAATCAGGGCGCCCAGTACAAAGTATCCGAAATACAGCAGTATCCGGCTTTTCTGGAAGTCGAAAGGACCGATGCCTGTCCAGGTATAGGGACCCAACCACATCGCTATAGGCACATATAATATCCAGGTGATGAGCGTGAGACTGATGATCAGTGTGCCTGCGGGTAAATTGCCGATGGACCTGTTCTTTAGCAAGGGATAAAGTAATGCGACTATGATATTATAAAGGAAAAGTACCCAGATAAACCAGGGGGGACCAACCGGCCATGCTTCGGTAGTAAAGTAATCGATGATATAAGCTTTGATATCATGACTGCCGTGCGCTACATAGTAGGCAGGATAATAAGCCACCAACATCAATAAGGTAACGCCAACAGCAAATGGCAGGAACAGGCGATAGCACCGGTCGCGTATAAAAGCGGCGATGCCTTTTCTGGCGAGGCTGGGTAATACAAACATGCCGCTGATGAAGAACATGAGTGACATGAAGAAGACATCGTTGAAATTCTCGAAGATATCAATCCCTATCCAGCGTTCCTTATCAACAATGGGATGGGTAGATAGGATGTAGGCCTGCTGATTGAAACTGGCGAAGGTGGTATAGGCCAGGGAGGAATGGTGGGCCACTACCAGTACGGTAATGGAAGAACGGAGATAGTCTATCCACAGGGCGCGGTTGGGTGCAGGCATGCAGGGCTTTATAAAAAGATGCGGTGGCAGTGAAAAAGTTGCTTACCAGGCTCCTTATTATGAAGGGGCCTGGCGAGCAAGGGTGTTTTAATATTTCCGCTTTTTGCGCAGGGCATTTACCTGTTTGGATATTTTGCCGAACTGATGTTCCATTCTTCTTTTTTCCAGGGCACTGGCCTGGTAGTGGTGTTGTTCGCGGATCAGTTTCAGGTAATTGTGGTATACGGCTACGGGCAGTGTTCCCTGCTCAAGGCCTGCTGTTACTGCGCAGCCGGGTTCCTGCTGATGCGTGCAATCACGGAAGCGGCATTGGTTGGATAGTTCTTCTATCAGCGGATGGTGGAAACTAACACTTTCGTCTGCATCCAGGGTAAGGCCGAACTCCCGCATACCGGGCGAATCAATGAGCATACTGCCATTGGGCAGCATGACAAGATGCCTGGCGGTGGTAGTATGTTTGCCTTTATTGTTGAAGGTGCTAACGCCGCCTTCCTTTTGTATTGCCACGCCGGAGAGGGCGTTGAACAAAGTGCTTTTTCCTACACCGGAGGAACCCAGTAGGGCGAAAGTCTTGCCAGGCAGCAGGTATTGCATGGCCCATTCGTTCAGCTGATCATGATCCAATGCACTGGTAAGGAGCACAGGGCAGTCATATCCCAGTGCCAGCACTTCCTGACGGCAAGCTTCCGGATCATCTGCCAGATCTTGTTTGTTCAGGATAACGATGGGTTGGATCCCGCATTGATACACCTGCTGCAGGTAGCGTTGCAGCCGTTGGAGGTTGAAGTCGCGGTCGAGGCCTTGGATGATCAGGGCGGCATCGATATTGGCGGCGATCACCTGTTGCTGGCTGCTTTTACCGGGGAGTTTCCGGCTCAGGGCATTTTGCCTGGGGAGGACATCGATGATGATGCTTTGGTCGTAGTAATGTTTACAAACGATCCAGTCGCCTACTTTAGGCAGTTCCCAGGTTTCCTTGCCGTTCATGAGCGTACCCGCCAGCATGGCGGGGGAAGGCCCCGTAGGCGTAATGATAGTATGATGATAGCCGTTGATGGCGGTGATCCGTCCGGCTTCGAGGCCCTGACTGATAAAGGATGTATAATGATGTTCAAAATGGCTGTTCCAGCCGTATTGTGATAATGATGATGACATTGTTGAAATAGGTTACAGCGCTGTGTGTGCAGACAAATAGCAGTGTCCGGGCAACAGGGCATTGATTCATAAAACATATGAAATAACGGAGTAGAAGAAACGCAGGGGAATTTAAGCAGCGTTTAAATTACCAGCTGCGTTAAGCGGCAATCATTCCGGCAGACGGGCGATATGTGGTATTGATGAGTTTCATACGGGGCGAAGATAGGAATTTTTAGCGATTTTTTACAGGAATGACGAGTTTCAGTCCGGACCAGGTATCATCGATCGCACAGACTTTTACATCTACGAGGCCATTGGCCAGGGCGATGGAGCGGATAACGTCTTCTGTAACATCAGTAGGTACTTTGGAAGCTTTCTTCGGCCAGGAGATCCAGATCATGCCGTTGGGAATGATTTCGGCTTTCAGTGAAGGAAGCTCGTTTTTTAGTTGTTGCGCTTCCCTGGTGAAGTAGTGGATAAAGTGCTTGTGAGGCAAGGGCTCTTTAATGATGTTGAGCGTTTTGGGAATATCGTTGAACAGGTAGAAATAGTGAAGCGGAGCGTTGATGATACGGACATTGAAGCCTTCTTTCATGCCTAGTTTTTGGGCGAGGGGAGTAGCGGAGTAACCAGCTGTAGACATAATGGATCGGGAAATTGATTGGTTTGAAGGTAGGGATTTTTATTTGAGTTTAATAGACGGGAGGCTGGCTTGAATAAGCCGGCCTCCCTTAGGTGCATTCGATGGAAATTAACATTTACATAAAGACCTGTCTACATATGTTTTATTGCCATTCTTGTTTATGTAATAGCAGCCGCCTCTGGGGCCACGGTTGAGTGGTTTGCCTTTGTAGGTGCCGCAATCGGTGAAATGAATTAAATGGGAGTAAGCAGAAGAGCCGGTGGCTTTAGTGGTTGCTTTGGGAAAAGCAAGGGATAAAAGGATTATGGGGATGAGTGATAGCTTTTTCATGTGAATGGTGGTACAGGATTCAATAGAGGGTGGTTAAAATTTGGGGTGCGATTAGCTAGTGTTGAGCGAATGTAGGATTAATTAAAGGTCTGTGGAGTAACATTTTTGTGTGGTTTTTGAGGGGAGGGGGATAGGGAAAGGGAGGAGGGGTGTGTTTTAGCAGGGAGTGATCCTGGAAGAAGTATATCCGTCGGGTTAAATTATAAATTCGGGGGTTTATTTAATTAGATGCTTTATGAGCTTGTTTTAGCAGTATATTTGTCGGATAAATATTAATCCCAATAGTATGAAAAGCGATTTAATAGCGGAGTTGTTTCAAAAGTTTGAAGAGATTTGTTACCTCCATGAAGGTGTTGAATGTTGGAGTGCGCGGGAATTGCAGGAAGTCTTTAGCTATACTGAATGGAGGAATTTCCTAAAGGTACTTGATAAAGCAAAGAAAGCCTGCGAAACCGCTGGGGCAGCGGTTTCTGATCATTTTGTTGAAATCAACAAAATGATCGATCTGGCCAGGGGCGCGCAAAGAGGAGTAGACGATATTGCTCTTACCAGGTATGCATGCTATCTTATTGCTCAAAACGGAGATGCGGCAAAGCCGCAAATAGCCTTCGCCCAGACTTATTTTGCCGTACAGACGAGAAAACAGGAGATAATAGAACAGAGATTACTGGATGTGGCGAGGGTCACAGCAAGGGAAAAGCTTACACAGTCGGAGAAAAAGCTTTCGGGAATTATATATGAACGTGGAGTGGATGAACAAGGATTTGCTATCATCAGATCGAAGGGAGATCATGCGTTATTTGGTGGATTGAATACGCAAGCTATGAAACGGAAATTGAGTGTTCCTGCTACAAGGCCACTAGCCGATTTCTTACCTACTCTTACACTGAAGGCTAAAGATTTTGCTACTGAGCTAACAAGCCATAACGTTGTTGAAAAGGACTTGAAGGGAGACACGCAGATTTCTAAGGAACATGTCGACAATAATTCCGAAGTCCGGAAAATACTGCTAAAAAGAGGGGTAAAGCCGGAGCAACTACCACCCGCAGAGGACGTTAAGAAGCTTCAGCGGAAACTTGATGGAGATGAGAAAAATGTACTGAAGGAAGCGAAGAAGAGGAAGTAAGTGAAATCGTTTGGAATGCAACCAACCAGCTTTTAGATCAGCATCTTCTTGAAAGCTATCTTGTGATAGGTATATGGCAATTAAGGGAGCTTACAGGGCTTGAACATATATTAATTGCTGTTGCATAGCTATATTATTTACAGAACAGTTCAAGGCGGCTGAGAATAGCCTATTCCCCAGATCCTTCAACCGATAATCTCCACACATGAGAAGACTACTACTTATCCTAATTGTTGCGCTATTTGCTTGCTCAAAAGACTCTGATAGTCCGAGCTCAGGCTGCGGTAGCCATAACGGTCACGCTTTACACAAAGGCCCAGACGGAGGCTGTTATTACATCAATAGCAACGGAAATAAAACATACGTAGATAGGTCAGAATGTAATTGTTGATAAAAGGCCCAGGTAACTGGGCTTTTTTATGTACCCTCCGCCCATCCCCTCAGCTGCACGCGTCATGCAAAGTACGGTTTGGGTTCTTTCAATTAAAAAGCCCCGGTTAAAAACCGAGGCCCAAATTTCTTTAGTTTTTTTTGCGACCCGACAGAGCCAAGAGGGCTAAATCAAGCCGACTCAAAAATAGGGGACTGCAGCCTCCGGATGAATCCTACTTACTTGTGGGGTCTCCCCGGCCTCTAGGGCGTTTCAGACTCATTGCAAAACTACAGTATACTATCGTTATACCAGTTAACTGCATGTTAATACGCGTTTGCGAAAGCTGATTTTCTTAATCACCCATTCAAATGCTTCATAAATATCTCCGGATACCTCGTCCCCGCAACACTTCCCGCCGGTAATATAGCATTAATCGCTTCCAGCTCTTCAGACGTTAACCTAGCACCTCCCGCTCCTAAATTCTCCTCCAGATACTTCACCCTTTTCGTTCCCGGTATCGTAATAATATCATCCCCTTGCGCCAGCACCCATGCAATGGCCAGCTGTGAAGGCGTACAATGCTTTTGCTCCGCCAGTTCTTTCACCTTTTCCACCAGCTCCAGGTTCTTATAAAAATTTTCTCCCTGAAATCTCGGCATATGTGCACGATGATCTTTTATATCTTCCGGCTTTTGGAATTCGCCACTCAGCAATCCGCGACTTAAGGGAGAGTATGCCACCAGCCCAATACCTTCTTCTCTCAATGCAGGCAATACTTCCTGTTCAATATCCCTGGTCCACAAAGAATACTCTATCTGTAAGGCTGTGATCGGATGTACTTTTGCCGCTCTCTTGATTGTAGCTGCAGACGCTTCGGATAAACCGATATAACGAATAACACCAGCCTGTATTAACTCCGCTAAGCCTCCTATCGTCTCTTCTATAGGAATAGTGGGATCTACCCTTGCAGGAGTGTAAAGATCAATGTAATCTGTTTTTAAGCGCTGCAGGCTGTATACTACGGCATTCTTCAGATGCTCCGGACTGGTGTTTACTCTGCTATATCCCGGCATACCACCTTTTCCCGGTACCATCATCATTCCTGTTTTTACAGAAAGAAATGCCTGTTCCCGTTTGCCCTTTAATGCTTTTCCTATCAGCTCTTCATTATGACCTGCCCTGTAAAAGTCTGCTGTATCAAGAAAATTGGCGCCAAGTTCCAGCGCCCGTTCAATCGTTGCAATAGATTCTTTTTCGTCGGCCTGACCATAAACGCCGGACATACCCATACATCCTAATCCGATGGCAGCTACAGCCGGTCCGCCTTTTCCCAGTTGTCTTTTCATTACTTCCATGATGAATGTTTTTTGATAGGACAAAGGTAGAAGAGCAGTCTATATGCCAGCCGGACAAATCATCTTAATAACCGGACAAATTCCTTGCCTCTGATGTAAATTGTGAAACGGTATACCCTGTTATCTTTCTAAACAGCCTGGAGAAATAATCCGGATCATTAAATCCCAGCTCAAAGGCCACTTCCTTTACCGAGATTTCGCTATAATACAGTTTCCGTTGGGCTTCAAGTATAAGGCGCTGGTTGAGATATTCTTTAGCAGACAGTCCGGAGAACTCTTTAACAACATTATAGAGATAAGTTGTATTTACTGCCAACCGCCTGCAAATTTCTTCAATAGAAAGATGCTGGGTCAGCTCTTTTTCTACCAGTAGTTTAAACGCAATGTATTTTGTCAGTTTCTCATTAACCCCTGACTGTGTTTCCTGCTGTTGGAAATAAGCATGATTGATCTCTGTTAATATGCTATCCAGGTAAGTAATGATTAACGTAGTAGGCGAATCTTTTACCTGTAAAAGCTGACACAGGCTTTCAAAAGCCCAGGAAATTCTTTGAACAGCATCCTCCTTAATTGTTACTAATTGGTTTTGCAGCGGGTTAATAAGAAACGGAAATGATTTGGGAAGCAGGGAAAGACACTGTTCATCAATACTCAGCTTGTAGTATTCCATTTCCTGGTGCTTCGGTGGGGGAATGTGAATCTGGCAAGGTAATACAAACAACAGCTGATTATCTGAAACAGCTATGGAATGCATATCTACCTTATGTACCGCATGCCCTTTTTTAATGAACAGGAAAAAGTATTGGATCTTTTTATGTGGGCGTAAAAATGCTGCTGCCAGTTCATCAGATAGTTGTCCAAATGTATTGGATTTGACTACGATGAAAAGCTTTTCATGCTGCTTTAATGTTTGTATTACTTTAGAAAGATCCTGCATGGTAGCACGATTTACAACTTTATCTTTAGCCCCAACTCTTGCTTGAATATCAGTAATGCTTCAGCATTTCCTTTTGCATCATCAACCGGGTGATGTGTATGCTTTGTTTTTCGCAGATGTTTAAAGTTTTTGAAAGTGTCTTTTTCCATCCCTTTGTAAAGACTGCCTAAATTCTGTGAGCTATGTCCAAATGGATTAGCCCCAATAAAGTGATGAAAATACCAGCAAACAAACATCCAGTCAAAACCGTTATTATCGCTGATGAAGAGCGGTCTGTCAGAAGAGACCTTTTCTATCCAGTTTTTAAAATCAGCCATCACCTGAACCGGATCATTAAATAAAAGGGTGTCTTCGCGGGTAAACCCTGAAACGGCTAATGCTTCAGGAATGAATTTTTCGGAAATGGGTTTGAGCTGTCCGTAGAATGTTTGATCAAGCGTTTCATTTACGAGCACAGCTCCGAAAGAGATCATCGAATAATCACCGGGTATAGGGCCATCGCTTTCAACATCTACCATTATGTAAGCCATCGTCTGGTCAAATTTAAAATTTAAAAGTTCTTTGGGATGTAGTGCTAACGCTTTCGCCAACTCAACCAAAGTTGTAAAGGTAATATAGATCGGTACATTCCCGGATAATATAACTGACGTCTGTTCATAACATTTATTTTAATTGCTGACATTGCAATATTAAATCGAAGCCCAAAACGAAAAAAATGGGATGTCGGTTTTGGCGGAAATTGCCGAAAATGACCCGGAGTTGCCCCATCAATACCCGCATAAAAGCCCTTTTTATCCCACTGAAACCCCTATGAAACCCCAGATTAGTATATCTTTACTCCCCGGAAATCTAAACTCCTCCCATCATGCGCTCCTTGGCCTTTTTATTCCTGGCAGCTATTGCCTTACTATCCGCAAAACCAATGGATTATGCTGTAAAAAGCACTCCTCCGGATACCGTATACAACCACCTTTTCACGGTTGGGGTAGGCGCCGGACTTATCGGCGGTCTGTACGACGGCTTTTATCCCTTCAGTGAACTGACAAAACACGGTGATTTCGGCCTGGGTGCTCCCGATAAACTGGACGGAGAGATCATGATCTTTCGCGGTAAGGTGTATAAAACCCAGTACACAGGAAAGACTTTCCTGGCAGCTATTGCTGACCTGACTCCCTTTTCTATGGTCAATTTCTTCCAGCCCGATATCAAAATAACGCCGCATCAGAGCCTGGATAAGGCAGCATTATTCCATCTCCTGGATAGTGTGCTGACTAACACCAATGGCATGTACGCCATCCATATCAGCGGTAAATTCAGCTATATCAAAACACGCGCTTTTCCGCCCGTTCAGGAGCATCAGCATACTCCCCTGGCAGATATGCTCAACCTGCAGCATTTCTTCGAATTTAGGGAGACGCAGGGCGATCTGATAGGTTACCGCCTACCGGTGTTCATGGATAATACCAACATTTCCGGTTATCATTTTCATTTTCTTTCTCAGAAGAAAGACGCCGGCGGTCATATCATTGACCTGAAAGCAGAAGATATTACAATTGAAATAGACACGCTGGATAGCTACACTATAAAAGTTCCCGCTAACAAAGATTTTGAACAATTCGACTTCAAAAAGAACAGGGCAGAAGACATCAAAAGCGTTGAGCGTGGAGGCAAACACTAACAGCCATGACCACACAGTTTGACAATATCTTTGAACACCGTCCCCTGCTTTTCGCCATCGCCTACCGCATGATAGGAGAGAAGCAGGAGGCGGAAGATATTGTGCAGGACGTATATACCCGTTGGCTGGAAATGGATACCAACCAGGTTGAACAACCCCGTCACTACATGATGCGGGCCGTTACCAACCGTTCTATTAACCGCCTGAAAGTATTGCATCAGCAAAGAGCGCTGTATCCGGGGCCCTGGCTGCCCGAACCGCTAGCGGATATGGATCTGCCGGAGATTAGTCCCAATACCGGTAATGATCTTTCCATCGGCTTTCTCTTCCTGCTGGAAAAACTGAACCCGCTGGAAAGGGCCATCTTCCTCCTACGCGAAAGCTTTGACCTCTCTTATAAAGAGCTGGAAACCATCCTCGACATCCCCGAAAGTACCTGCCGCCAACACCTGCATCGCGCCAAAGAAAAGCTGCAGAAGGATAAGAAACGCTTTGAATCAGATGTTAGCCGCCACCAGGAGCTGCTGGAGGCCTTTATCGCCGCCTGCATGAATCAAAACCAGGAGAAACTGATCTCTCTGCTGAAAGAAGATATCAGTTTCTATGGAGATGGCGGCGGCAAGGCCTCTTCCGCTACCCATCCGCTGTTTGGGCGCGATCCGGTATCCCGTTTTATACTGGGCCTTTTCAGAAAAGCCCCGGTACCTACTCCCTTATATAAACTGCTGATGGTGAACGGCTTACCGGCGGTGGCCCTTTTTGATGCCCATACCCAGGCGCCCATTACCTGTATCTGTTTTGAGCATGAAGGCGAGGCCATCACCAGCTTCTTTTTTATCCGCAATCCCGATAAATTGAAAAATATCCGCTACGCGGGATAAAAAACTGTCACGAAAAGGCTGAGGGCTTGTCTTCCTGTAAAATACTGTTTACAATGGAACATCAATTAAGACTGCAGCCCATCGAAAAGCCCAAAAGTTTGTACGTACAACTGGGATACTGGTATTTTAAGAAAATGATCGGTAAAGTGATCACCCCCGCCAAGGTGGTGTACGCCAGGGTACCGAAACTCATGAAAATAGCTTCTCTTTTCTATAAGATCAGCGAACAGGCGCCGCTCAGCGATGATCTGAAAATAATGATACATGCGCTGGTATCAGACCTGAACGGCTGCGCTTTCTGTATCGATATTACCCAGGCATATGCCATGCACAAAGGCAGTTCCATGAAGAAGCTGGGCGAGCTCCACAGTTTCGCCACCAGCGAGCTGTTCTCGCCCGCAGAAAGGGCCTGCCTGGCCTATGTAAAGGAAGTAACCCTGCACAAACAGGTGCCGGATGAGATTTTCAGGGAGCTTCAACAGCATTTCAGTGAGGAAAAGATCATTTATATCACCTTTCTCGCTGCTTCTGAAGCGTATTATAATACAGTAAACCTGGCGCTGGGAATTGGATCAGACGGTCTTTGCGCCCTGCAATAGCACTAAACGAAAAGTCCTCTGGAGAACCAGAGGACTTTCTTTTAACACAACTAAAAAACAATCAAAATTAAATTTAGCAATAAAGCTAATCAATTCACAACCGCTCATCAATCGGGTTTCTTCCCATCTAA
>Ga0209564_1001930_pt1 | contig 18511 bp, 24 predicted proteins | sample AraplaCol_mMF_r2_FD_184272 | JGI IMG/M metagenome (GOLD analysis project Ga0209564, IMG submission 184272) | Arabidopsis root microbial communities from North Carolina, USA - plate scrape MF_Col_mMF_r2 (SPAdes) (version 3) | ecosystem: Host-associated > Plants > Roots > Endosphere | place: USA...
CAAGGTCAAGCGCCTGTTCGAAGACTACGAGCAGGTTTAGCGCAACTACTTCAAGGAAACCGGCATCTTCCCCATCATGCACACGGTGGCGATACGCCGCGACGTCTACGAGGCCAACCGCTGGGTGGCGCGCTCCATGATGAAGGCGCTCGAAGAGTCGCAGCGCCGCACCTATGAAGATCTTTACGAAACCGCGGCCCTCAAGGCCATGCTGCCCTGGCTGACCTCGCATGTGGAGCAGGTCAGGCGCGAGATGGGCGAAGATTTCTGGCCCTACGGCTTCGAGAAAAACCAGGCTACCTTGCAAACTTTTTTGCGCTACTCTTTTGAGCAGGGCCTGTCCAAACGCTTGCTCAAGCCCGAGGAGCTGTTCGCCCCCGAATCGCTTGAGGCCTTCAAGATATAGGTGGCCCGCAAGCGCTGCCGTGCACGCAACAAGATGAGGCTGGATGTCTGACACCTACCTGGGCTACCTGCTTGCAAGCGGGGCCTTGCTGCTCTTCACGGCCTCCATCCTGATCACCAAAGCGGCCTCCAGCCGCCTGGACTTGGGCCTGGGCTTTCTGGTCGCGACCTCCACCAATGTTGTCTTTTCCGCGCTGGCCCTGCTGGTGCAATCGCAGCTTCGCAGCGACAGCCTGCAGTGGAACCTGCCGGCCTTCTGTATGTTCGCCGCGGCGGGTGGTTTTTCCACTTACCTGGGGCGCTGGTTTTTTTATGAGTCCGTGGTGCGCTTCGGGCCCGCCAAGGCCAGCATCTTCCAGATCAGCAGCCCGCTCTTCACGGCCATGATGGCCTGGCTGCTGCTGGGCGAGCGCCTGACCCTGCATGTGGCGCTGGGCATGGTCATGGCCATCGCCGGGCTGATCCTGGTGAGCTGCAAGCCGGATGCTTTCTCGCGTCGCAGCTCCGCCGCAGCGGTAGCGGCGGACGGCGAGCCCGCACCCGCCGCGGTCAAGCTGGAAAATTCCCGCGCCATGCAGCGCCTCATGCAGTCGGTACTGATACTGGGCATGGGCAGCTCGCTGGCCTATGCCATCGGCAACGTGCTGCGCGGAAGCGCCGTGCGCAGCTGGAACGAGCCCGTCCTGGGCGCCCTGATAGGCGCGACCTGCGGCCTGGTGCTGCAGCTGGCTTTCAGTGCCGATAAAAGCGGCATTGCTTCGCGTCTGCGCGCGGCAAGCCGCAGCGGCTTGGCGCTGTTTTCCACCATAGGTGTGACCACCATCGCGGCGCAAATGTGCGCCATCGGGGCCATGCGCTACATACCGCTGTCAGTCGCCACGCTGGTGACCTTGTGCACACCCATCCTGGTTTTCCCGCTCAGCCACCTGCTGTTCAAGAACCAGGACAGGATCACTGCGATCACCCTGGCCGGCAGCGGCTTGACCTTGCTCGGCATCGCCATCATCGTGATGCGTTAGGCCTGTTAGCCTCGATTTTGAGAAAAAACAGGATGAATTCTGGCGGCAAGCTTGCAAGCTGGCTCGCCTGAACAAAATGGTTCAGAAAGACAAAATGACTTTGCCGAAGTGTTTTCCCGAATGAAGGCGCTGAAGCGCCTGCGCGGCATTTGTCCAATGGGTGACGGAGTCAATCATCGGTTTTGTCTTCGTCGATGCCATTGCGCGGACCAGTTCCTGCAACATTCGTCGTGAACCGACCGGAATTCCTCGAACGGTCGCCTGCTTGCGAAAAATATCCAGGGGATTGATCCCCCCATCAACGCCTCCCAGATAGCCGATCACGTTAATTTGGCCTCCTGGGCGAATGGACTTCAGCGAGTGTTCGAAGCTTTGGGGGCCGCCGACCTCGATAACGTGATCGACACCCCGGCCGTTCGTCAGTTTGAGAACCTCAGCTGACCAGTTGGGATATTTCCTGTAATTGACTTTCCCCAATATGCCCGGCGTACTCAACTTCTCCAGCTTCTCATCGCTGCCGGAAGTAACCACGACCTGCGCACCCGCCATCTCGGCGAATTGCATGGCAAACAGGGACACCCCACCGGTTCCCTGCACCAGCACCACTTCACCTGGCTTGACTCCTCCGGAAGTGACAAGGGCATTCCACGCCGTGGATGCAGCGCAAGGAAGGCTCGCTGCCTCGATGTCGCTAATTTCCGGCGGCACGACCACAAGCCTGTCTTCGCTTGTCAGAAACTGCTCGCTCAAAACACCGTCTGAAGGTCCACCCAGCGGCGCTCCCGCGACACTCGCATCAAAGGATCCGTCGTGCCACCTTTCCCAAAACGCTACAACGGCCCGGTCGCCTTTTTTTACCCGCGTGACGTCTTTCCCTACCTCCATCACCTCGCCTACGCAGTCGGACATCGGCACGAGCGGCCGCTTGAAAGGCGTGTGATAGGAGCCCAGCACTATTTCAACGTCGCGGTAATTCAGCCCGACCGCCCTGACGCGCAAAAGAACTTGCCGAGGCCCTGGCAGGGGAGCTTCCCGGCTGATCAACTTCAGTCCGTCAAAGCCATTCTTTTCGATCACGATGGATTTCATGCTTTCCTCATGTTGGTTTTGTCTGGTGGATGCACTATCCTTCAGTGGAAAACATTAATCAAATTGATTATTTTGATAATTTATATTCTGAAAGTGCATGATGCTCGCTGAGTTAAAAGCGCTTGTTCTTCTGGCTGAGACAGGCTCCATTCAAGCGGTCGCGGATCGCATTCCATTGACGCAGCCAGCTGTCACACGGCAGTTGCAACGCCTGGAAGAAGTGCTCGGTACCACGCTGCTGGATCGTCGCGCAAAGCCGGCGCGTCTCACCCCCACTGGTCTGGCTGTGTTGGGGCACGCCAAAAAGGTTCTTGCCGCTTTTGAGGAACTGAAGAACGCAGCCGCTACAGACGCAACGCCAACCGGTGATTTCAGGGTTGGAATAGCCCATGCCCTGGCTGAACCCGGCGTTGTCAACAGCCTTCAATATCTGAAGCAAAATTTTCCAGGTCTGAACCTGCAACTGACTGCGGGATGGACAAACGAACTCATTCCAAAAGTGGACAAAGGCGAGCTGGACGCCGCCCTTGTCATGGTGGCAGGAGCGAGGGACCAGTTGGCTTTGTTGCCCGGTCCGGTATTGGCCCACGACGACCTTGTCTTTCTTGCCTCCCGCGACCTGGCTCTGCCAAGAACCCCCTCCCTTGGCGAGTTAAATAAGTTCGGCTGGATTCTCACACCAGATACCCTTTGCGGATCACGTGCCTCATTACGCGGCGCGGTAGAAAAGGATGGCTCGCAATTCCGTATCTCGGCAGAGGTCCACGACATGGCCCTCCAGGCATCGCTGATCGAAAGAGGCCTGGGTATCGGAATGCTTCCTAAACGCAAGGCAGGAAGTTTGAAGCGATCCGGCTTACGCGCCATCAGCGTGCGCGGCCTGGACTTGCATATGCGGATCGCACTCATCAGGGCGCCATATCTGGGCAGACTTCAAGCTGCTGCAGACCGCCTGCAAGAAAACCTGGCGATTGAACTTCGCCGAAATCCGGGCCGTTAGAACCTTAATTCCGCTGACCGATTGCGCTCTTATCTGGCCTCAAGACCCTCAAAGCATGTGCTAAGTACGAAAGCGATGATTTCATCGTTGGTGTAGAGGTCGCCCATTTTCAGGAATTCCAGAACCGGATCGCAGGCGCGCGCGTACAGGGTGTATAGCACCGCGATGGGCGGGAGCTTTGGGTTCAATGCGCCAAGCGCCTGCGCTGCCTCTATCCAGGCGCCCAGGCGGTCGCTTACGTCCATGAGCCCGTCCATGTAGTCCTTGTTGCCCATCAGCGCGGTGCGCAGGCTGGAGTTCTGGCTGGGCAGCGAGGGCATCTCTCCTGCCAGCTTGAGGCCCATGGTCCACGCCACTACTTGGCGCAGCTTGTCCACAGCAGGCAAGTCCGGCTCCAACGCATCCAGGAAGCCCTGCGCCCGGCGCATGACCGAGACCATGGCCGCTGCCGCCAAGTCCTCCTTGCTGGGGAAATGCTTGTAAAGGCTGGCTTTGGCAATACCCACGTCGGCGGCCACCTCGTCCACCGTCATGGCTTCAAAGCCTTTTTCAGCGAGCAACCGGTTGACCGACTGGATGATCGCGTCTTCACGCGCCAACAACATTTGTGCCTTGAAGGAGATTTTCGCTGTGCCGGTACTGCTCATAGCTTGAGTTTAGCCGCTTTGGTTTTAAAAAAGAATGTAATGATAGTATTATTACTGTATAGTTTTAATAAATACTGATCAGTATAAATTTGGTCCAGACAATTCAAGGAGTAGGGGTGCCGATCAAAGTAGCCATCGTGGGTTCGGGCATTTCAGGCCTGGCGGCCGTCCATGCCCTTCAAGGCAAGGCGGACATCACCTTGCTGGAGGCGGGCGCTCGTTTCGGCGGCCATACGCACACCGTCGACGTGACGCTTCCCACCCCGCGTGGCGAGCTCACTCACGGTGTAGATACAGGCTTTCTTGTTCTGAACGAGCGCACCTATCCGCAGCTGATCGAACTGCTGGGCGAATTGAACGTGGCTACCGCCAAATCCGACATGTCTTTTTCGGTGCGAGCCCATGATCTCCGTGAGCGAGCCGTGGAATGGAGCGGCTCGAGCCTGAACACCGTATTCGCGCAGCGCGGCAATCTGCTTAACCCGCGGTTCTGGGGCATGTTGCGCGACCTGCTGCGCTTTAACGCGCTGGCAACCCGCATTGCCCAAAGCGGCACCGAGGTGCAGCTGCGACAGCCGCTGGGTGAATTTTTGAGCAAGCATGGCTTCGGCGCCGCATTCTGCGACTGGTACTTCCTGCCCATGATGGCCTGCATATGGAGTTGCCCCACCGAGCAGATGTTGCGGTTCCCGGTCTCGACCATGGTTCGCTTTTGCCACAACCACGGCCTGCTGCAAATCACGGGGCGGCCGCAATGGTGGACCGTGCGGGGCGGCGCCCGGCACTATGTGGAAAAAATCACCGCTGGAGTTGCCGACAAGCGGCTGAACACCCCCGTGCACCGGATCGAATGCCTGCCTGCCACGTCCAGCGACAAAGGCGGCGTGCGCATTCACACCGCCGCGGGCATTGAACGGTTTGACAAAGTCATCATCGCCACCCACTCCGACCAGGCCCTGCAAATGCTGGCCGATCAGACGGCGCAAGAGCGCGAAACCCTGGGCGCTATCCACTACCAACCCAACAAGGCCGTGCTGCACACGGATGCCTCGGTGTTGCCGGTGCGCAAGGCGGCATGGGCTGCGTGGAACTATGAGCGGGCGGCAACACCTGGGCAAGAGGGCGCGAGGGTGTGCCTGCATTACCTGATCAACCGCCTGCAGCCCTTGCCCTGGGCGCAGCCGGTGATCGTGTCGCTGAACCCGGTGCGGCCCATCGCGCAAGACAAAATCATCGGCGAGTACGACTACGCCCACCCGGTGTTTGACTCGGCCGCGGTCGCCGCGCAAAAGCGCATGCCGGCGCTGCAGGGCAAAAACCACCGTTACTTCGCCGGCGCGTGGATGGGTTACGGTTTTCATGAAGACGGCCTTAAAGCCGGGCTGGCCGCTGCGGCCCAGTTGCTGGCGGATGCATGAGCCAGTCTGTGCCGCTCATAGGTTTCGGCCAGGTGCGGCACCGCCGGTTGCGCCCGCGGCCGCACGCCTTTGCCTACCCGACTTACTTCCTGATGCTGCCGCTGCGCAGTTTGCAAAAGCAGGCGCCGCAACCTGGGCAATGGCACATCAACCGCGGCGGCCCGTTGAGTTTTTTCGAGACCGACCATGGGGATGGCCGCCCGCCTGAGCAAGGCGGCGCCATTGCGTGGCTGGATGAACTGCTGCGGCGTGAAGGTATTCACGATGCGACGGGCGAGGCCTGGCTGCACACCTACCCGCGCGTGCTGGGCTACACATTCAAGCCGGTGAGCTTCTGGTACTGCCATCGCGCCGCGGATGACCAGCAGGGGGCTCTGCGCGCCATTGTGGTGGAGGTGAACAACACCTTCGGCGAACGGCACTGCTATGTGCTGGACCATCCCCGCTACGGGGTGGAACAACGCGCGGACAAGGTCTTTCACGTGTCCCCCTTCAACCCGGTGCAGGGCCACTACCGCTTTCGCTTCATGCGCAGCGAACAGGGCGAACGGGTGCGCACGGTGGCTCGTGTGGATTTTTACGATGAGGCCGTTGCCGGTACCCCCGTACTGCAAACCAGTGTGAGCGGCACGCTACAGCCCATAGTGCCTGCCGTGCTGCGCGAGGCAATGTGGCGCTACCCCGCGATGACGCTGGGCGTGGTGCTGCACATCCATGCCCAGGCGCTGCGCCTTTGGCTGAAAAAAATTCCCTTCTTTCGAAAACCAGCCCCGCCGCAATCCTTTGTCTCGCGCTAGATAGCCGCGCCCTACGCCCCATTTCAGGAGTCCAATATGAATGCCGTTACCCGCGTCGCCCCAAGCCTGGGCTTGCCAGAGGATATGCCCGCCGCGGCTCGAAGCGCACTGCGCCTGCTTCAAAACTTGCGCCATGGCGCATTGACCCTGCACCTGCCGGACGGCTCGCAGCACCGCTTTGGCGAGCACCCGCAGCAGAACACCTCGCCCGTACCCGGGCACCCCGGTGCCAGCATGATCCTGCACAACTGGAACGTGTTTGGCGCCTCCCTCAAGTCCGGCGACATCGGCTTTGCCGAGAGCTACATCGCCGGGGACTGGAGCACGCCCAATCTGACCGAGCTGCTCAAAATATTCTCCGCCAACCGCCGGGCGCTCGATGCCATGATCTTCGGCACATGGTTTGGGCGGCTGGTGTACCGCGCCAGGCACCTGCTGCACCACAACAGCCGCACCAACAGCCGCAAGAACATTCAGGCTCACTACGATCTGGGCAACGCGTTTTACCGGCTGTGGCTGGACGAGACCATGAACTACTCCAGCGCCTGGTTCGAAGGCGATTTGTCGCGCCCCTTGCCGCAAGCGCAAAACGCCAAGGTGCGCCGCGCCTTGGACATGGCCGGTGTGAAACCCGGTGACCGCGTGCTCGAAATCGGCTGCGGCTGGGGCGCGCTCGCCGAGCAGGCCGCCGTCAATCGGGGCGCAGCCGTGGTGGGTGTGACGCTCAGCACCGAGCAACTGGCGTATGCCAATGAGCGCCTGCAACGCCTGGGCGTGAGCACCGGTGCGGGCGGGCGGGCCGACTTGCGCCTGCAGGACTACCGCGACATCCCGGATGCGCCGTTCGACGCGATTTGTTCCATTGAGATGGTGGAAGCGGTGGGCCAGGCTTATTGGCCAACCTACTTTGCCGCCGTGAGCCGGTTGCTCAAGCCCGGTGGGCGCGCCTGCCTGCAAAGCATCGTGATCGACGATGCCTTGTTTGACCGCTATGCCCGGTCGACCGACTTTATCCAGCAGTACATCTTCCCCGGTGGTTGCCTGCCCTGCCCACGGGAGTTTCGCCGGCAGGCGCAGGCCGCAGGTCTTGAAGTGGTGGACGAATTCGCATTCGGCCCTGACTATGCGGAGACGCTGCGCCGCTGGCGGGATGCTTTCACGGCACGCAAGGCCGAGGTGGCGGCGCTTGGCTTTGACGAACGTTTTATGCGTATCTGGGAGTTTTACCTCGCCTATTGCGAAGCGGCTTTCGACACGGGCGACATCAACCTGATGCAGTACACCCTGCGCAAGCCGGCTGCGCTGCCATCATGAAAAACGCGCTTGCTCGCGTGGTAGCGGCCGTTTTCGGCTGCCTCCTGTGCAGCCTGAACATTCAGGCCCAGGCCTTGCCGCCGGAGTTGCGGCCGGTCCTGCCGGTGGCTGCCCTGTCGGGCCGGGCTGCATTCAAATTCTGGGGCTTTGATGTCTACCAGGCCACCCTCTGGGTCGCCCCTGGGTTTAACGGCTCGGCCTATGAGCAAAGCACTTTTGCGCTTGAGCTGTCTTACCTGCGTGACTTCAAGGGGGCGGACATTGCCAGGCGATCCATTGCGGAGATGCGACGCCAGGCGAGCATTACCCCCATGACCCCGGCGCAGGAAACCGCCTGGGAAAACCAGATGCGTGCGCTGTTCCCCGATGTCAGCGCCGGCGATCGCATCACCGGAGTGAACCAGCCCGCCACGGGCGCGGTGTTCTGGAGCAATGGCCGCTTGCTCGGCGAGGTGCGCGACCCGCTGTTTGCCAAACTCTTTTTCGGCATCTGGCTGTCACCGCAAACCTCTGAGCCGCAGCTGCGCCGCGCGCTGCTGGCGCAGGAAAAATCACAGGCCCCGGCGGCCGCTGCACCATGAATCTCCGCACGGCAGTCCAAACCGAAACGACACCCCACGCCTGGAGCGTGAGTGACGGTCTGCGCTACGGCCTGCTGGGTTTGCCCCTGGCGTTTTGCGCTCTGCCCCTTTATGTCTTGATGCCCAATCTGTATGCGCGCCATTGGGGTGTGTCGCTGGCGGCTTTGGGCGCCGTGCTGTTGGGCGCACGCCTGCTCGATGCGGTCATTGATCCGCTGCTGGGCCGTTTATGCGATCGCTTGTATGCCGCCTCGCTGCGCGCGGTGCTGGCGATGGGCGCGGTGGCGGCCGCCGTGCTGGCCGTGGGATTTTCTTTTTTGTTTGTGCCGCTGGTGAATGAACCCGGGGTCTTGCTTTGGTGGGCAGGGTTCTGGCTGGTGGTGACCTATGCGGCCTACAGCGCCTTGTCGGTCGCGCACCAGTCCTGGGGCGCCATGCTCGGCGGTGACGCGCTCTACCGCAGCCGCGTGGTGGCCTGGCGCGAAGGGCTGGGCCTGGCCGGGGTGCTGCTCGCGTCGGTCACTCCCGCGCTCCTGGGCCTGCCCGCCATGCTGGCTCTGCTGTTCTTCGGTCTGGCTGGGGGCTGGTGGGCCTGGCGCGCAGCGCCTCAGCCAGCGCGGCATCGCCATGCGACCGTGACCACGGCACCCCACACGCTCTGGCACCCGTGGCGCAACCCCGGCTTTCGCCGCCTTCTGGGCGTGTACCTGCTCAACGGTATTGCCAGCGCCATCCCGGCGACGCTGGTGCTGTTTTTTCTGCAGGACCGCCTGCAGGCCAGCGAGGCCATGCAGTCCGCCGCGCTGGCGGTGTACTTTGTGTGTGGCGCGCTGTCCATGCCGCTGTGGCTGCGCGGGGTCAAGCGCTGGGGGCTGGTGCACAGCTGGCGCTTCGGCATGCTGCTGTCCATTGCCGTTTTTCTGGGCGCGAGCCGGCTGGGCGCGGGAGATGCGCCCTGGTTTTTGCTGGTCTGCGCCTTGTCGGGCGCGGCCTTGGGCAGCGACCTGGTCCTTCCCGGCGCACTGCTGGCCGGCGTCATTGCCAGGGCCGGCGACCGCGGCCGCGCCGAAGGGGCTTACTTCGGCTGGTGGAACTTCGCCACCAAGCTGAACCTGGCGCTGGCCGCCGGCCTGGCGCTGCCTTTGCTGGGCTGGTTCGGTTATGTGCCTGGTGTGCGGGACGCCAACGCGTCCGCCTTGCTCACCGCCGCCTACTGCCTCCTGCCCTGCGCGCTCAAGGCCCTGGCAGCCGGCGCGCTCCATTTTTTCATCATCCCACCGACGGCCCAGCCGCACATCTCATGACACAACGCAGCTTCTTCCACCGCCCACTTCTTCTTGCCGCCGTGGTGTGCGCCGCCTTGCTGGGCGCATGCAGCACCCCGCAAGTCCAGGACTACGCCAAAGAAACCCCGGTGCTGGAACTGCGCGACTACTTCAACGGCACGCTCGACGCGTACGGCATCTTCACCGACCGCTCGGGCAAGGTCGTCAAGCGCTTTACCGCGGTGATGACCTGCACCTGGAAGGGCGACTCCGGCTTGCTCGACGAAGCCTTCAGCTATTCAGACGGCACGACCCAGCGGCGCATCTGGCGCCTGACCCGCCACGCCGACGGCCGCTACAGCGGCCAGGCGGACGACGTGGTGGGCACCGCCGAGGGCCGGCAAAGCGGCAACGCCTTCAACTGGGCCTACACCCTGGCCTTGCCGGTGGAGGGCAGGGTGGTCAACGTGCAGTTCGACGACTGGATGTACCTCATGAACGACAAGGTCATGCTCAACAAAGCCGCCATGCGCAAATGGGGCGTGGGGCTGGGCGAAGTGACGCTCTCCTTCATCAAACGATAGGACGCCATGGCACTGAACTCCCGCATGCAGGACTGGCGCGGCCGTACGGTCTGGCTGGTGGGCGCGTCCACCGGCATCGGCCGGGCCACCGCGTCGGCGCTGCACGCCCAAGGCGCAAAGATTGTGGTGTCGGCACGCAACAGCGACGCGCTCGGCGCCTTCGTCGATGCGCACGCCGGCGCCATGTCCCTGCCGCTGGACGTGACGGACGCGAGCGCCGTCAAGGCCGCCGCATCAAGCCTGGCCGCGCAGGGCGCGCTCGATTGCGTGCTCTACTGCGCTGGGCACTATCACGCCATGGACGCCACGGATATGGACCTGGTCGACCTTGTGCGCCACAACGAAGTGAACTACCTCGGCGCGCTTTACCTGATCGACGCGGTAGTGCCGTACCTGCTGGCACGGCCGCTGGATACGCACACCGGCCAGCGCGGCCACATCAGCCTGATGGGCAGCGTGGCGGGCTATCGCGGCCTGCCCAACAGCCTGGCATACGGCCCGACCAAGGCCGCGCTCATCAACCTGGCCGAGACCCTGTACCTGGACCTGCACGCCCGGGGTGTGGGGGTGTCGCTCATCAACCCCGGCTTTGTGAAGACGCCGTTGACGCGCCAGAATCAGTTCAAGATGCCGGCCCTGATCACCCCCGAGCAGGCCGCAAGGGAGATATTGAAGGGCTGGGCAAGGGGAGAATTTGAAATCCACTTCCCCAAACGCTTTACCCGCTGGATGAAGGCCTTGCGGCTTTTACCCTACCCCTTGTTTTTTGCGGCGACACGCCGACTCAGACAGGCTTAGCAAATCCATGAACTCCGCTGTTGACCACATTGCTGAAACCTTCCAGGCCTTTACCCCCGCGGGCGTGGAAACGCTGGGCGCCATCTATGCGCCCGATGCGCGCTTCAAGGACCCCTTCAACGACGTGCAGGGCCTGGCCGAAATCCAGCGAATTTTTCGCCACATGTATGAGAGCCTGGAGAGCCCACGCTTCGTCATCACCGGGCGTATCGTGCAAGGCGAGCAGTGCTTCCTGACCTGGGAGTTCCACTTTGCCTTCAAGCGTTTCCAGCGGGGAAAGGCCCAGTGCATCCTGGGTGGCTCGCACCTTGTGCTGGATGGCGAAGGCCGCATCAGGCTGCACCGGGACTATTGGGACGCGGCGGAAGAGCTGTATGAAAAGCTGCCTGTGATAGGTGGCTTGATGAGATGGTTGAAGCGGCACGCCGGTTCGTCATAGCTGACTGCCTCGCCGCAAAGCAGACATTCCTTGCTCACCAGTGATCGAATCCAGCGGACTCATTGTCTGCCCGGCCTCAACCTTCAGCACATGCGTGTAAATCATGGTGGTGCTCACATCAGAGTGGCCCAGCAGTTCCTGCACCGTGCGGACGTCGGTTCCCGCCTGTAGGAGGTGGGTGGCGAAGCTGTGGCGCAGCGTGTGCACCGATACCGGCCTGACGATGCCGGCAAGCTTGACCGCCTGATTCAGGCTGCGCTGCAATCGCTCTTCATGCAGATGATGACGGCGCTCTATGCCACTGCGCAGGTCGGTCGGTTGATGTTGTCGAGCCAGGGCAGATCGACGCCAAGCACCCCCGGTATAAGAACAGCAAGGCGCTCAGGGCCTGGTTGTGTGTGGATGCTGAAACCTTGCGTTCCGTGGCCAACATAGTCAGAAAGTCCTCAACCTCCTTCGCCCCCATGTCGCGCGGATGCTTCAAACCATGCCAGCGGATGAAAAAACGTACCCAGTACACATAGAGCTGCTCGGTGCTGAAGCTATAGTGAAGATAGCGAATCCGCTCCCTGACCTGGTCGAGCAAGCGGGTCGATTGCAGCGGTGGGTTGCCGGGTTTCATGGAAGTACTTATAACTGCATGAAAATACAGTACATATACCGCAAACCCAATAAATAAGAGGCTTTCGGACGATTTTTATGACCAAGTTAAACCTCAGCCGCCAAGTTAAGCCGCGGGTTTTACGGTCTAAATTACGTTAGGCGCCTAGAGCATGACTACGCACTACCGGCATTTGTTGCCACTTCTCTTTCTGATCATTTCGTGCGGTTCAAAAGCTGGAGACGAGACTACTGATCACGAACTGATCTCGAAGATCGCTAAACGGGAAGGTACGACCGTTGAAGAGGTCAAGAAATCGCTCGAGGAGGGCTGCAGTAGCGGAGTAACTCCGTACATGCGGCAATGCGCATACCTCAATGCGGTTGGCGAAGACATCAAACTCAACGAGACGTATCAGAAGCTGCTGCGCAGTCTGGAAACTCCCGCTGCAAAGCAAAAGTTGATAAAGGCTCAGAGAGCTTGGCTCAGCTTCCGCGACGCCACGTGCGAGTACGAAGCCATCACTTGGACGGGCGGCACCGGCTATGGCGTAGTCCATTCAGGATGTTTGGCAACAATGACCAGCCGCAGAAACCAAGACTTGCAGTCCTATGCATCCTGCGACGGCTCGGGTTGCCCTCGATGATTCCACTTGCTTCAAGCGAAGAGGCGCCTAACCCTTCCATCGAGAGGACGCTTTCCAGCCTTCGGCCTCCGAGCGCCTCTCATGTCAAACGTTAGCCATCTATGAACACCGCACTCGCCAAGCTGAATCACCAATTCTGCGAGCAGGATTTCATCGACTTTCCGGTGTGGGCGACCTACTACGAGCCCGATGACATTGATGCCTTTGTCGACTTCGGATACAACCGTCAAGAAGTCGAACAGCTCGTCTTGCGCATCAGGAACAACGACGAATACTCTTTCCCACTTCCTCCGCTGGCCGCGACTTCTCCATTCAACTACCTATACCTCGGTGTTCGAGCAACCACGCGAGGTGGCAAGAGCCTTGTGGGTTACATCACCGGGCCATGCTTCGGTGTCTTTCATAGCGGAAAGTCCTACCAGTTCAACAGCGCCCTTCATGCTTTGGCTTTGCAGGCTGCCAAAGAGCTCTCAGCGGCCCTCGGTGAGCAGGCCGTGTTCCCCATGCAAGTTGAGGTCATGGCAACTGGTGAGCGCAAAGAGGAAGACCTGTGGTGAACGGGCAGATGGCTAACCCCTCCGTCAAGGGGGCGTCTTGCGCGTACGCGCAATCCGCCCCTTACGTCGAACGCTAGAGCCTTTGGTAGACACTCTCGGCTTCTTGTGTGATACCGCCAATTCACAACTTTTTCTGTAGGAGGAATTATGAGAAATCAGATCGCCGGTGGAGGCGCAGTCTTAATTGGCATTGCTATCGTACTTGTCGTCCTGCTCAGTGACGGACCTGTACCGGTTAAACCTCTATTGGGTGGGCTTGCATTCATCGGTGTCGGAGCCTACTACCTCTTAGTGGGAAAAAAAGCCGCATCGCTGAAGGAATTCGTAGTGGACGGAAAGATGGTGACCGATGAAACCGACGGCAAGAAGCTCTAACTGGTCGCTCGACACGGAAACGCACCTGCGGGGGGCGCTGCGCGGCATGCGTTGCGTTCCGGTCAGCTTCGACGTTAGGCTCAGGCGATGACACGTCTCTTCCGCATAATTTTTGGTGTCGCTGTAGCCCTGCCGTTGCTACTCTGTTCAAGTTACGTGTTGGCGGAGGATTGCATTCATGGAGCACGATATGTCCGAAAGGGAGGGTCGTATATTCATGTAGGTGAAGCCACTGAGTCTGACAATGGTTCAGCAATCGCGAAGGTGGAAATGCAGGTTCTGGGGAATATGGCACCGGACGGAGCACCGCGGTATGGCAACCTAGATGGGGAGATATCTCTGACACGCGATCGCTGTGCGGGGGTTATCTCAAGCCCTGAAAATTCCTGTTCCTTGATAGTTATTTTCACGAACAAAACCGCGAAAGTCTATGAGGTAGGCTACTGCTTCACTGGCACCGGGGTATACGGTGAAGGCCTCTATTTGAAGGCGAAGGCGCACAAGTGAAAACGCTTGGCCAATCATTGAAAATGCTTTGGGAACAACCTGAGCCTAACCAGTCGGCCCACGCGGACACACAGCAGCATGTTGCCGCGGCGCGGCGCTTGCTGCGTGCCGGTGGTCTCCAACGTTAAAAGTCATGCTCTCCACGCTCAGAAACGCCGCAATGCTCACGTTCCCCATTTGGGGCACCGTCGGCGCGGTGGGCCTCATCATTTGGCTCAATAGCGAGAAGGCTGTCACTCTGATCGTTTTGGTGGGTGTGATTCTCGTCGCGCTGAGCAGTGCGCCTATCGTCACTTCTAAGCGACTCACGGGCGGCGAGAAAGTGGGTCTCACGCTAGCGTATTTCGTGGCCGCCGCAATCGCGGTGGTGGTAATTGGGCTCTTTCTTCTTTGCATGCACAAGTGCAACTGATGACTCTTAACTTGTCAATCGAGAGGACGTCACCCGGCAAGCCGGGCGCCGCCTCTCATCTCAAACGTTAGAGCGCCAGTCCGATGGCACAGATCCTCCGTCAACTCCTCGTCGCAATAGCGCTGCTCTTCCTGGCTGCACTTATTCTTCTAAAACTATCCGACGTGGTTATGTGCGGCGGTCTTCGCAGAATATGCCCAGGTACTCTGCAATGGATTCTTGTCGATTGGATTGGACAGCATCAAGTTGTCGCGTTGGGTGCGGTGGGCGCGTATGTAGTTGCCCTTCTTGCCCTGTATGGGCGCGAGGTTCCGCAGACTGTTGCGGAATCTGTAAAACCGCACTTTGTCTCTCGGGCTCTTGTGTACATCGCAGTCGCATGTGTCGTGTTCGTACTTGCCACGCACTTTCCTAGCATCACTTCGCTTCTCTCATGGGAAAATTAATGTCGCATCGCATCGAATTTATGGTCAACACTCGGGTCCTAAACTTGGCGCGACCAAACAATTCAGTCAAGACGGACGCCTTACAGCGTCCGCTCGCGATGCTCGCAGGCGCGCCAGTCGCCGCTTACCTCAGACGTTAGGCGTCATGAAACGCGATCGCGTCCTCACCATCAACGACTACTACGACGGTCCGCGACTTGGCGTTGCGGAGGTCAACGGCGTGCCACACGTCTACGAGGCCGAGTTCGATCACAGCAGTGACGAATACGGCGATACATACTTCGTTTCTTCCGTCGAGCCAAGCCTCCTGGCGCTCATACTTGAAGACTGGGAAATTTGGCTGCGCTGGCAAGCCGCTTACAGGAAGGGTGACGTCACGCTTGAATCACATCCCGCGTTGCCGGTCGATCGGCAAAGGCACGAGGAACTGAAGAGCGCTGTCGAGGGTCGCCTCAAGACCGATCCCGTGAACCGTTCATACTTCAAGGCCAAGTTCAGCGCCTCAGAGCCGGGTGCGGCTTGGCAGGGAACATACGTGGAGTGGCAACCACTGTGACGCCTAACCCTTCCATCGAGCTGACGTCTTCCAGCAGGCTTCGCCTGTTTCCAGCCGCAGCTCATGTCAAACGTTAACCCCCAATGAGAAGCGTCGTCTCCGATCGAGGTCCTGACATTGAATTCAATGCCTCGGCTTACTCGAAGGCCGATGAACTGTATCGGGCGGGCCGATTCCGGGATGCGCTGCGACTCTTCAAGGCATCGCTTGAGGCTGACCCTTCGGATGGAGAAGCTCTCTTTGCCATGGGCAGCTGCTACGACGCCCTTCGTAAGCCTGCGCGCGCGGCCGCTGCATATCGTTCTGCAATGGAGCTTTTGCCGCCGGATAGGCACCCAGCGCTTCATTTCAACGTTGGCAATGCATTTCTTGACCTTGGGCAGTACGCTGAGGCCCTGGAGGAGTACAAAATGGTCCCCAAAGGTCACGCTGTGTGGCCGGCTGCTACGAGGAACGCGAACTTAGCATTGGAGAAGTTGGGCAATGGGGGTTAACAAGTCGCTTGACACGGAAACGCACTTGCAGGCGGCCGCTTGGCCGCGAGTGGTGCGTTCCGGTCAGCTCCAACGTTATGCAAGCTGACTGGTTGCATCATGAAAATTCACTGGTTTGCCCTTAGGCTAACGTTCGTCGCATTCTTTGCATTTGCAGAATGGGATTCACACTCTTCGATGCGCCTCGAACCTTTTCAGCTTTTCTTCTTCTTGCTGGCGGGCGTCCTCGGAGCGAGATTCTGGTTCATGCGCGAATACCACCGCGAAGGACGTGTTGAACCTTGGTTGGCCCCGTCGTGGGGCGGGCCTCTGATGGATCAACGCCAGCCCTTGCAGTTCGTTCATGCGGCCGGTTACGCATTTTTGGCGGGTGGGCTTGCGGGGTTGCTGCGCGGACCGGTTTCTGTGGGTGATGCAGCTGCGCCGGGTTTCCCCGTTTACCTGATGCCTGGTGCGGCTGGAGCTGGCCTCTTGCTTGGTATGTACTGGGCGATTTGGTCCTATCCTGTCCAGTTTGGCCTTCGACGTAGGCAAGATGAATAGAACCTCACGCCCACCTACCAAGGTGAATTTGTCTTGCATGCGTGAATGCATCCGCATAACAGGCCGCTCCATCCGAGCGCCTGCGGCGCCGGCTGAGCGGCGGCGTTAGGTTGCACGATGCCAATCGTCTCAGTTCGTGCTGCACTCCTATTGCTGGCCCTCGTGTTTGGTGGCGCCCATGCGGTGGAAGTGGAGCCTTTGAGCGACGAGAAGTGGCCGACCTGGACGTCGCGCGAAGTCGATGCATTTCGCGTTTCCAGACAGCACTTTGTTTGCGGAGGCGTTGGCGTAGTAGATGCACATTCCGCCATCGATGGTCCGCTGTACTTCTTCCGCGAGTCGACGCGTGAACCCATAAGCATGTGCGGCGGCGCTTGCATGATGATCACGCGCAAAGCTCAGAGAAAAATGTGCCGTGAACAGTGCCCACCGCCGGATTGGAAGGCGGCGGACTGCGATGAAAAGTTTCGCGAGTATCGCGTCTCACTTCTACCCGACATTGACGAAGAACGTGCCCGGAGGAGCGCGTTCACGGGAGCTGGATGCGTAGTTCGAGAGCAGCAGGCCATGAAGTGCGAACTTCGAGTTGTCGAGTCGAAGCAAGGTTGGTGGATTGAGGTTCTATATGTTGGGGGGCAAGACTCCTGGACCCGAAGCGTCTATGGGCCTCGCAGCGGCGTCCGATTTCTAATCGGACGGAAGGGGCAGTACTTGGAGACTCATGCCATACCCTGAAGAACGAGTGCGACCTAACACGTTGGTCAACCGGACACGCTCTGGTCGGCTTCGCCTCCCGGCGCGTGCCGGTTACCGCCAACGTTAAACATGATCTATCGAGCCGTTCTCGTATGCGATGGTGTTCCGAAGGATGCTGGCTCGGAGGATGCCATCGACATCGCGAAGGAGTTTGCGGAACGTCGCAAATGGCACGCGAACATTACATGCGCCTGGGACGGTTCGCGGCTCACACTTGCCGCCGAGAACGACCACGACCCGAAAGAGTTGGCGCTCCTCGACGAGTTCTCAGATTGTTTGTCTGCGTACATGGCTGGCAGATTTGACGCTGATCTGAAAGTCAAATCGATCGATGAAGTGAGCGACCATGTCTGACAGGCTCGCCGAATGAACCTGCAACGGCGGCCAGCGCGGTCGCCATTCTTGAAAGAAATCAATCAATTCCAGAGATATGGAGCGGGTGAAGGGAATCGAACCCTCGTATGAAGCTTGGGAAGCTGCCGTTCTACCATTGAACTACACCCGCATGGAAAGCCATTATAGGGAGCGGCCTGCCTGCTGGCAGCGGGTTTGGATGTAGTCACAAAGGTGTATCCATAGGTTACTATCGCTCGAGCCGGGCCCCACCGGCCGCACCACGAATAAAACCCGCGGTTCCGGGATGCAGGAAGACTGTCTTGAACGAGAACAAGCTATTTAGCCCGAGCGAGTACACCGCCGCCTTGCTGCTTTACCTGCGCAAGAACCCGGCGCGGGTGTTGTCGTCCCGCGCGCTTGAGATGGGGCCGGGCAGCGGTGTGGTGATGGCGACGCTGCTGGCGCTCGGGGCGCGGAGCGCGGTGGGGATCGAGCTCGAAACACTGGCCATCCAGGCGACGCAAGAACTGCTGGCGCAGGAAGGCTTGCAGGCCAAGGCAAGCCTGATCCAGGGCGATATGTGGGCGGCCTGTGGGGATGCCCGCTTTGACCTTGTGGTGACCAACCTGCCGCAGTTCGCGGCTGACCGCGTCGAGGGCGATGGCCGGCTGCCGAGCTGGAGCGCGGGCGGCATTGACGGCCGCCGCAGTGTGGACCCGTTCTTGAAAGGCCTGGGCCGCCACCTGGCGCCCGGCGGCCTGGCGGTGATGACGCACAACGTGTTCCTCGATTTCAGCAAGACAGAGGCCATGGCTGATGCACTGGGCTTGCAGGCCCGCATTGCCTATTGCGCTTCTGCCCCCTTGCCCGCACACAAGCTGGCCAGCCTGAGCCCGCATGTGTTGGCGCGTTATGCGGGGGAGGGC
>Ga0209564_1001937_pt1 | contig 18414 bp, 15 predicted proteins | sample AraplaCol_mMF_r2_FD_184272 | JGI IMG/M metagenome (GOLD analysis project Ga0209564, IMG submission 184272) | Arabidopsis root microbial communities from North Carolina, USA - plate scrape MF_Col_mMF_r2 (SPAdes) (version 3) | ecosystem: Host-associated > Plants > Roots > Endosphere | place: USA...
ATCGATGCAAAACTCGCAGCCGTGCCGCGCGGCCCATCGACCTCGCCACCCCAGGCGATGATGTTGACGGTGGCGAATTTGGTCTGATCCAACTTCGATGTCGGACTGGGCAGCTTCACCGTATACATGCAGCTTTCGTTATACTGCGGCCCCTTCGCGAGGGGGCTCAGCGTCGGCCCCTTGCTGGCCACCGGCCGGCCGGGAAACAGCGCCTGCAGATCGGCTTCCGTCAGCAATTTGCATGCATCGGCGGAACTGACTTTCGCTTCGGCACCGGATGAGCGTGCGCCGTCCGATTCCTGTGCGTGGGCAGGCAGGCTGCCCAGACACATCAGCACAAGGCCAAGCCGAATCCCGGACTGTTTGATGACCATAAGAAATCCGCTCCCGTATTTTCTTGCAGCGCGCATGTGATGGCGGCGGAAACTATTCAGGCGATGAAAGGACAAAATGAGGCAACCCGGGCGATCATTTGGATGCGTTCGCGCAAGGGCGGCATGCGTTCCCGACAGAATACGGAAGCGCGCTGTTGAGGGAATCAGGACGGCAGAACTGTTATTAACCCTGTGCCACGGCAAAGCCGCCGCCATCACAGCAATCGCCTATGTTGATCAAACGCCGTTCCTCCGCATCGGACATGCGCCATGATCACCGACCGCCGCAATCTCCTGAATGCCTCCGCGCTCGGCGCCGCCGGCGTGCTGATCGCATCGCGCGCCGAAGCCGCGCCGCTGCCCTCCGCACTCGGGCGCGATGCCACGCAATATGGCGTGCGCTCCAACATCCAGGACGACCAGACCCGCATCCTGCAACGCGCCATCGATGATGCCACGCGCCTTCAGGCGCCGCTGGTGCTGCCGCCCGGCAATTATCGCACCGGCCCGCTCCGGCTGTCGCGCGGCACACAACTGGTCGGCATTCGCGGCGCCACCGTTCTCACCTCGCTCGGCGGCGGACCGCTGCTGTCAGGTGACGGCGCGGACCATGTCAGCCTCAACGGCATCACGCTGGACGGCAATTACGCGACGCTGCCGCCGCGTCGTGGACTGGTGCAGTTCACGCAGAGCAACGAGATGCGCATCGACGATTGCACCATCGTCAAGAGCGGCCATGCGGGCATCTGGCTCGAACGATGCGCCGGCGCGATCCGTGGCAATGCCTTCAGCGACATCGCGACCACCGCCATCGTGTCCTTCGACGGCACCGGCCTGCTGGTCGCGCAGAACACGATCAGCAACACGCGCAGCAACGGCATCGAGATCCTGCGCAGCACGCTCGGCGATGACGGCACGCAGGTGATCGACAACCGCATCGAGGACATCAAGGCGGGCCCCGGCGGCTCCGGCCAGTATGGCAATGCCATCAACGCGTTTCGCGCCGGCAATGTCATCGTGTCCGGCAACCGCATCAGGAATTGCGATTACTCGGCGGTGCGCGGCAATTCGGCATCGAACATCCACATCACCGGCAACAGCGTCTCCCAGGTGCGCGAGGTCGCGCTGTATTCGGAATTCGCCTTCGAAGGCGCCGTGATCGCCAACAACACGGTGGACGGCGCGGCCTTTGGCGTCTCCGTCTGCAACTTCAACGAAGGCGGCCGCATCGCCGTCGTGCAGGGCAACATCATCCGCAACCTCATTCCCAAGCGGCCATCCGGCACGATCCCGGATGACGATGCCGGTGTCGGCATCTATGTGGAGGCAGATGCGACGGTGAGCGGCAATGTGGTGGAGAATGCGCCGGCCTTCGGCATCATCGCCGGCTGGGGCCGCTATCTGCGCGATGTCGCCATTACAGGCAATGTAGTGCGCAATGCGTTTGTCGGGATCGGCGTGTCGGTGATGCCCGGCGCCGGCACGGCACTGGTCAGCAACAACATGATCTCGGGTGCGGCGCGCGGTGCCGTGGTCGGCCTCGATCACGCCAAGCCGACGACGCCTGATCTTACGGCCAAGGGCGCGCAGGGTTTTGCGCAGATCGCGCTGTCGGGGAATGTCGTGCGATAACTCGGCGCTACATCGCCGCGGCGCGGAGCATCGGATAGCGGGCCACGATGGCGTCGTGATCGAACAGGTCGAGCGGCGACACGTGATGCACCGGCGGCGGCACCTCGGGCATCTCGACCACGACATCGCTCGCCCGCGAGTGATCCACGATCACATCGCTCATGGCGACCAGATGCGGCTTGCGCGCGGCATCGCGCTGCGCCGCGCGATCCTCGAATGACAGCACCTCGGCCTCATGCCGGACCATCGGCACGGGGGCAGCGGTCACCGGCTGCACCGGTGGCGCATCGGCAATCACCGGCGCCGTGGCGCGCGGTACATCGCGGAACACCGGCGCGACATAGACGCCCTTCGCCATCGCCTGCCAGCGCTCGAGCGTGACCTTGGCTTCCTGGATGTTGTCGAGAAATTCCATCTCGCTGTGAAAGCGGCGCCAGCGGCCGCTATCGAACAGCTCGGTGAGATAGGCCAGACGCTGTTCGGCAAGCGCGGCGCCGCGCTGAACCAGTTTGCGGGTCTTGGGATCGCTGAAATGCGGCGAAGGCGTGAGCGCAAGCAATGGGTGCAGTGACATGTGCATGTCCGCAAAAGAGAAAAAACGGAATCAACGCAACAGAATCACTAAGCAGTACCTGGCAACGATCTGTGGAAAAGCTTCCGCAGTCCAGCTAAATGTGTCCGGAATTAGACAACTTCCTGACGCAAGCTTCGCGAAAGCTCCGTGGAATCTGCACTTCTTCTGTCAAGCCGAGTCGGCGAATGGCGGTATGTCACAGAAGATTGGAACAAATATTACAGAGCGTCTTCATGCATCGTTAACCCAGACATCCTTAAGGACGCGTTAACGAAAAGACCCGCCCGGGGGGACAGCCGGACGGGTCGAGCGATACCTGGGGCGCAAGTGGGCGCTTGCGCCGGAGACTGGTCTCGCTGGGGAGGGTCTTGCCGCTCCCATGATCATGAGTCCGCGCAGGGCGCGAAACGTTCAACGGAATTGCACCGATTTCAGCGGCCGGATCACGCCGGCCGCCGACGACGCATTTACTGCGCCGGCACCGCCATGCTGACGATCTTCTCGTTTTCGAGACGACGGATCAGGCCCGCGATCTGGTCCTTGGTCATGGCCTGGCTGCCGAACTGCAGACGGAACAGGCCATCCTTGTCGTTGCCGACAATCGTGCCCTGATAGGCCTCGAGCAGCGCGGTGATGTCCGACACCCGCGCGGTGGGCGCGAAGCGGACGAACAGCCCCGCAGGAGCAGCGGCAGCTTCCGCTGCCGGCGCCGATGACTGCATCGAACGCGTGGTGACCGCTGGTGCGCTGCGCGTGGCCGGCGCGGGTGCAGGCGCCGCGCCCGGTGCAGCGGTGGGCGCCGTCGTGGGCGCTGTTGTTCGCGGAGCCGCCGTTTCCTGGCTCAGCGGACGGAAACCGCCATCCTCGCCGCGCTGCATGACGATGCTGCCGATCACGCCGGCCTGCAGCATGATGGCGAGGCAGCCGATGGCAGTGCCGGCCATCAGTGTGCGTGGCGTCAACGAGCCGAACCAGCTCGACAGGCGCGAGCCGAAGCTCACCGACTTCGACGTGTCCTTGCGAACCGGCTCGGCATCGATGGCTGCAAACAGCTTCTGCATGGCGCGGCCGGACGGAGCGCCAAGGCTCTCGTTCAGCGCGATGGTCTCGGCATATTCCTCGCGGATGACTTCGTACTGGCGCGCCAGATCGGCATCGCGGGCGAGCGCCTCGTCGACGCGCCGCGCATCGCGCGCGTTGAGCGTGCCTGCGGCGTGCCAAGGCAGCAGGGCCTCGATCTCGCCCGGCTCCTGCTCCGGCAACTTGTTGCTCATCGCCATCATGGCCAGCCTCGTTCAATGCCGGCTGCCTTGAGCAGCTCGGCCAATTTCTTGCGCGCATAGAACAGACGCGTTTTCACGGTGTTCTCTGGAATTCCTACCAGCTCGGCTACCTCCTCCACGGATTTCTCGTGGTAGTAGACGAGGTCAACAATCTCGCGGTGCTCGGCCGACAGCGACGTCAGACAACGTCGCAGCGCGTCACCTTTATCCTTCTTCTGGACGGCCACCTCGGGATCGTCGGACGTATCCTCGATCGCATTGGCGGTCTCGTCGTCCAGTTCGGCATCCTTGCGCTTCCGTAATGCGGAGAGCGCCTTGAACCGCGTAATGGCCAGCAGCCAGGTCGAGACGGCCGAACGCCCCTCGAACTTGCCGGCCTGGCGCCACACATCCAGGAACACCTCGCTAATAAGGTCCTCCGCAATCTGTTCGTTCCGCACCAGCCGGAGGCCGAAGCGAAACACCCGGACATGATGCCGCCCGTAAAGCACCTGCATCGCGAGACGGTCGCCCTGCGCAATCCGGCTGATCAGGGTCTCATCTGATGTCGCCTGGGTCGCGCTCACTGTCCGTCTCGCAGGGTTGGTCGGGTTGAAATCACAAGAGGTTCGACTGGCAAGGCAAATTCTTCTCAAAATCGCGCGGAGTCGACCACGGGCCCCCGAGACTGTGGCGGCATGGTCTTCCGGCTGGAAACGGCGGGAGGATGGGTACCATAGTGCGTGTATGTTTCCGAGATTGTCCGCATCATTCACCGAACTAGCTTACCAAGTCGACAGCGCATGACGGCATCGCGCCGGATCGCCCGCAGATTCATCGCCACCGACGGGGTGCGTTCGCCTGGCGACCCTACCTGGATACTGGAAATTATCTCGATAATCTAGTGACATAGCCCGAAAAGCAGGCACGGCGGCGCGGCCATAGATACCAAACTTAAAGGCTTTGGAACTTAGAGTTCCGTCACTGAAACCCCGTGACTGGGCGCAATGACGACAACCGCCGGTTCATTTTACGACCCAGCGAACGGCGATTTCGAAGCCGTCGACGGCGAGTCGTTGCCAGCGAGGCACGCGCGCCGGTTGCGCCGCCGACGCCAGACATTGTTCGTGGCCGGCGGCAGCCACATCATCAACGTCGCCTTGCTCGCGGTGTTCGCTGCAGCCGGAACCATCTCGCCCACATTGGTGATCACCTTCGCCGCCTGTGCCATCGGCAAGGTGGCGATCTTCATGGCGATCTCCGAAAGCGGGATGAGCGATCGCTGGAAGGACCACTTCCTTGCCGGCCCCTACACGGCGGCGACCTTCGCCCTGATGCTGGGATTCATCTATTGGGCACCCGCTGTCGCCGTCGTCTTCATGTGCGCGTTCTTCCTGATCGCCAATGTGATCGCCTTCCGCGCCTCCCCGCAGCGTGGCGCAGTCGCCTGCACGGTCATGATCGGCGGCGTCATCGCGCTCTATGTGCTGGCGCAACTGCCCATCACACTCCCCGCCGGCAACGATCTCGAACGTCTCGGCACGCTGCTGACCTTTGCGGCGACGCTGATGCGCATCATGTTCATCAACATCTTCGCGACACGCGTGCGCGACAACCTCTACCGCCGCAGTGCCGCCCTGGAGACCGCGTACAAGCGGATCGAGGAGCTGGCCGAGGTCGACGAACTCACCGGCGCCCTCAACCGCCGCAGCATCATGCGGCTGCTCGATGACGAGATCGCCCGCTGCCAGAAAGCCGGCCTCGCCTGCACCGTCGCGCTGATTGATCTGGATCATTTCAAGCAGATCAATGACCGGTTCGGCCATCTCACCGGCGACGAGGTGCTGCGGACCTTCGCCATCAGCATCTTCGCCAATATCCGCACCGTCGATAAATTCGGCCGCTATGGCGGCGAGGAATTCCTGCTGCTGCTCCCCGAGATCTCCCATGACAGCGGCACGCGGATGCTCGACCGTCTGCGTGCGATCGTCGAGACGCTCGACTGGAGCGCGTTCTCCGAAGGACTGACCGTCACCATTTCGGCCGGCGTTGCGACGCTTCGCCCGGGCGAGCCGCCCGAATCCCTGCTTGCCCGCGCCGACCTCGCCCTTTACGCAGCAAAGGAGCGCGGCCGGAACCGGATCGCCGCCGCCTGATCTTTTTTGACCACCGCCGACCCATTCTGAACAACCAAGATTCTTAACTGCCCAAGATCTTTAAGACCGCAAGACTTTAGAACCACAAAGGCGACCGAGAACGGGCGCCATATTGATGTCTCCAGGATAGAGCCATGGCTTTCAAATCGCCGTTGTCGACAAATCTGCTCGACGATCTCCAGACCGCCCTGGCGCATGGCAATGTTGCGCGCCGTGTCGACATGCTGCGTCAGGTCACCGACCTTTTCATCGATCATGCGGCCGACTATTCGGCGGCACAGATCGCCGTGTTCGATGACGTTTTCGAATGTCTGATCGAGCATCTGGAGGCGGAAACAAAAATTCTGCTCGCCGGGCGTCTCGGTCCCGCCAGCAATGCACCACCGCGCGCGGTGCGCAGCCTCGCTTTCGACGACCTCGTGGAAGTGGCTGCGCCGCTGCTGTCGCAGTCGAACCAGCTCGACGAACACGCGCTGATCGAGAATGCCCGCACCAAGAGCCAGGGGCATCTGATGGCGATCTCAACGCGCAAGACATTGAGCGGCGCCGTCACCGAGATCCTGGTCGAGCGCGGCAATGACGACGTGGTCATGAGCACCATCAACAATCAGGGCGCGTCGTTTTCCGAGCGCGGCTATGACAGGCTGGTGCAGCGCGCCGGGAGCAGCGAGGGCATCGCCACCTGCGTCGCCATGCGCCCGTCGATGCCGCGCCATCACATGCTTAAGCTGATCAGCCAGGCCTCCGCATCCGTTCGTGCGCGCATGGCGGCGGCCAATCCGAAACTGGCCGGCGAAATCAACTCCGCCGTTCAGAAAGCGACGCGGCAGGCGGCGCCTGCCACCATGAGCGAGGATGCGGCAATCTCGCACGAACTGGTGCGGCTGCTTCACAAGGACGGCCGCCTCGACGAGAACGAGGTGGCGAAATTCGCCGCCAATGACAAATTCGACGAGGCCAATGCGGCGATCGCATGCCTGACCCATGTGTCGGTGTCGGTGGTCGAGGCCATGATGATCGAGGCGAGCAACGAAGGCATCCTCATCCTGTCGAAGGTTGCCAATTTTTCGTGGCCGACGGTCAAGGCCGTCATCGACATGCGGCAGCGACTGTCCAACCAGCCGTTGTCCGAAAACATTGCCGATCGCGACACTTACGAACGCCTGCGTCCTTCCACCGCACAGCAGGTGCTGCGCTTCCATCGCATGCAGCAGGCGACGGCTGACGCATCCGTCGCGTAAGCGGTCGCACGTGCGACGTCGCCCGCGCGGCAGTCTGTGCCGCATCCTTCCCCGCTGCAACACCAATTGCGCTGACCTGCCATTCGCGCAGCAGGCATCGACTTGCCCGCGCAGGCGTTGATAGTGGTGCGCAATCGCGGCGATCAACGCCGCATCCACGACACGACAACAGGGCGGGCTCCATGCGTGTGTTGATTACTGGTGCCGGTGGCTTCATCGGCACGACACTCACCGCGGCACTGCTGCAGGCTGGCGCTCTGAAGAACGCCAAGGGCGAGAGCGAGCGGATCGACGAGATCCTGCTGCTCGATACCTATCTGCCAGCCACATCCGATCCGCGGCTCACGCGCATGCAGGCGGATATTTCCGATCACGACACCCGCACGGCGATCGCCGCATGGAAGCCTCATTGCGTGTTTCATCTGGCAGCGGTGCTGACCAGCGCTGCGGAGGAAGACCCCGCGGCAGCACTTGCCGTCAATGTGTCGTCGCTGGCCAATCTGATCGACACCGTCGGCAACAAGGCGGCACCGCCGCGCTTTGTCTTCCCCAGCTCGATCGCCGTGTTCGGTGGCTTGCTGCCGGACAATGTCGACGACGATCATCTGCAGAAGCCACAGACCTCCTATGGCACGCACAAGGCTATTGCCGAACTGATGCTGGCGGATGCGACACGCCATGGTCTGATCGATGCGCGCGCGCTGCGGTTGCCCATCGTGCTGGTGCATCCGGGCCCACCGACCCAGTCGGTGTCCGACCGTATCGCCGGCATGGTACGCGACAGCGTTGCCGGCCAGCCGACCGTGTGCCCGCTGCGGCCGGACACCAAGGTGCCGGTGGTCTCGGTGGATACGGTGGTGCGCAACCTGATCACGCTGCAGGATGCGGATACGGCCGCGCTGCGCGGCAAGCGCGTACTCAACCAGCCCGCGCTCACGGTGAGCATGGAAGACATCGTCAATGCACTGAACATCGTGGCCGAGGTTGCGCCGCGCGTGAAATTCGAGCCTGATGCGGAATTGAAGAAGATTGTCGATGGCTGGCCGAAGGGTTTCATTTCGACGCGCGCGCCGTCGGTCGGCGTTGTGGCCGACAAGACCTTCGACGAGATCATCATGAGCTATCAGCGGCATCTGGGAAGCGCAGCGAAGACGTCAGCGGCGTGAGGTGCTTCTTCACCTCTCCCCGGTGGGGAGAGGTGAAGAAAAATCACTTCTCCCGGAATGCCCTGTGCATCTGGTCGGCCATCGGCTTCATCAGATAGGACAGCAATGTCCGCTCGCCGGTGCGGATGAAGACTTCCACGGGCATGCCGGGCATCAGCCTGGTGCCGTTGAATTTCGCAATCTGGTCCTGGCCGATGGTGATCCGCACGACAAAGTAGGTCGGGCCGGTCTTGTCCTCGCGCGAGATATCGGCGCCGATGCGCGAGACCTCGCCATCGATTTCCGGCGTGGTGCGCTGGTTGAAATTGGTGAAGCGCAGCACCGCATTGTGACCGAGCTTGACCTGGTCGATCTCCTGCGGCTGCACGCGGGTCTCGACGATCAGGCTGTCGGTGTCCGGCACGATCATCATCACGGTCTCGCCGGCCGCGATGACGCCGCCTTCGGTGTGAACGTTGAGATCGTGCACCACGCCGGTCTGCGGCGCGCGGATTTCCAGCTTCTCGGCCTGATCGCGCGCCGTTACCTTCTTCTCGAAGGTCTCGGCATATTTGGCGCGCACATCGGCCAGCTCCTTGGCGACCTCGCTGCGGAAATCCTGATCGATCTGCAGGATCTTCAGCTCGGTCTCGGAGATCTTGCCCTTGGCCTGGGCGATGGAGGCCGTGAGCTGCCCCTTCTCGCCGAGCAGACGTGCGGAATCGCGCTGCAAGGTGACAAGACGCGTGATGGAGACCAAGCGTTGCTCCCACAGCTGCTCGACACCGACGAGTTCCTTGGCGAGCAAATCGGCTTCCTGCTTCTTCGCGGTCAGCTGATCCTCGAGCCCGGCGATCTGCTCCTTGAGCTGCGACACCTGCTCGCGCAACTGATGCCGCTGGCCATCCGACGCGTCGCGACGCAGCTGGAAGAAGCGCCGCTCCGCGGTCATGATCACCTGCGCCGGCGAGTCCTCGGGAAGTGCGGCGATTTCCTCCGGAAACACGATCTCTGCAAGCCCGTCGCGCTCGCTCTGCAACCGCGCACGACGCGCTTCCAGCTCCCACAGGCTCTTGGTGACGGCGGAGAGATTGGCCTGCGCCACGGTCTCGTCCAGGCGGATCAGGAGATCACCGCTATTGACCCGCATGCCTTCGGTGACCAGCAGGTTCTTCACCACGCCGCCGGCGGGGTGCTGCACCTTTTTGACGCTGGACTCCACCACCAGCGACCCGTTCGAAATCACGGCGCCGGACATGTCGGTGGCCGCGCCCATGATGCCCATGCTGGCGACCATGAAGACCGCCGCACCGCCCACCGCCATCATGTGGCGGCGGATCGACTGCCTGTTGCGCGCGACATCCTTAGTCATGGGCCACCGCACGCTTCCTGCCGGCGCGCTTCGGCGCGGGCTCCTCGATGGTTTCGGCCGGCTGCGCCGCCTGCTTCGGCGCGAGCAACGGCAGGACGGCATCCGTTTTTCCGAACGCCTGCTGCCGGCCTTCATTGAGCACCAGCATGTGATCGACCACCGCCAGCAGTGCCGGCCGATGCGCGATCACCACGACGATGCCGCCGCGTTGCCTTACCCCGGCAATGGCGCGCACCAATGCACGCTCGCCCTCGCTGTCGAGATTGGAATTGGGCTCGTCGAGCACCACGAGGAAGGGATCGCCGTAAAGCGCACGCGCAAGCGCGATGCGCTGGCGCTGGCCACCAGATAGCATCAACCCGCCCTCGCCCACTTCGGTCTCGTAGCCATTGGGCAGCCGCAGGATGAGATCATGCACGCCGGCCTGCTGTGCAGCAGCCAGCAGGCGCTCGGCATCGAGCTCCGCTGCGAAGCGCGAGATGTTCTGCGCCACGGTGCCGCGAAACAGCGCGACATCCTGCGGCAGGAAGCCGGTGGCGGCGCCGAACGCTTGCTGATCCCATTGCGCCAGTGCTGCGCCGTCGATGCGGATGACGCCGCGCACCGGCGGCAGAATGCCGACCAGCGCCCGCGCCAGCGTGGACTTGCCGGACCCGCTGGGGCCGACGATCGCCACGGCACTGCCGGCCTGCAGTGCGAAGCTGACATCATGCAGCACCAACGCCTCGGCCCGCGGCACCGTGAGGCTGACGGAATTGACGCGGAGCTGCCGCGTCGGTTTCGGCAGATCGACCGGCGCCTTCTTAGCCGGCAATGCAGCCAGTGAATCACAGAGCCGCTGGAAGCTCGCGCGCGCGGCGATAAAATTGCGCCAGTTGGCGATGGCGAGTTCGATCGGCGCCAAAGCACGGATCGACAGGATAGTGGCGGCGAGCATGACGCCGGGCGTGGCCTGCTGATTGATGACGAGCCAGGCGCCGAGCGCCAGCACGCCGGACTGCAGGATCATGCGCAGGAAACGCGACGCGCTGCCGAAGCCGCCGGTGAGATCGGAGGTCGTGCGCTGGCCGTCGAGAAACGCATCGGTCCGCTCGCCCCAGAGATCGCCCATGCGCCGCTTCATGCCGAGCGCATGCACGACCTCGGCATGGCTGAACACCGTCTCCGACAGGCTCCGCCGCGCAGTGGCGAGGCCGACCAAAGCTTGCGTGGGATTACGACTGAAGGTTTCCGATGCCCAGGTGATGGCACCGAGCATGATGGCGCCGACAGCGACTGCGGCACCCATCAGCGGATGAAACAAAGTGCAGACGAGAATATAGAGCGGCGTCCATGGCAGGTCGCAGGCGGCGATCAGACCGCTGCCGGACATGAAGCCGCGCACGGTGTCGAGATCGCGGATGTTCTGCAGACCGTCGGTGCCGGGTTTTGTCAGCGCCTGATGCTGCACGCAATCGAAGACGGGACCGCGCAGGGACTGGTCGAAGCCTTCGCCCATGCGCGCGAGCAAGCGACTGCGCATCACATCGACGGCGGCCTGGATCAGGAGCAGCATGACGGCGATCAGCAGCAGGCCGATCATCGTCGACATGCTGCGGCTTGGCAGCACGCGGTCATAGACCTGCAGCATGAACAGCGGGCCGACCAGCATCAGGAGATTGACGATGAAGCTCGCACTCGCAACCGCAATCAGGGCAATACGGGTTTCGCCAAGGGCAGAACGAATTGGGGCCGGCAAGGCAGACGGCCGGAAACGCAGACCACTCATTGACATCCTCTCGGCTAACGCACCGGGTGATGGGGGATGTGCTCGGGACAATGGGAGAGGCATGGATGCCTCTCCCGGTTTTGTCAGGCTCAGATGATGTGTGCGCCGTGCAGATCGAGCACGCCGTGATCTCCGGTGAGCGCGTCGGTGAGGCCTGCGACGAGATCGAGCGGCGCAGTCTCATGGGTAGCGACCGCTGTGTCGTGGGCCGCCTCGCCGCCCAGCAAGTCGCCGCCAAGTAGTCCGCCGACAAGGCCATGCGGTCCGAGCAGTGTTCCGGTCAGCGAGTCGGTGCCGGCACCGCCGAGGCTCGGGATGTTGAGGATACCGCCGAGCAGACCACCCTGCGAGCCACCCTCGTCGCCGGCCGCACCACCGAGCAGATTGCCGAGGATCGGCAGCTCATGCAGGCTGCTCGTCACGCCGGTGACGAGATCGGCGACCGGATCCAGCAGGCCGGTATTGCCGAGCAGATCATCGAGCGAGTGCACGACGGAGCCGACGGTCTCGCCGACATGCTCGATCGTCTCGCCAAGGCCACCACTCAGAAGTCCACCATTCAACAGCCCGCCATTGAGCAATCCCATGGGCGTGCTCAACAGGCCCGCCACAGGATCAGCGTGGCCGTCCGCGACTGCGGGCAGCAGGCTTCCGCTGCCTTGCGCGACGGTGTCGGTGAGTTGCTGCGCGAGATCGGCGGGCAGTTGAATGAGATTGCCCTGATCGCCGAGCAGATCTGTCGGTAGATGCAGGTCGCTGACGACATTCTGCACGGCATCGGTTGCAGGCTGGATGAGATGCGTCAGATCGAGCTGGGAATCCGGTTCAATTTTGAGGATATCGCCAAGACCGAGAAGGTTGGCCATCTCGGGAGCAGGCGCCTCCGCACCGGCATTGGCCGCAAGATCGAGATGGATGGGATCGAGCAGCGTGTGCGTGTCCGCCGTCGCCGTGGCATCCACACTTGCATCGGTCGAGATCGCCTCGTCACTCAGCAATGCGTTCAGTGACAATTGCGACGCGGCGTCGGCGCTGGTTCCGGATAACAATGCCGCCGATCCGGCCAGCACTTCGGCAAGCCGGTTGTTATCGCTTCCGTTCAGAAGTGTCGTCATGAGGGAAAGCTCCACGCTTGGTCTGACGTGAAGCAAGAACGACAAGTTATGCGGGTTGTTGCAGGGAGGATGCTACCTACGGGCTCGTTGGGTAACGAGCGGCTACGGAAGTCGAGCGGAGTTTGTGAAAGTCTTAGGGAGCGGGAACGCGCGTACGATTCATCAATACCGCAGCACGCGCGAACCCGCGAAAGCACCAAGCGCCGTCACCATGACTGTCGCGATGGTGTACCAGACCGCCACGAAGAGCGGCGAATCGTCGGTGCAATGGGCGGCGTAGACGGTCGCCGCCAATCCCGACGACATCATCCCCGCCAGTGCGCCAACGAAAGCGGGACGCGTGGTTGCGCCCTGTCGCAGTGCCAGCAATGTAGCGCCGAGGATCGGCAGCGAGAACAGCGAGATTGCTACCGTGCACAGCGTCGCGCCCTTCCCCATCATCCGCGTCATCATCGGCGAACGCTGCGGCATCATCATCTCGGCAATGATCGCACCGACCAGAATGAAGGGCGACAGCAGCAGCAGCCAGACCCAGCGGCCGAGCACCGCTTCCGGCCGCGACAGATGCACGCTGATGACGATGGCGGGGATTGCCAGCGCCAGCGTGACGACGAATTTCAGATCGAAGAACGGATTGCGCATCGCCGCCATGAAATCGGGACGCAGCCCGATGGTGACGAGCATCATCGCCGCCGCGACAGGCAGCGTGACAAGCAGAGCCATGGCGAGCTGCGTGCGCACCGGTGGCGGACGGTGAGCATTGTCGGCAGCAAGCGCGCTGATCAGGCGGTCGGTATCCATCATCAATCCTCCCGCAATTTCGCCGCGAGGCTGGCAAGCCCGCGATGCAAGGCCACGCGGACATTGCCTTCGGTCATCGACAGTTTCTCGGCGGTCTGCCGGATCGAGGCATTCTCGACGGCGATCGACTGCAGCACGTCGCGCTGGCGCGGCGGCAGATCACCGAGATGGCTGGCGATATCCACCGTGGGTAGCGGTTCGGCCGGCGGCTCGCTCGGCAGCGTTTCGGAGAAATCGTCGATGTCGACGAAGACACGCCGACCGCGCTTGCGCAGCGCATCGATCAGCTTGTTGCGCGCAATCGCGAACAGCCACGGCGCGAAAGGCGCGTTGGCGTCCCAGGTATGCCGTTTCAGATGCACCGCGAGTAGAATGTCCTGCACGATATCCTCGGCCTGGTCAGGCGACTGTCCGGCGCGCGACAAACCCTGCCGCGCACCCGCGCGCAATACGGGGGTGACCGACTTCAGCAGGCGATGATAGGCCGCGCCGTCACCGGCCATGGCCGATTGCATCAGACCCGTCCATTCGTCGTCGTCACGTCCGCGCACGCGCGCTCCTGATGGCATTTCGGCGGTGGGATCAGAGTGTTACATCCGCCACGGTGAGATCACAGAACCGTGACCCGCGGGCAATGGCCGGCGCGGTTTCAGGTCGTGCAGTGCGGCTCATAGCACCTTTGCCCTGCGGCATCCCAGTGCCGAAAACCAGCCTCGGGCCGATCATGGCGAAAACGAGCGCGAAGATTCCCCTTTTCTGCCCCCATGTGGTCACCTGCGCAGTTTCCTTATGGACCCGAAGGGGCGGGTATCCTTGGGGAGACTATGATGAGATTCAACACCACCGGGCACGCCGCATGGATTTTCGCGGCGGGATTGTGGGCATCCGCGTCGCTGTTCCCGGCCAGCGAGGCCGCCGCGCAGACAGCCGCCCAGGCGCCTGACCAACCCGCTGCCGTCGGCACCGCCACGGGTGTCGTAGCCGCCGAACCGGGCCAGCCGACCCGTCTGCATCCGAAAAAGTCGGCCAGCAAATCCCGCAAGGCCGTGCGCCACGCCAAGGCGAAGAAGCCGGCCAAGGAAGAGACTGCCAAGGAAGAGGCCGCCAAGCAGGAGGCCAAGGCAGACGACCTCAAGCCCACGCAGGACGACAGCATGACTCCCGCCGTCGCCAATGCGAATGCGCAGTGGGCCAATGATGCCAAGCCCACCGACACCTACAACATGTCCGCCCAGGCCGGGAATGTGCTGAGCCAGATGGACGCCCAGCCCGAACCGCACGCCACTGCCGACGCCGAGAACCACGCGCCAGCCGCCGATGTGGTCGCGTCCGACCAGATCAATGACCTCGACCGTGCCGCCGAGGACAAGCCGCCCCTGACCCTCGCCAAGGCCACCATCGACACGCCGGCACCCGCTGCGACCGTGGAGAACAGCAAGCCGTGGGAGCAGACCTCCATGATCGGCAAGGTGTTCATCGCCATGGGCGGGCTGCTTACGCTGGCCTCCGCAGCGCGGATGTTTATGGCTTGAACCTCATCCTGTGAGCGGGCAGATTGCGCGCGGTCGCCGGCTCCGGTGGCCGCAATCAACAGATCTGCGGGATGAAACATGAGCAGCTTCGAACACATTCTCGTCGAGCGCAAAGGCGCCGTCGGCATCGTGACCCTGAACCGGCCGAAGATGCTCAACGCCCTGTCCTTCGGCGTGTTCAGCGAGATCAAAGTCGCCATCGACGATCTCGAAGCTGACGACTCTGTCGGCTGCATCATCGTCACCGGCAGCGAGAAGGCCTTCGCCGCTGGCGCCGACATCAAGGAGATGCAGCCGAAGGGCTTCATCGACATGTTCTCGAAGGACTTTACCCAGATCGGCGGTGACCGCGTCGCCACCTGCACCAAGCCGACCATTGCCGCCGTGTCCGGCTATGCGCTCGGTGGTGGCTGCGAGCTGGCGATGATGTGCGACATCATGATCTGCTCGGACACCGCGAAATTCGGCCAGCCCGAAATCACCCTCGGCACCATTCCCGGTATCGGCGGCACCCAGCGCCTCACCCGCGCCATCGGCAAGTCGAAGGCGATGGACCTCTGCCTCACCGGCCGGATGATGGATGCCGCGGAAGCCGAACGCTCCGGCCTCGTCAGCCGTGTCGTGCCTGCCGACAAGCTGATGGAAGAAGCGATCGCCATGGCCGAGAAGATTGCCGGCATGTCGCGTCCGGTGGCGGCCATGGCCAAGAGCGCCGTCAATCGCTCGCTGGAAACCTCGCTGGCCGAAGGCCTCAAGGTCGAGCGGGACCTGTTCCACGCGACCTTTGCGCTGGAAGACCGCAGCGAAGGCATGGCCGCGTTCATCGAGAAGCGGAAGCCGGTCAACAAGAACAGGTAAGGCACCTGTAGGGTGGGCAAAGCGGAGCGTGCCCACCTTCAAGTGTCGTGCGCGTGATGGTGGGCACGGCGCAAGAGCGCCTTTGCCCACCCTACATGCTGCGCTTCAATGCAGCTGTGACCAACAAACGATAGGCCCGCTCCTGCATGGTGACGGGCCTTTCGAGTTTCAGGCGTGCGAGACAGGCTTCGTCATTCGCGTCCGGCGACGAGGTGAGCCCTTCCCAGAACAATCCGGCGAGCTTCGACGGCGTCTTCACCGCCGCGCTCAATATCTGCAGCGCCGGAATCAGACGCTGTTCGACATCGGTGAAATCACTGCTGAACGGAAACAACGGCAGCAGGCCGGCATCGCGCGCCGGCTTCAAGGCCTTGGCGATCCGCTCCGGTGTGTTGTCGCGATGTGCGGATGCGAGCTCGAATTGTCTGGGCAGCTTGCCCGCATCCTTGGCCTGCCGCATCAGCTCCGGCTGAAAACGGGAGTCGGCGATTTCCAGCATGGCCGCGATCGTCTCCGCATCGGACTTGCCGCGCAGGTCGGCGACGCCGTATTCCGTCACGAACATATCGCGCAGATGTCGCGGAATGGTCTGATGGCCATAGGACCAGCGGATATTGGACGACGGCGCCTTGCCCGGCCGCGTCGCTTCCAGCGTGAGGATCGACCGCGCCCCCTCCAGCGCAAAAGCCTGCGCGACGAAATTATACTGGCCGCCGACGCCACTGATCACCTGACCGTCATCGAGGCCATCGGAGATCGCAGCGCCCATCAAGGTCGCCATCATGGTGTTGTTGACGAAATGGGCATCGACGCGCGCGCGACGTTTCGCGGCCTCGTCGCCATAGAGTTCGTTGGTGAAGGACACCGGCGTCATCTGGATTTTTGCCAGACGTTCCGGCGCCATGTCGCGCAAGGACTGATAAAATGCTTTCGGCCCGAGGAAGAAGGCGGCGTGCAGAATCGTGCCATCGACCTCGCGCTTCAGAATGCCGGCCTCGATCAGGCCGAGAAATGCCTCGAACAGCATTTCACTGACGCCATAAAGGCCCCGCTCGAACGGCTCGCTGCGCACGGCGACGCCCGGCGCCAGCCGCTGCATCGTCGCCTTGAACGCGGCATTGTCGCGATGGCGTGCGATCAGCCCCTGTGCCAGCGCATCGCCGATCTGGCCGATGCCGATCTGCAGCGAGCCGCCATCGCGGATCAGCCCCGCGGCATGCAGGCCGATCGCGTATTTGGTATCGCTGACCGGTTCCGACGGCGGCGCGAACAGCGGGAATTCAACGTCCGGGCTTTCCAGCACGGCATGGAATTCATCACCGGCGAGATCCCCCTGCCCCGGCATGTAAGGCAGTTCGGAATTCACCTGACCGACCAGCTTGAATGATGCACGGCCTTCGGCACGTGCACGCATCAGATCGAGCGTGGTGTCGGTGTTGCAGCTCAGGCTGTAGCGCGCATTGCCATCGACAATGCGCTTCGACACCAGTTGCGTGATGACATTGAGCCCGCGTGCCAGCAGATATGACGCGGCATGGGTGTAGTTCGCGGAAATATAGTGCTGCTGCGCGTCGGCGACACGCAGCCATTTGCCGGCGAGGAAAAAGAACTCGTTGACCTTGATGTTGTCAGGCAGCTCGCGCTTGCGGATGGCGCTTGCGTAGTCGAGATCGGGATAGCCGCCGAACAGGCGATCGATCACCGGACCGATGAAGCGTTTCTCCAGCTCGTTCGACGGTCGCGGCTTTTCCAGCGTCAACGCCGAGAAGAATGTCAGATCGATATTGCGATCAGCGACGGCGCGCCGATACAGCGCATTGATGATGTGATTGGCCTTGCCGAGGCCAAGCGGCAATCCGACCACGAGCCTGGTGCCGACATCGCGAATGATGTCTTCGACGATGTCATCAGGGTCGGCAAAAATTATCGGCATGAGGATCCCGATTGAACAGCGCGGACCGGAATTGGGTACCACCCTGCGAGTAACTGCGAATGTGCCCATCATGCAACAGCCACGCATGAATTGAGCGGTCACGTCGTCGCATTCCATCACCTGTTCGATGCCGCTAGGGTCTTGAACAATCGAGAAGATCAGGGCCTCGAAATGCCCTGTGGGGAACGCGTGAAAGCCCGGAGGTTCTTCGCCGGATGGTTTGCCTGCAAAGGCAACGCCCTCTAAACATACCTAGACGTCAGCGGGGGCGGACGTCCGAAGATTGCTTTGGGATAATATGGTTCGTCACGGCATATTTGGCCTCGCCGCAAGGCGCGCGCTTCGGACAGGCATGGCCCTGAGCCTGACTGGCTATGGCATTTTTGCTACGGTCGATGCCCGTGCCGAAACGGTGTCGGAAGCCCTTGCCAAAGCCTATCAGTCCAATCCGCAGCTGAATGGCGAACGGGCCCGCCAGCGCGCCACCGATGAGAACGTCCCGCAGGCGATGGCAGGCTACCGGCCTCAGGTGACAGCCACGCTGAGCTATGGCCTTCAGGCCGTACGCAACCTGCTCGTAGACAACACCATCCAGGGCGCAACGCTGAAGCCATGGACCATCGGCGTCACGGTCACCCAGACGCTTTATAA
>Ga0209564_1001940_pt1 | contig 18361 bp, 21 predicted proteins | sample AraplaCol_mMF_r2_FD_184272 | JGI IMG/M metagenome (GOLD analysis project Ga0209564, IMG submission 184272) | Arabidopsis root microbial communities from North Carolina, USA - plate scrape MF_Col_mMF_r2 (SPAdes) (version 3) | ecosystem: Host-associated > Plants > Roots > Endosphere | place: USA...
TTGATGAACATTCACGACTTTCATACGGACACTCCTTGTTGAATTTCTCGGGGGTTCCTGGGGTAGGGCCCGGGGTATCGCTCAGGCCGCCACGGCCATCCAGGCGCCGTGTTCCAGCGTGGCCCGCAGCTTGGGCGCGACGGCTGGCACGGGCTGGCTGACCCAGCGCTGCGTCAGCGAAAACGCCGGTGAGAACACCAGCGCCATCCACACATGAAACGGCATGGGCCGCAACTCACCGGCTTCCACACGCTGCTCCATCCAGGCCTTTAGCGCGGCAAAGGCCTGCTCATTGGCCGCGCCGGTCTCGGCGCCCTCCGTCATATCGCCGCCGCGGCGCAGCGCGTGCAGCAGCCGCGCCTGGTCCGGGTGCTGCAGCACCCATTGGATATAGGCCCGCACCAGGCCTTTGACGCCGGCCTGGGCCGAGGCCTTGCCGGCAATCGGCTGCATCAGCGCCGAATGGAAATCGCGCAGCATATGGGCATACAGCGCATCGGCCAGCAGCGCCTTGGTCGGGAAGTGGTGGTAGAGGCTGCCGTTGCTCACCCCCGCCTCCTGGCGCACCATGTCCATGGAGGCGGCCGTGAAGCCCTGGGCCAGGAAGACCCTGGTGGCGGCCTCCAGCAGGCGGTCCCGGGTGGAGGGTGGGGAAGAAGAGGGGGCAGTGGCAGGCAAAGCGGTGGAAGTCATGATTAGAGTATTACTCTAGATTAACACTCTGTCAACCGCCTCCAGGCTCGCCCGGCCGCGGGCGGGCATTGGCCAAATTGGCGACAATGCAGCCCAGAAAGCGAGAAACCGAACATGCCCCTGCAATTTGCCGACCGCCTCAACAACGTTGAAACCTCCGCCATCCGCGAACTCTTCAAGCTGCTGGGCAAGCCCGGCATCGTCAGCTTTGCCGGCGGCTTTCCCGACCCCGCCATGTTCGACGTCGCCGGCATCCAGGAGGCCAGCAACAAGGCCCTGAGCGAAGAACCCGGCGGCGCGCTGCAATACGGCGCCACCGAAGGCTACGGCCCGCTGCGCGAGCAGCTCAGCGCCTTCATGGCCACCAAGGGCGCCAAGGACGTCGCCCCCGAGAACCTCATCGTCACCACCGGCAGCCAGCAGGCGCTTGATTTGCTCGGCAAGACCATGATCTCGCCCGGCGACAAGGTCATCGTCGAAGGCCCGACTTTCCTCGCCACCATCCAGTGCTTCCGCCTCTACGGCGCCCAGCTCATCAGCGCGCCGATTGATGCCCACGGCGTCAAGACCGACGAACTCGAAAAACTCATCGCCGAGCACAAGCCCAAGTTTGTCTACCTCATCCCCACCTTCGGCAACCCCAGCGGCGCGCTGCTCAGCCTGGAGCGCCGCAAGCAGGTGCTGGCCATGGCCGTCAAGCACCAGACCCTTATCGTGGAAGACGACCCCTACGGCGACCTCTACTTCGGCGAGGCGCCGCCGCCCTCGCTGCTGGCCCTGAGCCCCAGCGTGCCCGGCAGCCGCGAGCTGCTCGTGCACTGCGGCTCCCTCAGCAAAGTGCTCAGCCCCGGCCTGCGTGTGGGCTGGATGGTCGCCCCCGCCGAGCTGCTGGCCAAGGCCACCATGTGCAAGCAGTTCAGCGACGCCCACACCAGCACCTTCGCCCAGGCCACCGCCGCCCAGTACCTCAAGGCCGGCCGCATGCCCGACACCCTGAGCCGCGTGCGCAAGGTCTACGGCGAACGCGCCACCGCCATGGGCAATGCGCTGAAACGCGAACTCGGCGACGCGATTGAATTCACCCAGCCGCAAGGCGGCCTGTTCTTCTGGGCCCGCCTCACCGGTGCGAATGGCAAGAGCAAAGACGCCGGTGAGTTCGCCAAAAAGGCCATTGAAAAGCTCGTCGCCTTTGTGCCAGGCGCGCCGTTCTACGCGGCAAACCCTGATCTGGCCACGCTGCGCCTGAGCTTTGCCACGGCGGATGTGGCGAAGATTGAAGAGGGTGTGGGGCGGTTGGGGAAGGCACTTTGACGCCACGCGGCCGCGGAACCGCTCTTGCCGGTTTTTGCCTGTGCCTGGCTTTGGGGCCGGCCCCTAACTTGTCGCATGCGCAGGACACGGCCACCGTGGCGCCCTCGCTTGCGGGAGGGCGGGTGATTTTTTATGCGCCCGCCGATTTCGACGGAACCGCCAACATACCGGTGGCCATCGGCATGCCCAATGGTGGGGTCCTGCACGGCACCATCACGCGCTATACAAAAACAACGCCTTACTCGAAGCCGCCTCCCTGCGGGACGCAAGGGCCTTTGACGGTATCGCTGGAGCAGGGCTGGTACCGCTGGGAGGTGCCCGCCCACCGCTGCACCCCTTCAATGGTCTCCGAAGGCGGCGCCGTCAAAGTCCAGGCTGGGGCCTGCGTGCAGATTGAACTCGCAAAGCTTTGGGGTTGCCCCATGCCGCGCGTCGAGGAGAAGTGAATTGAAACCCTGCAAACCCCACATTGCCGCCTGGGGGCTTTTGCTGGTTTGCGCGACGCCGCCGGCTGTCGCCGTGACCATGGTGAGCAGCGATTTTGACAGCCTGTGCGCCAAGGCCGAGGCCGCGGTGCATGCCACGGTGGTGAGGCAGGAATTGTTGCCGCCACAAGGCAGTATCACGGCGCCGCGCATGTGCTACGAGTTGAAGGTGGTCTCCCAGCTCGACAGCAGGCCGGCCCTTGCCGCCAATCCCCGTATCTGCTACCTCGGCGACCTGGTCTCTCCGGCCAAGACCGTGGTGGCAGGCATTCGTTATCCGGTGGTGGGGGAAACTGGCGTGTTCCTGATCAAATCGCCGAACAACGATGCCGTGATATCGCCGTTGCAAGGCTACAACCAGGGGCAGTTCATGGTCCGCAAAGCCGCCGGCCGCGACGCCGTCTTCACTGCCAGGGGTGCGGCCGTGTGCGGCTTTGATGCCCGCCTGCGCTCCGGCTCGCTCGATGGCGAGGTCGCGGACGGGCTGGTGACCGAAGCCGCCAAACAGCGATGCCAGGCCATGCCGCTCACCACTTTTGCCGAAAGAATCCGCCAGTGCCGTCGCTGAAATTCTGCCGCCGCCTGGCGGCCCTGGTCCTGGCCTGCCTTGCGTTTCCCGCAGCCCTTTACGCCTACCGGCTGGAGCCCTATCGCTGGAGCGCTTCCACATTGCCGACGGTCGTGCGCATCTATTTCCGCTTCGATCCACCGGCCTACAACGGTGCTTTCTTCAAAGCCATGAAACAGTGGAACGCTGTCAACAAGGCGGTGGAGCTAAGGCCCGGTGACCTTGGCGGCGTTGGAACCGTATGCTCCCCCGAATCCAATTCGGCGACCTTCGACTACATGGTGTGCGGCACAAAGTGGGACGAATCCGTGCTTGCCGTGACCTTGGTCAATTACCAGGGCGATTCGGCCCAGCACGGCACCGTCATCTTCAATTCCAACCTCAATTTCGAGGTCTACACAGGGCCTGCGCGACCCGGCGTCTTCGACATGGGCCGTGTCGCCTTGCACGAACTCGGGCATTTCCTGGGCCTGGACCATGAAACGGTGGCCCAGGCCATCATGCAGCCGCGGATCAGTGACATCGACACACTGAAACCCGACGACATCAACGGTATCCGTGCCCGCTACAGCAAGTAGCCGCGTGGGTGCGATTCAGGCCGCCCTTACTCGTTGATCTCCACCTCCACCAGCTTGCCCAGCAGCACCAGCGACTGCTGCCAGCCCACATAACACTGGTCCGCGGGGATCACCGCGGGAATGCCTTCCTGCACCACATGCATTTCCACGCCGGCCGAGACTTTGGCCAGTGTGATGGTGGTGGTCATTTCGCCCGGCAGGTTGGGGTCGTCGAACTTCGCGGTGTAGCGGATGCGCTCGCCGGGCTGCAGCTCCAGGTAGGTGCCGCCGAAGGAATGGCTGTGGCCGTTGGTGTGGTTGGTGAATGACATTTTGTAATTGCCGCCGACCTTGGCGTCCATCTCATGCACGGTGCCGGTAAAACCGTTGGGCGGCAGCCATTTGCTCATGGCGGCGGGGCTCAGGAAGGCGCGGTACACCCGGTCAGGGGTGGACTGCAAAACCCGGTGAAGCTTGACGGTATTGGTGCTCATGGTGTGTTTCCTTTACTTGCTTGGTTAATGAGTGATCAGTAGAGGAGGCAAATGACCCAAATGTCGCCCCTCTGCTTGTACGACGAACGACCGAGGCGGAATCGACACGATTTTTCGGAAATCCTGAAATTTTTTATCCGGGGCGCTCGCACACCATCAGCAAGGCCGTCCCATCCGGCGTCTGCACTTCCCCCACCGCGCGAAACCCCGCTTTTTCATAGCAGCGTATCGCCCGCGCATTCCGCGGGTCCGGGTCGGTCTGGATGTGCGTGACCTGCGGGTCCGCAAACAGCTGGGCCACAAAGGCCTTCACCATCGCTGTGCCAAGGCCCCGGCCCAGTTGCTCGGCGTCGGCGATGGACTGGTCTATGCCGCGCACGCCGGGGTCGGTTTCATCCTCCCACCAGCCCTCGCCCGAACCCATGGCCACATAAGACTGGATGTAGGCAAAAGGCTCGCCATCGAGCAGCGCGATATGCGGCTGCACCTGGGAAGGGTCCGCAATCCAGGCGCCGTACTCGGCCTCCACCTCGGCGAACGTAGGCGCCGGGCCCCACCACTGCGTCCAGTGCGGGCGCGCCAGCCAGCCGTGCAGCAGGGGCAGGTCGGCCGCCTGCAGGGGCCGAAAGCTGATGTTCAGGGCCGTGCCGGCCTGGGGTGCGCGTGCCGCATCCTGCATCTTCATTCCTCAGACCAGGCCGCGAGCTCATAGCCATCCGCGTCCTGGAAATGAAAGCGCCGCCCACCCGGGAAGGAAAAAATCTCAAGCTTGATGCGCCCACCGGCCGCCAGCACGCTGTCGCGCGCGGCTTCCAGCTTCTTGGCATGCAAGATCACCAGCGGGCCGCCGGCAGGCGAGGGCGGGTTATGCGTCGTGAAGCCGCCCTTCATCGCCCCGTCCGAGAACTCGGTGTATTCCGGGCCGTAGTCGGTGAACGTCCAGCCAAAAGCCTTGCCGTAAAAAGCCTTGGCCTTGCCAATGTCGCGCACATTCAGCTCCACGTAATTGATGCGGCAGTTCTCGGGTTGCTCGGCTTTGGCTGGCATGGTGTCTCCGAAGGTGTCTTTAAAGGGCTGTGCACCATTTTGCATACGGGCCCGGCCGGCATGCCCCTTGCCCATACGCTTCGCGGGTGTTTGCCTACAATCCAACACAACGTAGGTGTGTCGCCTGCGGCATCCTCGGCATCCTGACTTGGGCCCGTACACCTTCATGACTTCCGCCGCCGCGCCCAGCGCTCTTCACACCCCAGACTCCCCGGTTTCCCTCGCCACCCGCCGCTCCATCCTGCTGCTCTCCTGCGCCACCTTTGCCAGCATGGTGGCCCAGCGCATCTGCGATGCCATGCTGCCCGAGCTCTCGCGCGTGTTTGCCGTCAGCCTCGCGCAGGCGGCGCAGGTCGTCTCGCTGTTTGCCATTACCTATGGCATTGCGCAGCTGTTTTACGGCCCGCTGGGCGACAGGCTGGGCAAGTTCCGCATCGTCACCTTTGCCGCGCTGGGCTGCAGCGTGGGCAGCCTCGTCGCCGTGTTTGCCACCAGCCTTGATGTGCTGCTGCTCGCCCGCGTCATGATGGCCCTGGGCGCCGCCGCGCTGATCCCGCTGGCCATGGCCTGGGTGGGTGATGCCGTGCCGCCCCACGAAGTGCAGGGCATGCTCACACGCACCGGCCTGGGCAGCACCCTGGGCATTGTCTGCGGCCAGCTGCTGGGCGGGCTGCTGACAGACGCGCTCGGCTGGCGCTGGGCCTTTGCCTTCCTCGTGCTGCTGTTTGGCGTGGTCGGCTCGCTGCTGTGGGGCGATTTGCGCCGGCAACACACGCAGCCCAGGGTAGAGGCGGCACCACTGCCTTCTGAAGCGCCCGTGGCGCGCCCGCATTTCCTGAAACAGACCCTGCTCATCATCCGCCGCCCCTGGCCGCGCACGATTTTGCTGCTGGCCGTGATTGAGGGCGCCATGGGTTTTGGCGTGCTGGCCATGTGGGCCTCGCATTTGCACCATGCGCTGGGTTTGCCGCTTTCGGTCTCGGGCGCCATCGTCGCGCTGTTCGGCCTGGGCGGCGTGGTGTACATGGCCGCCGGCCGGGGGCTGATTCCCCGCCTGGGCCAGCATGGCCTGGTGCTGCTGGGCGGCGCGCTGCTCGGCATCAGCGCCCTGGTTCTGGCATTCACGCCGCACTGGGCCCCGGCCATCCCGGCCAGCCTGGTCGGTGGTTTTGGTTTTTTCATGTTCCACAACGTCATGCAGGCCAACGCCACCCAGATGGCGCCCGAGGCGCGCGGCACGGCGGTGTCGCTGTTTGCGTCTTTTTTATTCCTGGGCCAGTCTTTGGGCGTGGTGCTGGCTGCGGCCTTGATCGGCCGCCTGGGGACCAGCGCCGTGGTGGCGCTGGGGGGAGGGGTGATGGCGGTGGAGGGGGCTTATTTTGGGTGGGTGTTGAGGCGGCGGAAGCTGCTGCACCCTTGAAATTGCCTCAGTCATGCTGATGGCGTGCCTTTAGAAAAATGACGACCATCGATTCGCACACAATCAACGAACGATAAAACTAACGATTCGGGCTGGAGGGCCACATGGAATTTTTGCTGCAATTTGTTCCCTTGATCTTGATGATCACGATCATCTGGCTGGTCATTCGCTGGCAACGGAACAAAGTCAAATCCGAACCACCAGGACCCAATGGCGAACACCCTTATGGTGTTCGAGGCTGGCTTGGGTTGTTTGTTTTCATTGCATTTACGTTTGGACCGCTGTTGACCATAGGAACCGTCTTTAAGGGACTAAGCGATGCTGAAACGCAAAACCCTGGCCTTCTTGCCTCGGACGAATGGCAGCTCTACAAGATCGTCAGCTGGGCTTCTGTTGTCATTCTGATTGTCTGGCAGGTGTGGATGGGCTACACCTTAAAAATCAGGCTGGAGCCACGAAGTGTCTTTATCGCGAAGTTCTTCCTGGTCGGCTCATTGGTGTTCTCTGGGGGCGTCGACCTAATCGCCATATTTGTCCTGTTTCACGCCGGGCCGGGGTCGGAGTATTTACTTGGATTGGTGAAACCGATTTTGGTATCTGCAATATGGTTTACCTACTTCAGCCGGTCTGAGCGGGTCAAAAATACTTACCGTCTTTGAGTTGGAGATATGAGGCATTGGTTAGATGACATGCAGATGACTTAGGTTACACGCCCATTGCACCGAATCCCTGCTTTAACACATGCGCTATTTGTTCAGTTTGCTCTCTATGGCGGGTATGCTGATTTCTAAAAAATATCGGTGATCGTCTTGTAAGGATCGTTTGCATCGGGCAAAGCATTACCCCTACTATGTGGCTGTACTTTTCTTTGTCAGAGGCGCATGCTGCTTCGAACAGCACATTAAAAAAATGTTGATCCGGAGTTTGTTTTGAATAGATAACTATCAAACCCGGGCAGTCTTCAGGCAATTGCTCCTTAGCTCGAAGAAAGCCATTCTGCAAAATTCTTCTAAATATTGACGGCGTTCCTCTCTCAACCCCATTTATGCTGCTATAGATACCATCTTTTTTTATGTCAATGGTGATGCTTCCGAATTCGCCAATTCTCACAACTAATGGGAACTGATTCGCTTTAATTGCGACTTGTATGCCTTCTATAAATAGTTTGGTAATGGCGTCTTTAAAAGCCTTGTTCAAAGCATCATCCGTTCCGATCAGAATGTCTGTAAGTCTGGGGTTCATCGAAATTTGGGTAGTGATCTCTGGGCCGTCATTTGGTGCAACGGTGATTGGAGCGAGCTCATGCATGATCTCGCTCTCCCAGCTTTCCCAAACTTCATCGCGTAGTCTCTTGCATTCGATAGCTACTGTTGTGGTATCCGTACTGGCAAGAATATCTGGCTTTTTTGTTCCGCCTTCTTGGGGAAAGTTGATTTGATAGCCGGCTTGGTGGAATGCATGCGCTGCTTCGATTTCAAAGAAGGCACTATCGGCCTTATCAAGCTTTAGGTCACTGATTTTCTGGGTAAGCCCAACTGAGGATCGAAGATCCTGTAGGACTTTTCCAAAAGTAGCAATCAATCCAAGCGCTGAAGTACTTCGCTCAATGCATAGCAGAGGAAGTATGAAATTCGCTCGTGGGTTCTTAAGAAGACTCTTTGTCCAGCTAGCGTTGAAGTGCTGTCGTAAAACTTCCGTGGCTGCTCGGAGTTCCTCTTTTGAGCATGGGAAGTGAATGTTGCAGTCTGGGCTTTCCCACCAAGGATCTACCCACCACTCACCTGTTTCTCGAATTCGTTCAAATCTGTCCATGTCAAGCCTATGTCGAAGAAGCTAGAAGTGTTTTTGGAAGTTCCAATCGTTCTATCGGCTTAAACCCAGCTGTTGAAGAAAAACTCATTTGATGAAGAAAGTTTTTCATCGCATCAGAAGGATCGATGGCCTGATGGTTTAGCTTCTCTATCGTCGAACGAGGTGCCAGATAGGAAAGAATTACGGATTGCTTCAGATGCCCGGTGGCACTATCGACAAGGTCATCAACCGCATTGACTTGGACTGCATCGACGGGGATTAGCGCAAGTATTTCCCTCGTGACTCGTAGCGAAGCGCTGCACACATGGTCCTGATAGAGGCGGTTGTATTCGCCTTTAGGGATGGCCTTGACGCTTGCGCGTCCGGACGCCAGAAGCTTGGGGCGCTCTTTGGGGATTACTTCCTCGCCGTGCACACATAGGTCTATGACGACAAGGGTGGGGCTTTCTATGTGTATTAGGAGGTTTTCACCAAGGAGGCCGATGGCGCGCAAAGGCTCATAGAGTTTGATGGCCTCCAGCATGGCGGCCGTATCTTTGGCCAGTATGCGTTTTGCGAACTCGACTTGATCCTTGTGGTCGGCAAAGTCTTCCTCAAACTTGGTCGACTCCTGTTTAAATCGTTGTTGGTCTTCTAGCTTGGCTGCAGTTAGAGCATCGAAAAGCTTTTTCAACTTTTTCTCTGTGCTGCCAAAGAGCTTGTCTAGCCAGGATGGCTTGTAATTGTTCAGACGGGACTGGGCAGCGGTTTCTAACACTTGGCTCAATTGCGGCCTGGTAGGCGCAAGGGCTGCGGCTTGCGAATGCCAATTTATGGGTGGTGAGCAGGATTGATGGAGCGTAATCAGCTTCTGGACGTACTCCTCGAAGTCCCTTACGGCTTCGGCAGCTTGTTCGCGTGCTTCGAGTTTTTCTGCGAGAGCTATTTCTTTGGCGCGTTGCCTAGCCCTGCGGTTTGAATTTCGTTCTGCCTCCCTGGAAATTGCTCCCAAGGTTCGTAGCGTTCCGCGCCAACCCATATCTGCCTCCTTAACCCCGGCTGAGGTGTAAGGAGATGTTAGTTGGTTGGACTGATCAGGACATCCTCCACTTGAAGGAGCAACTCGGATATTTCGAAGTTATCGATTTCATCCGCCCTAATCACCATCACAAAATCCGTACCGTTCTCAGGCAATCAGACCTCCCCAGGCCGCCCCAGACGCCGCCGGCGGGGTCGGCCCTATTGCTCCACCATCTCCACCCGCCGGTTTTTCGCGCGGCCAGCTTCGGCGCTGTTGCTGGCCACCGGTGCGAAGCTGGCCAGGCCGCGGGCGGTCATGCGTTTGGAATCTACCTGGTGTTCCTGGGCCAGTGCGGCGACCACAGCGTCGGCGCGCTGTTGGGACAGTGCCAGGTTGGCGGGCACGCCGCCCTGGTTGTCGGTGTGGCCGACGATGTGCACCTTCAGCGCGGGGTGTGCCTTCAGCAGCTTGGCCATCTCGGCCAGTTGCGGCTTTGACTCCGGCTTGAGCACGGCCTTGCCGGTGTCGAAGTAGATGCCGTACAGCGCCACCTTGCCTTCGGCGCCCAGGGCTTTTTGCAGCGCGTCGCCGTTGACGACGACCTTGTCGCCTTCCATGGCGGCGGGCTCGATGACGAGCTGCACCACGGCGGGTGCGCCCCAGATCGAGTTGGGCTCGGCAACGAAGAGCAGGATGTAGCTGTCCTGCCCGTTGCGGCTGGCCTTGGCGCTGAGGAAGCGCACGTCGCGGTCGATGGAGCCCGCCGGGTCCACGCCCTTGGCCTGCCATTTGCGCGGCGAGACGACCTCATTGGCAAAGCGCTCCTTGATGCCGGATTTGTCGCAGGCGCTCATCTCGCAGCTGTACAGCACGGTGAAGCCGGGCTTGGCCAGCGCGGCCTGGTAGTTGCGGAAAACCTCAAGCGCGCCGCGCTCTTTAGGCGCGATGTAGAAGTAGGCGTTGACGTGGCCTTCGATTGCGGGCGACTTGTCGGGTGCCTGCTGCGCCGTGGGCACCTTGACCGCGGCGAAGCCCTCCTGGGCCGCGTTCTGCAGCACGGCGCCGGCATAGCGCGACACCAGAGGGTGGTCGCTGGCGCCGCGCCACTCGGTAGGGGCCTTCTGCGCCTGCGCTGTGGAGGCCAAGGCGGCCGCCAGCATGATGATGATGCCGGTGCATCGGAGGGGCGCGGTCATTGGCGCGCTCCGCATGTTTTGGCGATGAGCGTCCAGCGCTCGGTCAGGCGCGTGATGGTTGACGTCGTGCCGCCGCCCTGGGCGGCTTTCAGCGCGGCCAGTTGTTCGCGTGCCGCGGCGGCTTCCTGCGGCGAGCCCTTGCGAATGGTTTCCTCGATCTGCGCATAGACCGGCGCCATGGCTGAGGCTGTGTCCTGCGCGGTGGGCAGGGCCGCCAGTTCGGCTTTGGCGCGTGCGGCTTCGGCGGGCGACATGCCGCGTTGCGCGAGGGCCAGTGCGGCGGCAGGATCATTGCCGCCCGCGCCTGCGGAGCTGGTGAAAGTCATCTGCCTCTCCCAGGCCTGCGGGGCCAGTTGCTTCCATTGCTCCTGCATGCGGCCGGCCTTGCAGTCGGCCTGAAGGGTGCTGCCGCCGGCGGATGGCCACCAGCGCGCATCGCAGCGGCCTGGAAGGTTTGCCGGCGCCGCGGCCGGCGAAGGCACGCACCAGGTTACCGGGCCGTTGCCGGCATAGGTTTGCTGGCCGCCGGGGTTGCCGGGCGGCCCGGCGTGGGTGGTGACGGTGCGGCGCCCGGTGGCGCCGTCCCAGCGCTCGATGCGCTCCGTGGCAGTGGGGCCGCTGCCGCTGCGTACGCTGGCTTCGCCGTCAATGCGGTACTCGCCCGGGGGTGGCGCCGCGTGGGCCGGTGGCGCGCCCAGTGCTGAAAAAAACAGCAGGGCCATGCAGGCCGAGGCCGTGGGTGCCTTCATCGTTTGCGGTCTCGCGTGAAAAAGATGCGGCCGAGTCTAGCAAGAGGGTGGGCGATTTTTTTGCAGCGGAAAGTACTCTCGCGTAAGTGTTTGTCAGCGCGCCAGGGAGCGCTTGGTGGAAGCTCCCGGCAGGCTCACGCGGTTCTGATGACGGTCACAAACTCCGTCCCACTCTCAGGCAGCCACACCTCCCCAGGCCGCCCCAGAATCTGCCGCACCGCGGCATTGGCGCGGGGCAGGGGAATGGCTTCAAACTTCTCGCTGCCGGGGTCGAAGCGCAGCATGGCGTTGTTGCTCCACTCCGAGGCCCAGACCATGTCTTTGTGGTCGACATAGACGGCATAGACATGCGGGTCGGCGCCTGGGGCTTTCCAGGTTTTCCAGCTGTTGGGGCCTGTGCCCAGCGCAGGGTCGTGCATGGACACATTTCCGCTGCTCCATTCCGAGACCCAGATGCGGCCTTTGCTGTCTGACCACACGCGCCTTGCGCCTTGTCGCGGTGTGGGTGGTTCGACGATGCGGGATTCGCCGGTCTTGTGGTCGAGATGGGCGATGAAGGAGCCGGCGAGGGAGCACCACCAGATCTCGCCCTTGGGCGTGGCGCAGATGCCGTAGGGGCCACGGCCGCGTGGGGAGTCTTTGACGGTGACGGCGCCGCTGCGCACATCGACCTTGCCGACATAGCCGCTCTGGCCGGTGAACCACAGATTGCCATCACCATCGAAGGCGCAGGTGTTGAGGTTGGCATAGGGCGTGCCGGCGGGAAGCGGGAAGACTTTGACCTGGCGCGAGGGCCAGGCGACGCGGGCAATCGCGTTTTGCCCGCCGTCGGTGAGCCAGGCGGCGCCATCGGGGCCGGCAATCACGCCGTGGGGTGACGAGCCGCCGCCCAGGGCAATCAGTTCTGTCTTGCCGCTGCGCGGGTCAAACCAGCCGAGGTGGCCGCTGCGCTGAGCCGAGAACCACACGCCGCTATCGGGCGCGGGCGCGATGTCGTGGATGCCGGTGGCGGAGCGGGTGTTGAGAGGCCAGGATTGCAGCCGTGGTGATGCTTGCGTCTGAGCGCGCGCCAGGCTGGGCAGCAGCAGGGCGGTGGCGGGCAGGGCATGCAGGGCAGCAAGCGCTGTGCGGCGGGTGAGGTGGCCGGTGGGTCGGCCTTGCTGCAAAACCATGGGGGTGCCTCCTGCGCATAGCGGTGTGTGCATGCGCCGCACGCGGCGAGAGGTCACCGCCCAGGCATTGTGGCGTGTATGGCGCCCGCCATCAACGGGGCTTGTCCCCGCCTGCGTTGTGCACGCGCTCTGCGTTGGTGGTGCTGCGGCTCCCTTTGAGGTGCATCTCGACCTTGGGCGCCTGGTCGCCCACGGCCTCAATGGCTTCGCGCAGCTGCCCGGTGCTGACGTTGAATTTTTTGGCCCAGACCTGGGCGGCGAAGGAATCCTGGAACTCGATGCGTTCGGCGGGTGTGTTTTCTGTGTTGTTCATGCTGCTGGTTATGGCGTTGTTGCTGTCTTTGCTTTGGGGATTGTTTTTCGGGTTGTTGGATGGAACGCGAGGGGTCATGGAATCTCCTGGGCTGGGTGAAATGGAAGGCGTGCAGTGGCTGGCGCTTGCGGGCTGGGGCCCGTCAAGCTGTGCCGGGTTTTCCGGGGCGGGAGCGGCGGCTTAATGGGGCTTGTCCCGGTCGGTGCCCGTGCCGGTGCTGATTCCGCGCAAGTGCTTCTCAACATTGCTGGCCTTGTCGCCGACGGCTGCGATGGCGCGCCTGAGCTGTTCCTGGCTGGCATGCAGCTTTTGCGCCCACGCGTGGGCGGCGGAGGGGCTGTTGAGGTTGATGCGGTCCGGCTGGATGATGGGCCGGTGCGAGAGGAAGCTCATGGATGGGTGCTCTCCTTGCTGGCGCCGTATGCGGTGGGCGGTGGCGCCTGTATGGATATCACTGACCTTAGCGCGGCACGAGCGGGGCCTGTGTAGGCGGCCGCCGACATTTTCCGACTGAAAAAGGCGCTTGCCGGGCCTGCCCTTGGGGCCGGCCAACATCGGTTTGCGCGCCTGTTTTGGCCTTTGGCCGCCGCGCCGCCGTCCTACAAAAGGGGTTTACGGCGCCCCAGTAAACTTGCAGGCAAATGAAGACTCCCCCCCAGACTCCTTTGGTGGCCACCCTGGCCGCGCGCCTGCGCGCATTCGCGGCCTCGGTTCCCGGCCGGCTGCGCCGTCCCACCTGGCGCGGCGTGGCGCTGGGGCTGGGGGCGATCCCGGTGATGCTGCTGCTCTACATCGTGCTGCTGCTGCCCTTCACGCCCAGCATCAGCGACCTGCTGAAGGCCAAGACGGCCAAGCCTTCGGTGCTGATGTCGGTGGACGGCAAGGAGCTGGCGAGCTTCCAGCGCGCGAACCGCGACTGGGTGAAGCTGGACCAGATTTCGCCGAATGTGGTGGCGGCGCTGATCGCGACGGAGGACCACCGCTTTTACGAGCACCACGGCATGGACTTCAGGCGCACGGTGTCGTCGGTGCTGCTGACGCTCACGGGCCGCAAGCAGGGCGGCTCCACGATCACCCAGCAGCTGGCGCGCAATATGTACCCGGAGGAGATAGGCCGCTCGGCCACGCTGACGCGCAAGCTCAAGGAGGCGATCACGGCCTTCAAGATAGAGGCGGTGTACAGCAAGGACGAGATCCTGGAGAGCTACCTGAACACCGTGCCGTTTCTGTACAACGCCTACGGCATCGAGATGGCGGCGCGCACTTATTTCGACAAGTCGGCCAGCGAACTCGATGTGCTGCAAAGCGCGACGCTGGTGGGCATGCTCAAGGGCGCGAGCTATTACAACCCGGTGACCAGCCCGGAGCGGGCGCTGCAGCGCCGCAACACGGTGCTGATGCAAATGGTCAAGCACGGGAAGCTGCCGGAAGCCAAGCTCGCGGCGCTGAAGAAAAAACCGCTGAAGATCGATTTCGAGCGGCTGGACCCGGAGCTGGGCGAGATGCCGCACCTGGCGCAGCAGCTGCGCCGCTGGCTGATCGAATGGGCGGACCGCAACGACTACAACATTTACGCCGACGGCCTGGTGGTGCGCACCACGATTGATTCGCGCCTGCAGGACATGGCCAATAAGGCGCTGGTGGCGCAGGGCGACCGGCTGCAGAAAATCGTGGCGGGCGACTGGCGCTTCAATTCAGGCTGGAAGGCGAAAAGCGGCGCGCAGCGCGAACTGGCCCTGGCCTTTGTGCGCGACACGCAGGAGTACAAGGCCGCGCGCGCGGCGGGGCAGACGGATGAACAGGCGCTCAAAACCCTGCTGGCCAATGCCGATTTCATGCAGGCGCTGAAGGACGAGAAGACGCGGGTGCAGGCCGGCTTTATGGCGCTGGACCCGAGCAACGGCCAGGTGCGGGCCTGGGTGGGCAGCCGGGATTTTGCGGACGACCAGTTCGACCACGTGCAGCAGGCACGCCGCCAGCCGGGCTCGACCTTCAAGCCCTTTGTGTATGGCGCGGCCTTTGAAGAGGGCGCCCGGCAGAGCGATGGCTTTATTGACGGCGTGGTGGAGATCCCGCTGGGCAACGGCGCCTTCTGGCGGCCGACTGACGGCGGCGGGCCCAGCGGCGAGTTCATGAGCCTGCGCCAGGGCTTGATGTTCTCCAAGAACACCATCACCGCGCAGGTGATGCAGGTGGTGGGCCCGGCCCATGTGGCCAAGCTGGCCAGGGCCATGGGCGTGCGGCAAAGCAAGCTGGAGGAAGTGCCTTCGCTGGCGCTGGGCACCAGCCCGGTGACGCTCAAGGAAATGGTCACGGCCTACGGAACGCTGGCCAATGACGGCCGCTACATCGAGCCCATCATCGTCACGCGCGTGGAAGACCGCAACGGCAAGGTACTGGAGGAGTTCCAGGCCAAGCCGCCCGAGACGGCGATGGAGACCACGGTGGCGCAGACGCTGCTGGACGTGATGCGCGGCGTGATCGACCAGGGCACGGGCGCGGCCATACGCAGCCGCTACGGCCTGCGCGCCGACCTGGCGGGCAAGACGGGCACGACGCAGGGCAACACCGACGGCTGGTTTGTGATGATGCACCCGCAGCTGGTGGCCGGCGCCTGGGTGGGCTTTAACGACAACCGCGTGACCATGGGCGACAGCTGGGGCCAGGGCGCGCGCAGCGCGCTGCCCATCGTGGGCGAATTTTTCCAGCAGGCGATCAAGGCCAAGGTGGTGGACCCTGAGATGCGCTTTGCCGCGCCGCAGGGCGGCGCCGCGACGGACCACGAGCAGCAGCGCATCGAGGCCCTGCTCAACGGCGCCGAGCCGCCGCAGGAAGGCCAGCCGGGCGAGGTGCCTGCCGGCAACATGGCGGGCGCATCGCCGGCGGCCGGCGGCGCGCCGCGCTGGCAACCCGCACCCGTGATCAAGTACGTGACCATTCAGGCGCCCGCGGACAATCCGGCGCCGGCCGTGCAGGGCGGGGATTCGGGCGGCATGCCGGGTGTGGTGCTGCAGCCGCCTGCGCCGGTGCCGGTGGAGAAGCTGCCGGTGTTCCCGGGGGTGGTGGTGGGGCCGCCTATTGCGCCCCGGTGAGGGCTGGGGGCTGTTGCAAGGTTGCTGTGGCATGTGAACGCAGCGGCCCATCCCAGCCTTCCCCCAGCGGGGGGAAGGAGCAGGAAAAGAAGGACTCAACGCTTCTTAGCTGCCCGCGCTTTCTTCCCGGCCGCCGGCGCATCAGCATTCACAAAACTGGCATTCCCTAACCCCGTGCCCACCGTCAGCACAGCCCAGCGCCTGACACCCTGCATAAAGGGCAGCTCCGACAGCCCCTGCACCACTGCGTCGTTGTGCAGCCGCACCTGCATGTCGTGGCCGTCCAGCCTGGGCAGGCTGTCGCTGAGGCGCTGCGCGAGGTTGAAGCGCGGGCTTTCCCAGTTGCCGGGGAGGTTTTGCGCGCCGGCGGCGATGGAGCCGTCTTCGGCGATCATGCCGGGGCAGGCCACGCCGACAAAGGGCGCGAGCCTCAAGTTTTTGCCCTGGGCCTGTTTGATGAGTTTCTTGAGCATGGCGGCGATGCCTTGCACCAGGTCTTCGCGGCGGGTGGCGTCGTCGTCGCCGGCGTGGCCCCATTTGCGCAGGCCGCTGATCTTGACGTCGGTGAGGTCGGGCGCCTTGCGGGCGCGGGGCCGCACGATGCCGCAGCGCACATTGGTGCCGCCTATGTCGACGGCGAGGAAACCGTCATAGCCTGACAGCACTTCGGGCGGCGCCAGGTGCACCCAGCCTATCAGCCCGCCTTCGTCGGGATGGTGGCGCAAGGTCATGAGGTGGGCGCGGCTGCCGCGCTGGTAGAGCAGCTCGGCCGCGCGGTCTATGGCCAGCTCGCCGACCAGGCTCTGCCGGAATCCGCCGCCCACCACGATGCGCCGCACGCCCTGCCACGAGGGATGGGCGAGAAAGCGCCGCACTACGCGGGCCAGCTGCCAGGCGTAGTCCTCGGAGGCCGCGGCGATGATGGCGGCGGCCTTGCCGTTGCGGCTGAGCAGGGTGTCGAGCCGCTTCTTGCTGATGTCGGCCGTGGGCTTGCGGCCCAATGGGTCCAGCCCGCTGATGCGCCGGTAGAGTTTGCGCCAGGCGTCGAGCATTTCGCCGTAGGCCCTGCGGCTGACACTGTCGCCGGCAAAGCCGTCGCCGTCATGCAGCTGCAGGCTGTAGCCCTGGATGGTGACGGTGGGCCGCCGCAGGCCGCCGTGACTGAGTTCGTCAGGCAGGGTCTGGGCCGGGGTGTTGCGGGAGGGGGTTTTGCGCGACTTCACAAGGCCATGATGGGCGCCGCGCGGTGGGCATGCCAGCGGCGAAAGCGCTTGCGCCCGTCAGCCAACTGCTTGACCTGGCGGGGGATGAACGGGACTATGGATAAGGACGAATGGTGGCACGCACGGCAAACCGGCCGGGAGAACCGGCCGATTTGGGACGTTGCGAAAGTGCCCGGCAAGGGCAGGGCTATGAAGACCTCAGCACTGAAGTCTTAAGGGCGGCTAGAAGCGCCCGCGATTCAGGTTGTCGTTGAGGTCGCGCGTGGCGTCCTTGAGGTTTTCCTTCGCATCACCGGCGGCTTTCTGGGCCTTGCCTGCAAACTCGCGGGCGTGGCCCTTGGCCTGCTGCTCGGTGCTGCCGACCATCTTGCCGGTGTGCTCCTGCACTTCACCGGCGACTTCCTTGATCTTGCCTTTGACCTGGTCCTTGTTCATGGGAATACCTTTCGAGGTAGTTGAAGGGAATGGCTGAGAGCTTGTTGAGGCGACTCTCTGAAACGACCTTAAGGCTCGTGTCGGCGGATGGGCGCAGGGATGCGGCGCGGCGTGGTGTCGGCGCAGGCCTACGTAAAAGGTGTTGCTCGCATGCAAACGCGCGCGCTGCGCTGCATCATTTCATGTGGCATGGCGTGGGATCGCGGGTTAGACTGGATCGTGCGACATTGTGCAAATGGTGCAAGAGGGCGAAACATTCTTAGGGGGCACAGCATCGGCGGAAAAAGCGATGCAGCGCTGCCGCCGGGACGGGCAAGCCTCCCCAAAATCGCTGTGGATCCTGTATGACAAAGACCATCCTGTTGTGGAGTTTGCTTGGAAGCGCTTCCGCCCTGCATGCGCAGCAGTCCTCCTGGTTCACCGTGCTGGGCGATCCGCAGGAGCCTGCCATCAACACCATAGAGGTTGATCCGGTTCCGGTGAGCGTGGAGGGCGAGATGCGCGTCATGAAGATACGCGTGAGCCGCTCGCTGCCGCGCACCAGCTGGGACGGCGTGCCTTACCGCTCCTATACCTCCACCGTGAAGTTTGATTGCGCCGACAAGAGCGCGCGCTACCTCTCGCTGGATTTTTACAAGGAGCCGCTGTGGAAGGGCAAGCCGCACAAGACGGAGACCTATCCCGAAGGCAAGGTGCGGCAGATGGCGTTTCGCGACGTGACGCCCAACCCGACGGAGCGGCTGATACGCGCGGCCTGCCTGGGCACGGGCGCGGCGAAGAACTGAGCGGCGCCC
>Ga0209564_1001948_pt1 | contig 18261 bp, 16 predicted proteins | sample AraplaCol_mMF_r2_FD_184272 | JGI IMG/M metagenome (GOLD analysis project Ga0209564, IMG submission 184272) | Arabidopsis root microbial communities from North Carolina, USA - plate scrape MF_Col_mMF_r2 (SPAdes) (version 3) | ecosystem: Host-associated > Plants > Roots > Endosphere | place: USA...
GGCGCTGCCCGCCGCAATCGCGCCGCAATCGCGCCGCCAATGCGGCAAAAACGCTCCACAACACGCGCGATGCAGCCCCATTGCCTGCATCGCGCGCGTGACGCCAACACCATTCGCCGGCGAATTTTTTTTCGCAGCGGCAATGCATTGCCCGCACAGTTTCGCAACGTGTACCATGTGGCCTAGGGCAAAACCCTTGGAGATGATCATGGACAGGCATGCAGTACATTACCGGCGCCACGTCATCATCCCACTTGCGTCCGTGGGCACTCGCGGCTATGCAGCCAGCGTGTTCGTCACCGGCCCGAACGGACGGCGTAAGGCCTTTGGCATCCTCGGCTACTTTTCTTCCGAGGAAGAGGCGATCGAGTATGCGACGTCGTGCGCAAAAGCCCGCATCGAAGGCAACCGGATGCCGGGTTTGCCGCGCAAGCTCGGTGCTGTCAGGCACTGGTTTCTGCGCCATGGCATGCGCCGCCAACAGGGACTGTTCGCAGCGAATCCCTGGGAATGATCAGACGTTAGTTGTGCAATCAACGCGCCGTCAGCCGCGCGCGTTCTCGACACGCAAATCAAACCGAAGCGTTCGATAATCGGAGAAGCTTCGACTCGCTGCGTTTCACGCGCATGAGGGTCGTTGTCCCTTTTGGGAAGTGCGATTCTCTGGTTGTTGCTCGCCTGTTTCCACGCGCCAGGCGTGCCATTTGCTGGCATTTGTCTGACCTAAAACCGCGAGTCGGCGATGATCGAGGCTCGCGTCGATCGAACGACCGTCAGTATGATGACTACCCGAAAGATTTTGATGATTTTCGCCGGGCTCGTGCTCGGCGCGGCCTTGACCACGTACCTGATGCTGCTTCAGGCGGACCGCCGTGCAACGGCCGAAGCCAGGGCCGGCATGGACGAAAGCGTGCGCCCCGCCGCCGTCGATCCGCGTACGAGCGAAAATCATATGACGGAAGGCAGCATCGGCCAGTCGACGCCGCCCCGCGCAATCACGAAGAGTGCCGCCGTCGCACAGCAGCCCGTTGCGCCTGCACCCGTCCCTGCTCCGGCGGCGCCCGCGCCGATGAAACCCGCGCCTACGCCCAGCGTTGCCGTCACGCAAAGCACTGAGCAAGCGAAGCCGGCGCCTTCGACGGCCGTCGCATCGGTGAACGTGCAGGACACGGGCGCGCCGAAAGTGGTGCCCGCACCGCGTGCGCAGCGCGGACGTGAGAGTCTGGACCGCCGCGCGGCAACCAGTCAGGGCCCGACGCCGGAAACCGAGGAACTCGTGCGCGAATCGGCGAAGCTCGATCCTTCGTTGCCGCCTCCCACGTCGATGCCGACGCAAACGCCTTCCACGGCGAGCACCGACTCACGCAGCGCGTCTCGCGGTGCGTATCAGACCGGGGCCGCGCAAACAGACCAGTTGGTGCGCGATTCGGCGAAACTCGATCCTTCGCTGCCGCCGCCGAACATGTCGGCCGTTCGCGCTGCGACCGAACAGCAGCAACGGGCGATGAAACCGGGCGCTGGATCGAACCCTGTCGCCGCAGCGGCGACGGACCAACTGGTCCGCGATTCCGCCCGGCTCGATCCCTCGCTGCCGCCGCCGAAATAACGCGGATTATTCGCGCAAGACAAAACGGCGCCGCTGCGCTCGCAGCGGCGCCTTTGCACGTCGCTTTCGTCCGATCAATAGTGGCTTAAACGGAGAAGTCCGTGGACGCCGACAGCGTCTTCCAGGCTTCCGTTTCCGTCGTCACGTACTCGTTTTTCTCCGCGATCGCCTTCAGCGTATCGGTGCCGAGCGCAAGCCGCAGCGGCGGCGTTTGCGCATCGACGAGCGTGACGAGGGCCGTCGCCAGCTTCTGCGGATCGCCGGGCTGGTTGTGATTCATTCCGACCGCGAAGCGGCGCACGTTGCCCGACGTCTCATCGTAGTCGCCGATGATTTCCTTGCCGACAACCAGCGACGACCCATCCAGAAAGTCCGTGCGGAAGTAACCCGGCTCGACGACCGTCGCGTGAATGCCGAGCGGCTTCAACTCCGCATGCAACGCTTCCGTGATGCCTTCGACAGCGAACTTCGTCGAGCAATACACGCCAAAGCCCGCCCCCGAGCGATAACCGCCAATCGACGACATGTTGATCACATGCCCCGAGCGCTGCTTGCGCATGACGGGCAGCACGGCGCGCGTCACATTCAGCAGACCAAAGACGTTGGTGTCGTACATGCGGCGCACGTCGGCGTCGCTCGATTCCTCGACAGCCGCCAGCAGGCCGAAGCCCGCATTGTTGATCAGCACGTCGATCCGGCCGAACTTCTCGACGGCGGCTTCGACGGCGGCTTTCGCCTGCGCTTCGCTGGTCACGTCGAGGGCGACGGGCAGCAAGGCGGGCGACTCGCCGAGCCGCTCGACAATCGCAGCGGCATTACGGCCCGTGGCGACGACGGCATTGCCGTCGGCCAGCGCCGCTTCGGCCATCAGCGCGCCCAGACCGCGCGAAGCGCCCGTGATGAACCAGACGCGCTTGAACTGTTGTTTCGTGACGTTGCTCATGATCGTGATCCTTCGTTCGTGGTGAGAGTGAAACGAAGAATAGGCCGTCCGATTCGCACACACTAGCCGCACATTGCTAGACTGATAATCAACTTTTATTTGCTAGTTGGAACCCGCCGATGAACGAGGTCCGCGCCATTTCGATCTTCGTCCGCGCCGCCGCCGTCGGCAGCCTGCGCAAGGCCGCCGTCGATCAGGGCATCTCGCCTCAGGCGGCCAGTCACGCCGTGATGCAACTGGAGAAGTCGCTCGGCGTGCGGCTGTTTCATCGGACCACGCGCAAGCTGAGTCTGACGGAGGAAGGACAGCGACTGCTGCACAGCGTCGAGCCGGCGCTCGCCACGCTGTCGTCGGCAATCGACGACGCGCGCCGCGCAAAGGACGAAGTCGCGGGCCCGCTGCGCGTGAGCGCACCGATGGCGCTCGGCCGCGCGGTGCTGTGGCCGTCCGCGCTCGAATTCGCCGCGCGCTACCCCGATGTGCAACTGGACGTGCGTTTCGACGATCACTTCACCGATCTCGTCAGCGATCGCGCCGACGTCGGCTTTCGCGGCGGATCGCCGCCGTCGGGCGGCGCGATTGCGCGGCGGCTGCTGCCTATCCAGCTGATCGTGTGCGCGTCGCCGGCGTATATCGAACGTCATGGCAAACCGTCGACCGTCGATGAACTCGACGCGCATCGCTGCACGGGATACCGGCGCGCGAACACCGGCAAGCAGGCGCCGTGGGAATTTCTGATGGGCAATGAAATCGTCTATCGCGAGATGGCCACGACGCTGTGCGTGAACGATATCGACGCGGAAACGGACGCGGTGCTGGCGGGTCTCGCAATCGGCCAGCTAGGCAGCTTCTCTGCCGCCGCGCATATTCGCGGCAAACGGCTCGTGCCCTTGCTGACGCAGCACATGACGCAGCGCGAATCGATCTACATCTACTACCGGCATCGCACCGAACAGCCGCTGCGCGTGAGGACCTTCATCGACTTCATGATCGCGCGGCTCGCGGATAACAAAGACTTCTTTCTCGAGCCGGCGGAGTTGCGCGCCTGACGCGTTAGCCGCACACGATGATCGAGCGCAACACGAAGGCGCGCCGGTCCGCGTGATGCGGACCGGCGCGCGCCGTAGACGAGACCGACGTTACTCCGTCTTGTTACGCGGCTTCAGCTTGCCCTGATAACGCAGCGTCGGACGCACCGTTTCGGCCTGCGGCGTCACCTGCAACTGACGGCGTGCCATCGCGCTAACTGGCGGCGTGATGGAGCCGATCGTCGTGGCGCGAGAAGGATCGGCGAGGCCCGAATTCACGAGCATCTTCGCCTCCATCTGCAGGTTGGTCAGCAACACGGGATCGGTCAACGCACTGCTTTGCGCAAGCAGTTGGCTCCACGCGTTGTCGCCGTAGTTCGTCACGTAGTAATCGAGCCCGCTCGGGTCCGCGACCACGGCCGAGCAACCGTTGACGCGCACCTGCATCTGCGTGTCCTTCAGCGCAACCGTCTTGCGCCGTGCGAGACCTTCGCCATAGGCGAGCGTCAACGGCACCGTCCATTGAATGCCCGGATACAGATTCTGGTTCGGATACGGCGACTGCCTGAGCGTGACGACCGTCTGATTGCTCGTGAGATCGCATTGGGTATCGAGCGACACCAGCGGCACGCCAGTTTGCCGCACGAAGCTGTCGCCGATCGCCACCATCGGCTCGCCGCTCACCTTCGCCAGCTCGTCCCACAGACGCTTCGGCGTCGAGTTGCCGAGAGAGTAATCGGCGAGATACGACTGCAGCCCCCTGCGCATCACGCCATCGCCGAGATAGTTCTCCAGCATCTTCAGCACGATGCCGCCCTTGTCGTACGTGAACGGGCTTGCGCTCAACACGAAGTCGTTCGATGCCCAGTCGTTGAAGTTCGGCTGCACCGGGAACGACGTGTTGCGCAGGTCGCGCGACATCACCGCGTACTTGGTCCTCACCTCGTCGACCCAGCTGAAGCGATCGGGGAAGAACAGAATTTTCGTCTTGTTCTCGAAGTACGTCGCGAACGATTCGTTCATCCACACGTCGTCCCACCAGTCGAGCGTCACGAGATCGCCGAACCACTGGTGCGCGGCCTCGTGCGTCAGCACCGTCACGCCATAGTCGGACATCGGCGTGCCGGGCGGCGGGAGAATGTCGTCGGCGAATTCGAGAATGGCGCCCCAGTTCTCCATCCCGCCGAAGTTCAGGTCCTTCTGTTCCTTGAACGCATCGTTCGCGGCGATCGTGTCAAACTTCGTCAGCGGCAGCGGGATGCCCGTATAGCGGTAGTAGTAATCGAGCGCCTGCTTGGTCTGCTGCATCGCCGGGACGGCCCAGTCGCGCATGCCAGGCGGCGTGAAAATCCGCAGGTGCAGATTCTTGCCGTCCTTCAGCGGACTCGTGAAGTCGTCTTCGAGCGTATCGAACATACCGCCGCCGAAGAACAGCAGATACTGCGGCATGGGCGGTGTCTTGTCGAACGTGACGCGCTTGTAGCCGCTGTCCACGTTGACGGACGGTTTCTCCGCGGCATTCGACACGACACGCCAGTTCTGCGGCACTTCCGCCGACACCTCATAGGTCATGCGGAAAGCCGGTTCGTCCCAGCCCGGGAACCATTGGCGCGCGAGGTTGGTTTCGCCTTGCGTGAGGATCGCGCCGCTCGTGGTGCCGTCCGTCGACTTCAGATCGACGCGGAACACGCCTTCTGCCGCGGAGCAGCCCGGATACGGATCGTCGCCGCAACTGCCGCCCGTTTTCGTGGCGGGATCGTCGTAGGTCTTGAAGTTGATGATGCCCGACCACTCCATATGCAGCGAGTAGTTGCCGGGATGAATCTGGCCGCTGACGGGCCGCAGCTGATAGAAGTCGCCGTCGTCCTGCGGCGTTGCGATCAGCTGGATATTGCCTGGCTGCAGTGTCGTCTTGCCGTTGACGAACTTGATGCGATGCCCGGCAATGACGATCTGATTGATGTTCTTCGTGACCTGGATCTCGACATCCGCGCGGCCGTCGAACGCGGAGAGATCTGCGTTAGGCCGGAACCACAGCTTGTAGTTGATCGGCTTCACGGTGTCGGGCAACTCGACGGGCGGCACCGACTTGTTGATCGACGTATCGGCGACGACGGGCGACTCCGGCGCCGCCAGCACAGGTTGCGACGCCGGTGCGGTTGCGCCCACCTGTGCAGACTTGCTCGACGTTACGCCTCCATCGTCTCCACCACCACATGCACTCAATGCCACTGTCGCAGCCAACAACAGGCACTGCGCCTTTAACCGAAAATATGGTCGCATGATTCGTCCTATCGGATAAAGCAGCTCTGGAAATGTGTGGTTATGCGTCTCTTTTTATTATTAAAAATCGCGAAAAAAGGTCTCCCCCACGCGCGTTAAGGCGAATGAAAGATTTTTCAATAAACAGACGAAAACCGGCCTCAGCCGAATTCGCTGATATTTACATTGTTGAAACGTGAACTAGAGAAAAAATTACGGCATGAAACCGACGCGCAACGGACGTCACGCGCAAGGCTCGCAGGGCCGACACGCGCGCGATAATGATTTGATGCGCCCGTTTCGAATGACTGTCAGCTTACGATGGACGGTAGATTAGTTGGGCAAACGTCAGCGTGTCAACGCCCATTACAAAATATTTCTCGAATATTTCGACTATGCGTGATGAGTGAAATCGATTTGGAGTCAACGCTGCTATTGGAATTTATTTTGCATAAACGGACCTACGGGTTTTCCATAAAGACATAAGCCGACAAACGCATTATTTGCTGAACGGTCAATTCGGTGGAAAAGGCATATTAAAGAAATGCCTTCCAACGAATGACATGTCGACCAATTGATCAGGAATGCCATTCGAATGGCAATGTGCAGTGATGTTTCGGAGCACGGATTTGCGAACGGTTCGCATGCTATATTTATCCGACGATTACAACCTCGTTCCTGCGACCACGATGTGAAGAGGTTCTCATCTATCCGCCAATCGGCTGTCATGGGGCGCGGCTTCACCCCGATGCTCGCGCTCGTCGTCGCGATAGTGTGCGGGGCGTGCGTGATCGCCGCCGCTGCCTGGTGGGCGCGTCACGAAGATCAGGCCGCCATTCGCGAACGCGAAAACCTGATCGCCAGCGACATGGTCGAATCGATCGACCGCATTCTCGACAACGTCACGTCACGCCGGAAACAGGAACTGTCGGCGCTGCCAGGACAGCCCTGCCCCAACGTCGAGCTTCGCCTCTCCGAACTGGAAACCTACGTTCAGTACGTGCGCAGCGTGAACCTCGTCGAGAACCAGCGGCTTTATTGCTCCTCGGCGATGGGACGTGTCGACGTCGCGCTTTCCGACTATCTGTCGCCCGCGCCTGCCGGCAACACGCTCGAGTTGATCGCAGGCACGCCGAATCAGCCGCAGTCGCCCGTGATGCCGCTGTATGTTCCGACGGGCAAGCACACCGGCCTGCTCTACATCGTCGAGGCCACCTATCTCGCGGACACGCTCGCGCACGGCGTGCGTTACGAAGCGGGCCAGGTGGTGCTCGTCGTGTCGAACGCGCGCGCCTTGAACGACCGGGGAGACATGATTTCCGCCGACAGCGCCGCCGCATTGGGCGGCACGCGCGCGGCGTCGGCACGCTGGTCGTTCTCGATCGTCGTGGTAGCCGCGCCGGCATTCGTCACGCAAACGCACTGGAAATACGCCTTGGTCGCGGGCGCGGCGGCCATTCTGGTGAATCTGCTGATCGGCGCCGCGTACCTGATCGTGTTTGCGCCGCGCCGCCTGCTGCTTTCCTCCGTACGCCGCGCGCTCAGGCATGGGCAATTGCATATCGCGTATCAACCCGTGGTCGACATCGCCACGCGCCGCGTGACGGGCGTCGAGGCGCTGATACGCTGGACGCATCCGAAATGGGGCCCCGTGAGCCCGAGTGCGTTCATGACGGAAGTGGAAAGCAGCAGCCTGCTCGCGAGCGTCACCCGCTTTGCGCTGCAACGCGCGACCCAGGAGGTCGCGCAAAAGACGGACATCCGCCCATTGCGCGTCGCCATCAACGTCGCGCCTATGGATCTGGAGCGCAAGGATTTCGTCGCAGACGTGCTGGCCGCGAACGACCAGTTGCCCGACGACATCACGCTCGTGCTCGAAGTCACCGAGCGCTTTCTGCTGCAGAAGCATCCGCGTATCGAGGCGATCTTCGACAGCCTGAAGGCGCAAGGTGTCCAGTTCGCGATCGACGACTTCGGCACGCAGCACAGCAACCTCGATCTGCTCGGCCGCTTCCCGTTCGACTACGTGAAAATCGACGGCCAGTTCGTGCGGCAAGTCGACAAGCAGGGCCGCGAACTGATACGCGCGATCGCCGCCGTGTCGAAGCACTACGGAATGGAAGTCATTGCCGAAGGCGTCGAAACGCAATCGCAGCACGAAGCGCTGCGCAGCCTGGGCATTCCGTTCGGTCAAGGCTACTTCTACCAGCGGCCCGTGCCCGTCTCGCAACTCTTCGCGGATACCAGCACCGACCCGCGCACGACGAAAACACGCGTCACGCCTTGAGCTTTTCAGGCATGACGCGTGCGTTGAACGCTCACAGCCCGAGGTCGCTCAAGCTGGGGTGATCGTCGGGACGGCGGCCCAGCGGCCAGTGGAACTTACGCTCCGACTCCTTGATCGGCATGTCGTTGATGCAGGCAAAGCGGCGTTGCATCAGGCCGTCTTCGCCGAACTCCCAGTTCTCGTTGCCGTACGAACGAAACCAGTTGCCCGCGTCGTCGCGCCATTCATACGCGTAGCGCACCGCGATCCGATTGCCGCCGAACGCCCACAACTCCTTGATCAGCCGATATTCGAGTTCCTTGCGCCATTTGCGCTCCAGAAAAGCCTGCGCTTCAGCGCGATTGTTTGCGAACTCGGTGCGGTTGCGCCACTTCGTATCCAGCGAATAGGCCAGCGCGACTTTCGCCGCATCGCGCGAATTCCAGCCGTCTTCCGCGAGGCGCACTTTCTCTTTGGCCGTTTCCAGCGTGAACGGCGGAAGCGGCGGGCGAATTTCCTGTTGTTGCGACGACATGTCGATTCTCCTTGAACGAGGTAGGTTGCCGTGATGCAGGTTCTTGCGGGCAGAAAATCAGAATGGTTTAGTCGGCAGGTACTTGCCGTTGAGCGTGATGATTGCGCGCTCGCCGCCTTCGGGGTCCGGCACCTTCTGAATATCGAGCTTGAAGTTGATCGCGCTGATGATGCCGTCGCCGAACTGCTCGTGAACCAGCGCCTTCAACGTCGTGCCGTACACCTGCACCATTTCGTAGAAGCGGTAGATGGTCGGATCGGTCGGCACGCCTCCGGGAATGCTGCCACGCAAGGGAATGGTTTGCAGCAGACGGACCGCGTCGTCGTCGAGTCCGAGACGTTCGGCAACCAGCTTCGCGGCTTGCTCCGGCAGTGCGTGCTGGCCGAGCAGCGCGGCCGTCGTGTACGCGACGCTCAAGCCCGTGCCTTCATTGATTGCTTCGAAGGTCAGGTTCTTGCGCGTCTTGGCGTCGATGATGGTTTCCGTCAGGGCTTCGCGTGCGTACTGGGTGGTTTGCGATTGGGTCATGGTGTTGCTCCTTCAATGGATGAGACAGGGAACGACGACGAGGAAAAATCAGAATGCTGCGACGCATGCTTCACGCGTTCGCGTTGACATCCGGATGGTCGGACAGCGAAACGAACTGACGTGTCGTGCTGTCGAGCGCATCGATGGAACCGGATTCGATGTCATAGACCCAGCCGTGCAGTTTCAGGCGGCCTTGCGCGAGCGCCAGCGCCACGGACGGATGCGTCTTGAGATTGTTGAGTTGCGCGATCACGTTCTCACGCACCATCGAGTCGATGCGTTCACGCTCGCCTGCATGCTCGCGCGATTCGTTGACGAGCTTCGCCGAATCGGCGTAGCGCAGCCAGTTTGCGACGGCGGGCATGTGATCGAGACACTTGCACGTCGCGACGGCCGTCATCGCACCACAATCCGAATGGCCGCAGATCACGACGTCGGTGACGCCTAGCGCGGCCACCGCGTACTCGACCGTGGCCGACACGCCGCCCGGTTCCGGCCCGAACGAAGGCACGATGTTGCCAGCATTGCGGATCACGAACAGGTCGCCCGGTTCGCGCTGCGTGACAAGTTCGGGGACCATCCGGCTGTCCGAACACGAAATGAATAGCGTTCGCGGCGTTTGACTGGTCGCCAGCTTGCGGAACAACTCTTTGCGCGCCGGAAAGACGTCGCGCTGAAATTTCAGAAAGCCGTCGATGATCTCTTGCATGATTCGCTCCATTCAGTCGCCGAGCGCGCTGGGTTGAGTTGCGCTGCGTTGGACAAAGAATGGACGCGAAATGCCATAGTGTCCAAGATCGGTTTACGATTGTGGCTATAGGCATAACCAATAGTTACCCGAGAGGGGCAGACATGCTGCTACGTCACATCCGTTACTTCATAGCCGTCGCACAGCATCGCAATTTCACGCGCGCGGCTGAGGCTTTACACGTGTCGCAGCCGACGCTGTCGCAGCAGATCAGGCAGCTCGAGGACACATTGGGCGTGCCACTGCTGGACCGTTCCGGGCGCGAAATACAGCTGACCGACGCGGGCGTGGCCTATATGCGTTACGCGCAGCGCGCGTTGCAGGATCTCGATGAAGGAAAACGCGCGATACACGACGTCCAGGAACTGACGCGCGGCTCACTGCGCCTCGCCATGACGCCGACGTTCACCGCATATTTGACCGGTCCGCTGCTCGAGAAGTACTACCAGCGTTATCCAGACATCACGTTGAACATCCTCGAAATGCCTCAGGAACGGATGGAGGTCATGTTGATCGAAGGCGCACTCGACGTCGGCATTGCATTCGACGAAACGCATTCCCCCGACATCGAGGCTCAGGTGCTTTTCGTCGAAGCGCTGGCGATGGTGGTCGGCAGGTCGCACGCTTACGCGAAGAAACGTACTGCGCTGACGCTTCGCGAGTTCGGTGGCGAGTCGCTCGTGCTGCTCAACGAAGAGTTTGCGACACGCCGCTACATCGACAGGTATTGCCGTCAGCATGGCGTCGCGCCTCGCATCGCGATGGAAGTCAACTCGATCAGCGCAGTCATTGAAGTCGTGCAGCGAACCACGCTCGCGACGCTGTTGCCGGACGCGATCGCGCGTGAGCGCGACAAGCTATGCATGCTCAAACTCGAGCCCACCCTGCCGAAGCGAACGGCGGCGCTGCTGTTGCGTAAAGGTGCGTATCGAAGCGCGGCGACACGGGCTTTCATCGCGCTCGCGTTGGAGGAAAGCGCGGCCGGTGGGAGTCGTTGACGGGTGAGGACGGCTCCGTAGAGCGCAAACAGTCCGGAGGATGCGTATGTCGGCTGCAAGCTGGTTTGCGGCCCATTCGCAAACCAGCGCTGGCGAATCGCACTTTTCGCTGTCGATGAATGCGACTTCCGGACCGATAAGAGACAATGATCTTTCTACAAAGCGGCCGCCAGATTCGTCGACGTTACGCGCTCACGCAAATGCCAGCGAGCAGCCATTGATGACCTCAACGACCGCTCGGCAAGGAGTTTTCTAATTGCTGTTATCGGCCATGATGAGTCACCCGTCCAGCGCCACACCTGAATAGCGCGAACCCGGATGGGTCGTTCACCCGGCGGTGCTTTCGTTGCTCCCGGCCACCAGTTGAGCCGGCAGCGGGAAATCGATCACGGTGTCGTTGATCCGGTTCACCAGGTTTCCAAAGGTGATGGAAGCGATCGCCAGAGACACGCCGATCACCTGATGTTCGCTGTAACCAGCCGCGCGAAACGCATCCAGTTCAGCAGCGGAAAGCGTGCCCCGTGTTTCGACAAGGACCCGAACGAACCGTACCAGCGCATCTCGCCTGGCGTCACCTGTAGGCTTTCCAGCGCGGACTTGAGTGATCACCTCTTGAGACAGGCCCGAGAATTTGCCTTTCAGCGCGTGAGCGGCTACACAGTAATCGCAGCCCGAAAGCTCGCTGACGACCAGCTTGAGCGTTTCGATATCCGCGTCTGACAGTTCGCTTCGAGTCACCGCCGCGTCGACAGCGAATATGGCCTGAAGTCCATCAGGACTGTGGGTTCCGATCGTCGCAAATGCATTGGGAACTTTACCTACCCTTTTTTTGAGCTTCGCGAATACCTCTGCGGTTGCGCCAGTCGCGGTTTCAAGCGTGGCGGTAGTAAGACGGGACATGCTATTTCCTTTGATGGTTCTGTTTAACGGCCATAAATCGCGTAGTGCCCAGGTGACTACGGCGAAGAACTTAAGATGGTGCATGCCGGAACTGTTGTACTGGATGTGCAACCGGTTGCCGACGCATCACGTGTGAATGGAACAATGAAGCCCTGCTCAACGCTGAGGCGCTTCTCGGTTTCTGGCCGCAGCAACGGTGGGAACGAGAACCGCGAAAACGACGATTGCCAAAGCAACGATAAACAGTCCGGCAAACGTCAGATGAACCGACTGATGCAAGGCCAGGCGAATGGCGGCAAAGTTGTCCGTGCTGCCGGGTGCTGACTCGATCACCTTGCGCAGTTGATCGGAAGTGACGGCGCCAAGCGTCTTCGAATGAGCCAGTCCGTAGTTGAGCAAGGCGCCGAAGACGGTCGCGCCGAGCGTGCTTCCAAGATTGCGCGAGAACAGGTTTGAGGCGGTAGCGCTGCCACGCTGCGACTTGTCGACCTGCTCCTGGATGAGGACGAGAGAAGTGACGCTAAGCGCGCCCATTCCAAAGCCCATGACCAGCGATCCGATAGCGGCCATAAGCGGCGCGCTATGCGGGGTCAACGAGACGAAGATCATCGCGCCCACCGGGATCACTGCGCTTCCACCGATCAACAGCTTGCGCAGATCGAACCGGTGAAAGGAGCGGGCGGAAAGCGTGGCGCCCAGCGGCCAGCCCACCATGACCATGGTTAGCGCAAAGCCTGCGACCACCGGCATGCGATGCAGCACCCCCTGAACATACATCGGCAGGAAAGTTGTCAGCCCCATCAAGGCCATGCCGGAGAAAACCGTCGCGAGGTTGGTCATCGCAATGGGCCTATGCCCCCACAGGCTAAACGAGATCATCGGGTCCGGGCTTCGCCGCTCCTGCCAGACAAACAGCGCTGCGCTTGCGATGAACACGCTGCCGCTGAGCATCGCGTGCGTATAGTCCGCTGTACTCAGGTTCGTCAAACCGATCATGAGCGCAGCGATGGCGGCGGTAAAGAGAACCGCACCGCCGATATCGATCGACGGCCGGGCGTCTCTTTCCTTTTCATGCAGGAACAGGACAAATCCTGCGGCTGAAATCAATCCGATGGGGATGTTGATCCAGAAGATCCACGCCCACGAAAAGTCACGGACAATCAATCCGCCGATCATGGGTCCGAGGACGGCCGCCGTCGCCCACACGCTGGCCAGATAGCCCTGAACCTTTCCACGCTCTTTGACCGGATAGAGGTCGCCGACGATGGTCAGCGTGACCGGCTGTATTGAACCGGCGCCGATCCCCTGAATGAGCCTGAAGATGATCATCGCAGGCATCGACCACGCGAAGCCGGCCAGCAGCGAACCGACCAGGAAAATGACAATACCCGTCAGCATGATTCGCTTGCGACCAAAGATATCCGCAAGCTTGCCAAAGACCACCGTCATCGCGGTCTGCGTCAGCAAAAACGACGAGAAAACCCAGCTATATAAATGCAGTCCGCCGAGTTTCGTCACGATCTGCGGCATGGCGGTCGAGACGATTGTCGCTTCGATGGCGACCATCGCCAGCGAGGCCATCACGGCTGCGATGACAAGTGGCCTGGATGTCTCCGATCGGGACGACAGGTTGTCCAACATTGTGTTCATGATGTTCCTGCTTAAATGGCAACGGTTCAGGACATGATCCGCGCGTCACCGATGTCGATAGACTTGGCAAACCGCCTGTCCCAGATAAGCGGGAATCTCCGGATGGCCTGGACTCAACTCTAGGGCCGAGCTGCCCCTTTTCTCCTGCCCGAAAGATTCAAAAATCTGCTCAGGCGACTCAACCGGATATCTGCCGACATCGACCGACATGGGGGCAGATTATCCAGGCGGAGCGAATGATCGTTTCATCATCCGGCGTGCGAATGGGCAGGCCCGCTTCACGCCGTCGATGGAGGCTCAGTCTGCAGCCGTGCGACGACCGGACGCCTCCGAACCGCTGCCGGCTCCACCCTGGCTGCCAGCCGCGGCCTTCTGCGCTGCAACCCGCGCCTCTGCCGCCTGGATTTGAGTCGGGTAGGTAACGTCTTCGCCGCGAGACTGGTCGTAGCCGGCTTTCTGAAGCGCGACGAGTTCGGCGCGAACCTGTGCACGCGTCAATCCCCCTGACTGCGCTGCCACAACGACAGGTTGCTGGTCCGGCACTTGTGCATCAGTAGCGGCAAAAGCGGGGAGCGAAAAGACGGCGGCAACGACGAAAGCGGCAATGATTCTGATGTTCATGATGTTCTCGATCAGGAAAGGTGAAAGCGCTGGTTCGCCATTGAGCGTGCGATCAGCTGCATCTGTCCCAGCGCATTCAGGGTCGGAGGGATGTGCGGCCGGTTTTCTGAAAACTGGCTGCACACACTGGCGTGTTTCAGAAGGGCCTGGTCGGCAGATACTTGCCGTCGAGCGTGATAACTGCGCGCTCGCCACCGTCCGGATCCGGGACTTTCTTGACGTCGAGCTTGAAGTTGATCGCGCTGATGATGCCGTCGCCAAACTGTTCGTGGACGAGCGCCTTCAACGTCGTGCCGTAGATCTGGACCATTTCGTAGAAGCGATAGATCGTTGGATCTGTCGGTACCCCGCCCGGGATGCTGCCGCGCAGCGGAATGGTCTGAAGAAGACGCGCTTGCTGATCTGATAGATCCAGGCGCCCAGCGACGACTTTGGCCGCATCCGTGGGCAAAGGATGCTGGCCGAGCAGGGCTGCCGTCATAAACGCGATGCTCAGCCCCGTGCCTTCGGTCAGTTGCTGAAACGTCAGCCCTTTACGCGCCTTTGCATCGATGATCGTGTCGGCGAGGGCGAGGCGGGAGTCCTGGCTGTATTGCGATTGAGTCATGTTCGTTCCTTCGGATCAGGTGAAGTTTGGGTCCCGGCTTCGCGTGCTTGCGGGGAACCGATGAACGAAGAATGAGCCAGTCCAGCTATAGCGTCCAAGACCGATTTGTTCTTGTCACGATTGGTAAAACGAATAGTTCAGACGCCGCCCCTTTTCTGCCAGCAACGGTGCAACGCGTTACGGGATATTCCTTCGCAGCACGCGTGGCACCCTTCGAATCAACGCGTACGCGCCCCAGGCAGCGCCTGCACTGATTCACCCAGTGATTTGCAGTCCGTTTCTGCGTTGCCACGAGAGGTCGCCATGAAGGAAATCATTAAAGGGTTTTTGAAATTCAGCGGGTCGTTTTTCCCGAGCGAGCGGCCCTGTTCAGGAAGCTCGCTACGTCACGGTCTCCTACGGCGTTATTCGTGACATGTTCGGATAGCCGCTTCGTTCCCGTCAGACGTTGGAATGTAGTACGCGACCAGCAACGCGACGAGATTTCCCGGCGAGGTGAGCGAGATCGCGTGGAGTTCTTGCGAGGTTCTCTATACCAGCGAGGTCGATCCCAGCAGACGGAATATCCGTCTGCGTCCAGTTCTGGTTAGACCTGCGCCAAACCGCCGTCGACAAACACTTCGCTGCCGGTCATAAAGCTGCTCTCGTCCGACGCAAGAAATAGCGCCACGGCAGCGGTTTCGTCCGGATCAGCTATTCGCCCAAGCGGCGTCTGCACTTTCAATGCGCCGATCAGCGCATCGAGTTGAGCGCCCGAGACAAGGCTCTCCATCAAACCCGGCGTTGCCGTCGCACCGGGAGACAGCACATTCACGCGGATTCCGGAGTCCTTCAGATCGAGCGCCCAGCTGCGCGCAAAGTTGCGGATTGCCGCTTTCGTTGCGCTGTAGACGCTGAACGCCGGCGTCCCCTTCGAACCTGTCGTTGAGCCGGTCAGGATGATCGAAGCACCCGCGCTCATCAGCGGCAACGCCTTCTGAACTGTGAACAGCGTTCCTTTCACGTTGACGTCGAACGTAAGATCGAATTGCTCTTCTGTGATAGCTCCAAGCGGCGCCAGCGAGCCCAGCCCCGCGTTCGCGAACAGCACGTCAAGGTGCCCCTTTTCCGCCTGCACAGCAGCAAAAATCCGGTCGAGATCATCGAGCTTTGACACGTCGCCCTGCAGCGCCCGCACGTTGTGCCCGATGCTCGCTACAGCCTTGTCAAGCTCGCTTTGACGCCGCCCCGTGACAAACACGAACGCCCCCTCCTCGACGAAACGCTTTGCGCTCGCCAGCCCGATGCCACTGTTTCCTCCCGTTATCAGTACAACCTTTCCGGTCAGCCTGCCCATCTGCGTACTCCTTACAAAATATCGATTGCGGCTCGACATCCTAGACCTTCACTCTACTTGTGGCTAGTATGAACCTTTTGGTAAGTACCTATGGAATGTCGAATGAAAAGGGATATGTTCACCTGTGGCCTCGACGCGGCGCTGGCCGTAATTGGGGGTAAATGGAAGCCCTTGATAATGTTCCACCTTGCGCACGACACGCGACGTTATGGCGAGCTGAAGCGGGCGATCGGAGCAGTTAGCCATAAGATGCTCATCCAGCAATTGAAGGAATTAGAGGTCGATGGCGTCGTCCATCGTGTCGACCACAAGGAGATTCCGCCGCGAGTCGACTACTCGCTAACAGAATTCGGGCAGACACTGGCAAACGCGTTGGTCCCGTTATGCGAGTGGGGCACTGCACATGCCACGGAGGTTAGCGAGATGATGACGAACCGCGAGGCACGCACCAGGTGAAATTCCGCGCAACGCTGGCGCGCCGCCAGAGCATCGGTTGCGCCGACGGATACGTTTGTTTGCGATGAGATGCTACAAAATTTAATATTCTGAAAGCCGTCGGAGATCTAATGTATGAAGAAAGCGCGGGGACATAGTTTGCGCAAGCGGATCATCGCGAGACGCAAATTGTTCTCACCATTTGTATTTTCGCCATCTTTCCGCACTTCATATGCTCACGATAGACGATATACGAACGGTTCCCTTGTTCGCTGGTCTGCCCGACAGTGAACTTGACCGCTTGGCAAAGTCCGCCGGCGACGTACATTTGCAAGCCGGAGATTTTGCCGTACATGAGGGCGGAGAGCCTGCTCTTTACGCCGTGCTGGAAGGAAAAATAGAAGCCTTCAAGGTTTTTGACAGCGTTGAGCGCACGCTTGGTTGGAGAACGCCTGGAAGTGTGTTCGGTGAACTGCCGCTTGTGTTGAGCTCGCCATTCGTTATTTCTTACCGAGCTGCTTCGCCCTCCCGGGTCATGCGTGTCGACACACAGCACTATTATTCAATTGCGGCCTCGTGCCGGGAAATCGCAGTCAAAGTGGGCCTCCTCGCCCGAGAGCGCGTCGGGGGTCTGCAGGAAATCGCTGACGAGCCGCCTTCACCTCGGGCGACGATGATCGGCGATCGCCTGGATCCGACCTGCAGGGCGTTGCAACAGTTCTTGCAACGCAATCAGGTAAGCTTCGAGGTGAAAGCGCCCGATGATTTCGAGAAGCAATCTTCCGAATCCGGGGAACGTTTTCAAGCAGCTGATTTTCCCGTTTTGAAACTGCATGACGGGGCTGTTCTTAGGCGCCCGTCAACTCGGCAGCTCGCTACAGCGCTTGGCTTGAGAACCCAGCCGAGCCTTCGGGACTATGACACTGTAATTATCGGAGGAGGTCCGGCTGGCCTTGCGGCAGCCGTCTATGGCGCATCTGAAGGTCTGCGTACGCTAGTCCTCGAGCGCGAGGCACTCGGTGGTCAGGCGGGTACATCGTCGCGCATCGAAAATTACCTCGGTTTTCCGAACGGCGTATCAGGCGAAGAGCTTGCAAGCCGCGCGTTGCAGCAGGCAAAGAGACTCGGTGCGGAGATCGTGGTTGCGCGATCGGTCAGGAAAGTCGAGATTGGCGCTCACTGCCTACATCTCGATGGGGACGACATCATTCAGGCGCGAACAATCATCCTCGCGACAGGCGTCAGCTGGCGGAGGCTCGATATCGAGGGCTGTGACCGATTTGCTGGTAAGGGAATCCATTATGGCGCTTCGCGCGGCGATTCCAGTGGTACGCATGGTCTTGACATATTCCTTATCGGCGGTGGCAATTCGGCTGGTCAAGCCGCGTTGAATTTCGCCAATCATGCACGGCACGTAACGCTTGTTGTGCGTGGGGACTCGCTCGAGAAAAATATGTCCCGCTATCTCATCGAGCAGATCAAGGCAAAATCCAACGTCTCCGTCCAACTCAATTCGGAAGTGAGCGCGGTACGGGGGGAATCCCGTCTTTCCGAGATCTGCTTGCGGGATCGGTCACAGGGAGAGGTGAGCTGGAGAGCCTGCGGAGGGCTTTTCGTTTTTATCGGTGCAGACGCGGAGACCGGATGGCTACCGATGGAGATCGCGCGCGATCAACGAGGGTTCGTGCTCACCGGCGACGATGTCGTTAAGGCCGGGCACTGGTCCGAAACGCGCGACCCTTACCTGCTCGAAACGAGTATTCCCGGCGTATTCGCATGCGGAGATGTACGACTGAGT
>Ga0209564_1001952_pt1 | contig 18215 bp, 13 predicted proteins | sample AraplaCol_mMF_r2_FD_184272 | JGI IMG/M metagenome (GOLD analysis project Ga0209564, IMG submission 184272) | Arabidopsis root microbial communities from North Carolina, USA - plate scrape MF_Col_mMF_r2 (SPAdes) (version 3) | ecosystem: Host-associated > Plants > Roots > Endosphere | place: USA...
CCGCGCGCAGCATCAGGGCGGTTGCTGGTGGAGCCGATCCCTGGGTGGCGCCGTCCGGTGCGGCGCGTTCGAGCGCGAACTGCAGCGCAGGCGGCTTGCCGTCGGGCGGCGCACCGACGAACACAGGCACGGAGTAACGCAACTGCATGCGCACGCCGGTCGCGTCCGCGCTCTGGCCGTTCGGAATCTCGTCGATCAGCAGACGGTAGGTTTCCTCGGCGCTCACTTCGCCTTTCGCGACGCGCAGGATGCGCACGGTCTGATCGGCCCCCGGCGCGACCTGGACGATGGGCGGACTCGCGACGATGTCGTCGGTGCGTTCCAGATGGTCTTCGTCGGCGCTTTGGCTCCACGCGAACACGCGGACCTGCGCGTTGAGCGGCGTGGTGCCGACGTTGTGCAGCGTGAGGACGGCGGCGGGGCGGTCGGCGGCCAGGTCGAGCCGGATGGGCGTGACCTGCAGCGCGGCGGCGTGGGCCGCGCCCGTGTGCAGGGCGGCGATGCAGCAGAGCGACGTTGCTACGAATCCGCGGCATGTCGAGGCCAGTCGAATGCTGCGCGCGGTCCGCGTTCGCGTCCCGGCCGCCGGGCGGACTGTGTCGCATGGATGACCGTCAGCGGCTGCCACCCGCCGCGCGCGGCGCAAAGCACCGCCCGCGAGCCGGCATGCGGCTCGTTTCAACGACGCGATCATGGCATCAGAAAGTGACGGTCGCGGTGACGGTCGACGTATAGGTGCCCGCCGCCGGCGTGTTCTGCGGCGCGACGCGCCCGTACACCGTCAGCGTTTGCGCTGCGCCCGTGCCTGTGCCGGCGGCGGTATCGGTGCCGGCCGTTTGGCCCCACGTCAACGAGCGCGCGGAATCGCGATATAGCTGGTAGGCGACGGTCGGCACAGGGGTGCCCGTTCCCCCGAGCAGCCGGTTCGCCACCGTCGAACCGGTCACCGAGCCCGCGTCGAGCCCGACCGTATACGGCGCGCCATTCGAGCAGGTGACGGTCAGCGTGCTGGTCTGGTCGATATTCGCGGCGATCACGCCGGACGTACCGAAGTTCAGATTCGTCGCGGCGATCTGGCAGTCGGTCTGCAGAGTCAGTGTGACAGTGAAGGTGGTCTGACGGGTAGCGGCATACGCGTTGAAGGGGACGACGGGTGCGGCAGCCAACGCGACAGACAGACACGGAACGATCAGGTTGCGCCAGCGCATCGAATTATCTCCACGGAGCCCTAAGCGCTTTGTGCGCTCTTTATGGCGACGATCCGAGTATGGAACCGCTATTGTCTGAAGATGTAACTATTTGTTAGATACGGCTTAAAAATTGGACAAACGGATGCTAAACGAATGTTTTGTCGCAGATTGTGCTGAATTTATGCGATTTGTTAGAAAGCAATCTCTACCGCGGTCTGGTGCGCGGCAGCGGCAAAAACACCCAACGGCTGTTCGTTTCCGCGCGCGAAGTGGCCGTCCCGATAGACGCGGAACGGCGCGCCTGCCGAGCACGTGACTTTCGGCTGAACGGCATCGGTGTTCATCGTGCAGACATCGTGGATCGTGAGCGATACCTGGATCTCGCTGGCGGCCGTCGCGGCGTAAGCGGTCTTCTCGACGACGGCAGGTGAAAGACAGATCGAGGCGGCGAGCGCAAGCGCCCCCCAGCGTCCCGCCAGCGATGACGGACGACGCGAATAGCGGTGAAGGAACATGGAACTACCCGGACAGATGTTGCGGCAATGGCCCTGGCGATCTTTCGTCGTCGCGGCCTCTACTCTGGATAACGGCAATGCGGCGTGGGTTTTTAGATCAGATGTCGTCCGATGGCGGGCGTTGTATTTTTATCCGGGTGATATTGCATTTTATATTTATACCCGGATAAAATGCGGACATTGATTCCACACGATGCGAGGCCCGACATGGCAATTCACGCAACAACCTGCACGGCCTTCGAAGGCGTTCGACTTCTCGCGTCGGGCGCGTTGAAGGACGTTGCGCTGGCGGTGAAGGCTGCGACGGAGCGCGGCGGCGCTTCCGTGCTGATCTTCGACGACCAGACCAGCCGTCCCATCGAACTCGACCTGCGCGGCTCCGCGAGCGACGTGCTTGCCCGGCTCGCCGGTCAGCCCGACGGTGAAGTGCGCCAAACCGACCCCACGAGCGACGAAGCCACGGCCTCACGCGGTCGCGGCCGGCCGAAGCTGGGTGTGGTGGCGCGTGAGGTCACGCTGCTGCCCAGGCATTGGGAATGGTTGAACGGGCAGCCGGGCGGCGCGTCGGTTGCGCTGCGCAAGCTGGTCGACGCGGCGCGGAGCGCGAGTGAAGGAAAGGACCGCATGCGTCAGGCGCAGGAAGCGGCATATCGTTTCATGACGGCGATGGCAGGCGATCTCACCGGTTATGAAGAAGCGACGCGCGCGCTGTTTGCGAACGACGCCGCCCGCTTCGATGCCATGACAGCCGCATGGCCCGTCGATGTGCGCGATCACACGCGCAAGCTGGCGAAACGGGCGCTCGACGTGGATGCGGCGGCCAATGCCTGACGCCTGAGCGCGCACAGCCGAAAAGCAACAGGCGAAAAAAAACCGCTCACGCCGGGGAGCATGAGCGGAAAGTCGGAGAGTTACAACATCGCTTGCGCTACTCAATCGGGGTCACGCAGCCTATGCAGTGTAGGGACCAGGACACGCGGTGCGATATCAGATAACTCCCAAAGGGTGACTTCCGAAGTCGCCCTGCTCCCCACGCCGGCTTCGTCCGATAACAGGCCAATCACTTCGCGCAAACCCTCATGCCGGCTTTCTTATGCCGTGCATCCGTTCATCAAGTCCGCATAACGGGCGCCGTAAAGCATTGCAGCCCGCCGGCCCGCGTTGCCTGCGACTCAACCCGTCGAAGCACGGCTGATGAACTGTCGAGGATCTCACGATGAAGTGGTTTGACCGCATGACCGTCTGGAAGAAGCTGCTGATCGCGTTTGCGACTGTGATCGGCTTTGGTGTGGCCGTTGGCGTGGCGGGGTTGTCGGCGCTGGCGTCGATGCACGGCATCACGGAAGAAATATCGAGCCGCCACATGGACGGCCTCTACTGGATGGAAGAGGCGAACCGCTACAAGATCGACACCGATCTCGACGCCGCCAACCTCGGCTACGCGCCCGACGACGCCGCGCGTCAGAAGCTGAAGGACGACATCGTCGCGTCGCTGAAGCACATGCACGACGCGTACGCGCGATATCGCGAGACGATTGCGGGCGGCGGCGGGCAATCGCAGTACGACGACGTGCTGCGCAAGACCGAGGTGTGGGAAGCGATCGTGCATCAGCAGATCGGGCTGCAGCCCGTCCCTGCCGGCGTCGACAGCGCCGAACTGGTACGACGCGCGATCGCCGCGAGCGAGGCGTTGCGCGACCGGATCGTCGCGCTGATCGATTACCGGCGCCAGCAGGCCAACGCCGCGCAGCACGAAGCGGGCGCGGAATACGCGAGCATGCGCGTGGTGCTGTCGCTGCTGGTGCTGGCGTCGATGGTCGTGGGCGCAGGGTTCGCGTGGCTGATCGCGCGGCGTCTGACGCGCCAGCTTGGCGGCGAGCCGGATTACGCGGCGCACATCGCGAGCCGCATTGCGGCGGGCGATCTGAGCGTGCGCGTCGACACCAAACCCGGCGACACCGCGAGCCTGCTCTACGCGCTCGCCAACATGCGCGAGCAACTGGCCGCGATCGTCGGCAAGATCAGCGAGTCGAGCGAATCGATCCTGCTGGCGTCGGGTGAAATCGCACAGGGCAATACCGATCTGTCGCAACGCACCGAGGAGCAGGCCGCGTCGCTGGAAGAAACGGCGTCGAGCATGGAGCAACTCACGGCGACCGTTCGCCAGAACGCCGTCAACGCCCAGCAGGCGGGTGGCGTCGCGGCAGGCGCGTCGGAAGTGGCTGTGCGCGGCAGCGGCCTGGTCGGCGATGTGGTCGAGACGATGCGCGAACTCGCGGCCGGCTCGAAGCGGATGACGGACATCATCGGCGTGATCGAGAGCATTGCGTTCCAGACGAACATCCTCGCGCTGAACGCCGCCGTCGAAGCAGCGCGCGCAGGCGAACAGGGGCGCGGCTTCGCGGTCGTCGCGGGTGAAGTGCGCGCGCTTGCGCAACGCAGCGCGGTATCGGCGAAAGAGATCAAGGAACTGATCGAAAGCTCGACGTCGCGCGTGGACAGCGGCGCCGTGCTCGCCGAGCGCGCGGGCCGCACCATGACGGAAGTCACGCAGGCCGTGCAGCGGATGACGGACATCATGGGCGAGATTTCGGCGGCATCGAGCGAGCAGAGCACGGGCATCGAACAGGTGAACCGCGCGGTCGCGCAGATGGACGAAGTCACGCAGCAGAACGCCGCGCTCGTCGAGCAGGCGGCGGCTGCGGCGGGCGCGATGGCCGACCAGGCACGGCATCTGAAGACGGCCGTCGCCGTGTTTTCGCTTTGATACAACACTCGAAAGACACCGCCGCGCCAACGCATTTCGCGCGGCTTGTCAGCGCCAGGCGCTCTCCGTACACTCGCGCGTAGTTCAAGAATCCCATCCTGGACCGCGCTGCGGCATCACGCAAAAAGGTGGCGCTTCCATACAAGATCTACGCCAATAGAGGAGAACCCCCGCGATGGCCGATTCCTATTTTCCGCGCTGGCGCGTCCAGTCCAGGAGCGTCGAGGGGCGCGTCGTCAATACCGACGAGCGCCTGCCCGGGCCGCAGATGCTGGCGATGGGCATCCAGCACGTCGTCGCGATGTTCGGTTCGACCGTACTCGCCCCGCTCCTGATGGGCTTCGATCCCAATCTTTGCATCTTCATGTCGGGGATCGGCACGTTGCTGTTCTTCGTGCTGGTCGGTGGGCGCGTGCCGAGCTATCTCGGTTCGAGCTTCGCGTTCATCGGTCTCGTGATCGCGATCACCGGCTACAGCGGTCATGGCCCGAACATGAACATCCCTGTTGCGCTCGGCGGGATCATTGCGTGCGGCGTGGTGTACGTCATCATCGGATTGATCGTGTCGGCCGTCGGCACGGCATGGATCGAGACGCTGATGCCGCCCGTCGTGACGGGCTCGATCGTCGCGGTGATCGGCCTGAATCTCGCACCGATCGCCGTCAAGGGCGTGAGCGGCAGCGCGTTCGAGTCATACATGGCGCTCGTGACCGTGCTGTGCGTCGGTGCCGTGGCGGTGTTCACGCGCGGCATGCTGCAGCGTCTGCTGATTCTCGTCGGCTTGCTGATCGCTTACGTGATCTACGCGATCGTCACGAACGGCATGGGCATGGGCAAGCCGATCGACTTCTCGATCGTCGCGAATGCGGCGTGGTTCGGCATGCCGCATTTCACGGCGCCCGTCTTCAACGCACAGGCGATGGCGCTGCTCGCGCCCGTTGCGGTGATCCTCGTTGCCGAAAACCTCGGCCACATCAAGGCGGTTAGCGCGATGACGGGGCAGAACCTGGACCGCTACATCGGCCGCGCGTTTATCGGCGATGGTATTGCGACGGTCGTGTCGGGCTTCGCGGGCGGCACGGGCGTCACGACGTACGCGGAAAACATCGGCGTGATGGCCGTCACGAAGATCTACTCGACGCTCGTGTTCGTGATTGCTGCCGTGATCGCGCTGGTGCTCGGTTTTTCGCCGAAGTTCGGCGCGGTGATCCAGACCATTCCCGGCCCGGTGCTGGGCGGCGTGTCGATCGTCGTGTTCGGTCTGATCGCGGTGACGGGCGCGCGCATCTGGGTCGTCAACAAGGTCGACTTCTCCGACAACCGCAATCTGATCGTCGCCGCCGTGACGCTGGTGCTCGGCGCGGGCGACTTCTCGCTGAAGTTCGGCGGCTTTGCGCTCGGCGGGATCGGCACTGCAACGTTCGGCGCGATCATTCTGTACGCGCTGCTGCGTCGCAAGGGGCCGCAAGAGCCGGCTGTTTGAGTTTGGAGCAGTTATCCGCTTGAGCAGTTCGAGCCGCTCGAGCACAACGGGCGCCCGCAGTTCAGCGAGGCGCCCGTTTTTTTACTTCTTTCCTTTTCCGCGCGTCAGCAACGCGGTTTCCGACAGATCCACTTCGCGCATCAGCTTGTTCATCGTGTCGTCGTTGATCAACTGACTGCCGCGCAGGTCGAGCAGCGTCACGCGTTCGGCGCGCATCGCCGTGAGCTTCATCTGAAACTCCAGCGCTTCGGCGCGCCGCGCGTTTTCGGCGGGTTCGATGTCGTCGTCGAGTGTGGCGAGACGGCGGCGGTAAATGTCCATCACGCGCGCGGTCACATCGGCGGCATGGGCGGATGAGGCTTCGTCGAGATCGGCGGTCGCTGTTTCCTGATAGCGGTCGATTGCGCGGATTGCCGCCTGCGCCGCCTGAATGCGCGCCATGCGTTCTTCGGCGGCATGCGGATCGGCCCGGCGGCGCGCGCCGTTCATCAATAGCGGCAAGCCGATCACGGCGACGAATAGCGACACGAGAATCACGCCCGACGCGATGAAGATCGCAGTATCGCGTCCAGGCAACGGCTGTCCATTCGACAACGCAACGGGCAGCGACAGCACGCCCGCGAGCGTCACGGCGCCGCGCACGCCTGCGATCGTCGTCATCGATACGGTGCGCAGGCCGGGCACTGCATTCGCGACGCCTTGCTTCGCCGCGCCGCGGCTCGCGAACCAGCGCAGCAGCCAGACCCACACGAAACGCAGCGCGTACAGCGCCACCGCGACGGCGGCGACGTAGAAGATCAGCCGCAACTCCGAGCCGCTCGCTTCCTGATGCGCGTCGAGCAGCGCGCTGCCGATGATGTGCGGAAACTGCAGGCCGAGCAGGATAAAGACCATGCCGTTGAAGACGAACTCGATCATCGTCCATGTGACGCTCGCCCGCACGCGCGCGGACGCGGGGCTCGAGGTCGCGAACGTCGAGTAGTTCATCGTCATGCCGGCGGCGACGGCGGCGAGAATGCCGGAAAACCCGAAGTGCTCGGCGAACAGATACGAGGCGAACGGAATCAGCATCGTCATTACGACGCCGGGCGCAGGGTCGCCTTCTTCGGTGAGGTTGAGAAAGCGCGTCGATGCGAAGCTGAAGAGCCACGCCACCGCCGCGCCTGTGGCCAGCCCGCCGAGCGCGATGATCACGAAACTCACCGACGCGTCGCGCAGCGAGAACACGCCCGTCAACGCGGCGGCGATCGCGAACTTCAGCGCGACGAGACCGGACGCATCGTTCATCAACGCTTCGCCTTCGAGGATATGCATCAGATGCTCGGGCAAGCGGTTGCGCCCGGCGATGCCCGACAGCGCGACGGCGTCTGTCGGCGACAGCACGGCGGCGAGCGCGAACGCGATGGGCAGCGAGATCGACGGGACCATCGCGTGAATGAAGTAGCCGACCGCGACCACGGTCATGAACACGAGGCCGAGCGCGAGCATCAGGATCGCGCGGCGCTGCATGAAGAACTCGCGCTTGGGGATGCGCCAGCCGTCCGCGAACAGCAGCGGCGGAATGAACAGCATCATGAAGAGTTCGGGATCGAACGTCACGTGCAGGCCGAGACGCGGCCACGCGAGCAGCGCACCGAAGGCGATCTGCACGAGCGGCAGCGGCAGCTTGAACGGCACCAGCCGCACCACGACGCCCGAAGCGGCGACGGCGAGCAGCAGGATCAAAACGGTGAAGACGATATCCATCGGAAACCGGGTGTGGGGAAACAGGCAGTGGCGCGCGACGGGAAGAGCGAGACTCTGTCCACCCGTCGCGACATGAATCGCCGCGTCTGGAAAGACGATGCGGCGTGTCGGTCAGCCCGAAGTGTAGCCCGACGGGATGACATCGCGCATCGAAGGCTGCAAGTCGTCCGAAAGCAGAATGCACTGCTACGGTGCACTGTGCGCCCTTGCGCGACGCACGGGCGCTTCGCGCGGTGCAGCCTTCCATGCAAATTTCGTTTGTAGGTGCGCCACCGTGCGCATGGAGCTTGCTTAATACGAACTGATAACGCACATTTCGAGGACGGCGGCGGCCCTTCGCCTTTGCGACGCGCCCGCCGTGCTTTTGCGTGAGAGGACTGCATGACGATTGCGCAACAGGAAAGAACAACGGTGCCGCACGGTTTCGAGATCAGCATGACCTCGGGCCTGCAGCGCTATTCGGTACAACACGGCGACCTGACGCTGACGAGCGTTTTTCAGCCGATATTCAGTTTGTCGCACATGCGTGCCGTGGGCTACGAGGGCTTGCTGCGCGCACACGATCCCTTCGACCGCGCGGTGTCGCCCGTCGACGTGTTCGGCCACGCGGCACGCGTCGGCGACGTGCTGCATGTCGACCGGCTCGCGCAGTCTCTGCATCTCGAGAACTTCAAGGTGCTCGGCGCGGAGCGCGAGTGGCTGTTTCTCAACGTCCATCCGGGCGTGCTGATCGATTCGTATCATTCGGCGGCGCTGCTGGCGAACCTGCGGCGGCTGAATCTGTCGCCGCGGCGTATCGTGCTCGAAGTGCTCGAACAGAGCGCGGAAGACATCGAGCGTCTGGCCGATGCCGTGCGCCAGTTTCGCGAGCGGGGCTTCCTGATCGCGCTCGACGACTTCGGCGCCGGGCATTCGAACATCGAGCGCATCTGGCAGTTGAATCCCGATATCGTGAAGCTCGACCGCATCATGCTGTCGCATGCGGCGCATCGCGCGGACGTCGCATCGATACTGCCGGGTCTTGTCGCGCTACTGCACGAGGCGGGCAAGCTGGTGTTGATCGAAGGTGTGGAGACGGAGCACGAGGCGCACATGGCGATGGAGTGCAACGTCGATTTCGTTCAGGGCTTTTTCTTTGGGCGGCCGCATCCGGGTCTTGCCGACGCGACGCATGCGGCGGCGTGCATTGGCGAGTTGACCGAGCGTTATCAGACGCAGACGGAGGAGCGCGAGCGGCGCAACGCATCGCGGCTCGCGCCTTACATTCGCGCATTCGAGCGCGCGGCTGAGCGGCTTGCTGCGGGTGAACTGCTCGACGAAGTGTGCTGGAATTTTCTGGCGCTCGATCACGCGGCGCGCTGTTATCTGCTCGACGACAAAGGGCGGCAGGCTGGGCGCAACGTCGTGCTGCGCGCCGACCGTGCTTCACACGAAACGCGCTTTTTGCCGCTATCGGATGCGCAGGGCGCGAACTGGCTGCGACGCCCGTATTTTCGTGCGGCGATGGAGGCGCCTGAGCGTGTGCATGTGACGCGGCCGTATCTGTCGATCAACGAAGCGGTGCCGTGTGTGACGTTGTCGGTGGCGACGCAGATTGGCGCGCGCACGTGCGTGTTGTGCGGCGATATCGACTGGTTCGAGGAGCCTCACTTCTGAGATCATGAGGGTTTTGTTTTTCACGACGTGACTCTCTGATATGCGAAGCGAACGGGTAGTGCTCGAAGTCATCGCGACGACGGTTGCCGATGCCATGGCCGCTGCGCGCGGCGGTGCGGATCGGCTTGAACTGATTACGGCGACGGGCGAGGGCGGGTTGACGCCGAGCATCGGGATGATCGAGGCCGTGGTTGCGGCGGTGTCGATTCCCGTCAATGTGATTGTGCGGCCTCACAGCCGGTCGTTTGTCTATGATGCCGATGACTTCGCGGTCATGTTGCGTGATGTGCGCGCTGTGAAGTCGGGGGGGGCGAATGCGGTTGTGATTGGGATGTTGACTGCGTCGCGTGAAGTTGATCGGGATGGGTTGTTGCGGGTTGTCGATGCTGCGGATGGGATGCCTGTCACGTTTCATCGTGCGTTTGATGAGGCGCGTGATCTGCATGAGGCGCTTGATGTGCTGCTTGAGTTCGATGCTGTTACCAATGTTCTGACTTCAGGTGGCAAGGGTTCGGTGCTGGATGCTGTGGATGAGGTTCGGTCGCTCGTTGCGCGGGCCGCGCGTTCGCATTGCACTGTGCTGGCAGGGGCTGGGCTTACCGTCGATCGTGTTCGTGAGTTTGTTCGCGCTACGGGCGTTCAGGCTGTGCATTTTGGGGCTGGTGTTAGGTGTGCTGCGCACGCTTCTGTTTCTGAAGAGAAGGTGAGAGTGGTTCGCGGGTTGTTGGGCGGGTGAGGTTTGGTTTTGGTTTTGCATTCGGCTTCGCTGGCATCCCCGGTTTGCCTTTGCCTTTGCTTTCGCGGGCATCCGCGATTCGTTAGCTCGCTTCACGCGTCGCCCCTGTGCGGGGCGGCACCTACTTTTCTTTGCCGCCGCAAAGAAAAGTAGGCAAAAGAAAGCGGCTCACACCGCCAGCCCTTGACGTTTGCCCACGGGCCCCCAACGTCCCCTCACTTCACACGGTAGCGCCCTGGTTAGTGCCCGTTGCCAACGCTTTTGAATGTGCGCCTCACCCGCTTCGAATACCCGTACCCGGTCAAGCGGCAGCGAAAGGTATGCGCCGCCCAGGTGGCAAACTGTGTGTAGGTTGTCGCGTCGTATAGCTCGGCGCTCTTACAGGGTGGTGTGCGTGCGTAATCGGTCCGGAGTGAAGCATTTGGAGCACCGAGGGCCGACACACAGTTTGCCACCTGGGCGGCCGTGGAGTGCCTGGCAAGGCGTGCCATGGCGCGGGAGCGTGAAGCGGGTGAGGCGCTCAGCAACAGCGCTGGCAACGAGCAGGAATGATGTGGTTGCCGCGTGAAGCGTAAGACCCTTTGGGGGCCCTCAGGCAAGAATTAGCACTGGCGGTGTGAGCCGCTTTCTTTTGCCTACTTTTCTTTGCGGCGGCAAAGAAAAGTAGGTGCCGCCCCGCACAGGGGCGACGCGTGAAGCGAGATAACAATTCGCGGATGCCAGCGCAAAGCCCAAAACACCGAACGGCACCGCGTGCAACACGCCAACAATTCGCGGATGCCAGAAAAAAAAGCAAACCGCGAATGCCAGCACAAACCAACGCCAACCAAAGCAAACCAAAACAGGCGTCGCAGACAAAAAAACCTACTTTGCTACAACAACAGGAATCCCCCGCAACGCCCCAAACCCTTTAGCTTCCCGAAGCGCCCCCTCCACAGCCGCCCCAGTCGCGGCCTCGACATGCAACTGCGCTGCCAGCGCGCGCTCACTGCGCTTAACCGCAGCCAGATTAGCAAGCTTCACATGCCCATACCCGCGCACCCGCGCATGCAACCCAGCAAGGGTAACGACATCATCCGCCGTACCGGCATCAAAAACCGAAAACGCCCGCTGCATCGTCGCTTCATAGTCGGCGGACAACTGGCGCTCCATTCGCCGCTCGACAGTGCGGCCAAACGGATCGAGCATCGTGCCCCGCAGCCCGCGCCACTTTGCCATCACACCGAACACCGGCCACATCCATTGACCAAACGTCTTCTTCTGCGGCATAGCGCCATGCTTCGCTCGTGAAATAGTCGGCGGCGCAAGGTTGAACTTCACGCCAAAATCCTTCCCCGCGACACCTTCGAATTGGGCTTCGAGCGCAGCACGGAATGCCGGATCGCTATGCAGACGCGCGACTTCGTATTCATCCTTCACGGCGAGCAGCCGATAAAACGTCGTAGCAACAGCGCGGCTCAAGCGCTCTTCACCCTCAACCGAGCCTGCCAGCTTGCGCTCAGCCTGACGCGCCGCATCGACCAGCGCACGATAGCGCTTCACATATGCCGCGCCGCCATACGCCATCAAACGCGCTTCGCGATCTGCGACCAATGCATCGAGCGTCTCCAACGAATCAACAGCCTGCGCCGCATGACGCTGCGTCCACAGCGCCTCCAGTCCGGCAGGATCGGCGGCCGCCATACGGCCAATCGAAAACGCCAACTGGTTCATCTGCACCGCGACATTGTTCAACTCGATTGCGCGCATCATCGCGGCGAACGATACGGGCACGAGGCCCAGCTGCCACGCAAAACCCAGCATCAGAATGTTCGCGCCGATCGTGTCGCCGAGGAAACGCGTCGCGAGCGCCTGTGCATCGCATGACGACATGCGCTCTTCACCCGCCGCATGACGCATCTTGTCGAGCAGCGCGTCGGCATGCAGATTCGCATCCGGATTTTGCACAAACGAAGCATTGGGAATCGCATGCGTGTTCACGACGATGCGCGTGCGGCCGTGCCGCACCGTCTGCAATGCATCCGCGCCCGCGCCGACCACCATGTCGCAGGCGAGCAGAACGTCGGCCTGTTGCGTGTCGATGCGCACCTGGTTCAGCCATTCGTCGCGCGCGGCGAAGCGAACAAACGACAGCACCGAACCGCCTTTCTGCGCGAAGCCCATGAAATCGAGCACCGAAGCGCTCTTGCCCTCCAGATGCGCGGCCATGCTGATCAACGCGCCAACCGTCACGACACCCGTGCCGCCCACACCCGTTACGAGAATGTCGTAGGGCGCGGCGTCGAGGTGCGTCGCTGGCGTCGGCAATGCGTCGACGCGCGCGGCGAGCGCGGCTGCATCGAATGCGACGCCTGCCGCCTTCTTCAGCTTGCCGCCTTCGATCGTCACGAAACTCGGGCAGAAACCGTTCACACAAGAGTAGTCCTTGTTGCACGACGACTGATCGATGCGGCGCTTGCGTCCGAGCGGCGTTTCAACGGGCTCGACCGACAGGCAGTTCGACTGCACGCCGCAATCGCCGCAGCCTTCGCACACTTCCTCGTTGATGAAGAGACGCTTGTCCGGATCGGGAAATTCGCCTTTTTTGCGGCGGCGGCGCTTTTCGGCGGCACAAGTCTGGTCGTAGATCAGTACCGTCACGCCGTCGATGTCGCGCAACTCGCGTTGCACCTTGTCGAGTTCGCTGCGGTGATGGAACGTCGTGCCTTTCGGGAACTGGCCATGATGGCCGTCGTACTTTTCCGGCTCGTCGCTGACCACGACGAAGTGCGACACGCCTTCAGCCTCCACCTGACGCGCGATCTGCGGCACCGAGATGCTGCCGTCGACCGGCTGGCCGCCCGTCATCGCGACCGCGTCGTTGTAAAGGATCTTGTAGGTGATCGTGGCTTTCGCCGCGACCGCCTGGCGGATCGCGAGAATGCCCGAGTGGAAGTACGTCCCGTCACCGAGATTCTGGAACACGTGGCGCGTCTTCGTGAACATCGAATGCGAGGCCCAGTCGACACCTTCGCCGCCCATCTGGATCAGGCCCGTGGTGTCGCGCTCCATCCACGACGCCATGAAGTGACAACCAATACCTGCTTGCGCGATCGAGCCCTCGGGTACTTTCGTCGACGTATTGTGCGGGCAGCCCGAGCAGAAGTAGGGCGTGCGCTTCACGGCATCGGCGGCATTCGAGAGAATCTGCGGCGCGACGAGATCGACTACGCGCTCGCGGCGATCGAGCGCGGGCTTGTGCTTCGCAAGCCAGTTCGCGAACACGGGCAGAATGCGTGACGGCCGCAATTCGCCGAGCGACGACAGCAGCATCGAGCCATCTTCAGCATGCTTGCCGACGATCACCGGGCGCGCGCCTTCCGTGCGGTTGTACAGATAGTCCTTGATCTGCTGCTCGATTACGGGTCCCTTTTCTTCGATCACCAGCACTTCCGACAGACCGGCGACGAACGCGTCGATGCGCGTCATTTCGAGCGGAAACGACAGCCCGACCTTGTAGATGCGCACGCCCGCCTGCTCCAGATCGGCGACGGTGAGATCGAGCCGGCGCAACGCTTCCATCAGATCGAGATGCGCCTTGCCGCACGTGACGATGCCGACGTTCGCGTGAGGGCTCGGCGCGATCCACTTGTCGATGCTGTTCAGACGCGCGAAGTGGCGCACGGCGTCGAGCTTCGCGTGCAAACGCTGTTCGATCGTGAGACTCGGCAAGTCGGGCCAGCGGTTGTGCAGGCCGCCCGCGGGCGCCTGAAAGCCTTCGGGTGTGGGCCATTCCATCTGCAATGCATCGAGATCGACGGTCGAGCCCGATTCGACCGTTTCGGAAATCGCCTTGTAGCCGACCCAGGCGCCCGAGTAGCGCGACAGCGCCCAGCCGTAGATGCCGAACTCCAGCATGTCCGCGATGTTCGACGGGTTCACGACGGGCATGTGCCACGCGATCATCGCGAAGTCGCTCTGATGCGGCATCGACGACGACACGCAGCCGTGGTCGTCACCCGCGACAACCAGCACGCCGCCATGCTGCGACGAGCCATAGGCGTTGCCGTGCTTGAGGGCATCGCCCGCCCGATCGACGCCGGGTCCTTTGCCGTACCACATCGCGTACACGCCATCGACGGTGCGTTCCGGGTCCGCCTCGACGCGCTGCGTGCCGAGCACGGCCGTGCCGCCGAGTTCCTCGTTGATCGCAGGCAGGAAGCGCACGTCGTTCGCTTCGAGCAGTTTCTTCGCTTTCCACAACTGCTGGTCGACCATGCCGAGCGGCGAGCCACGATAGCCGCTGATGAAGCCGGCCGTGTTCAGGCCGCGCGCCTTGTCGAGCTGGCGCTGCATCAGCGCGAGACGCACGAGCGCCTGCGTGCCCGTCAGGAAAATGCGGCCGCGCGTGGCGGTCAGGTTGTCGGAGAGGCGGTAGTCGGCGAGTGCGGGGGTGCCGTCGATGGGTAGACGAGCGGTCATTGTGGAGTCTCCGTGTTTTTGCGTTTCGCTAGCGGCATCGTGTTGCGGCTTGCCGTCGCAGCGAAAGAGACTCCATTCTTTCGCGTCAATTGGAGAAGATTCTTGCTACTTTTTGTCTCTGATTCATTTACTGCGACACGATTCCGGCTATTCGGGCTCGTATTGAGATAGATCCACCGCCTTCGGATGCTGGGGCGTCGGAGGGGCGTTTGAGAGCGTTGCCTCGAATGGCTATTGAGACATGTCTATGCCATTCAGACGAGGTTCGTGATGCCCGCCCTTGGGTTACGCTATGCCAACAGCTTTGCAACCCACAGGAGACGGGCGATGAAACTGTACTACTGGCCGAAAACGCGGGCTTTCCGCGCGCTGTGGATGCTCGAGGAAATCGGCGAGCCCTACGAGCTGGCGCGCGTGAACCTGCGCACGGGCGAGCAGGACACCTCCGATTTCCACCACGTCAATCCGATGTGCAAGCTTCCCGCGCTCGACGACGGCGGCGTACAGGTCGCGGAATCGGGCGCAGTGCTGCTGTATCTGGCGGACCGTTTTCCCGAAGCCCGTCTCGGCGCGCCCGTCGGCGATCGGTTGCGAGGCCGTTTCCTGCAGTGGCTTTTCTTCACGCCGGGCTGCCTCGAACCCGCAATGGCCGAAAAATTGACAGGTGCGTCGGGAAATTCATTCAGCTTCGGCTGGGGCAACCTGGAGCGCGTGAAGGCGGCCATCGACACGGCGCTCGATGAAGGCGACTGGCTGCTCGGCGAGCGCTTCTCCGCCGCCGACCTTCTGCTGGCGGGCACGCTGCAGATCGCGTTTGTCGCGAAGTTGCTCGAGCCCTCGGGGCGCATCGGCGAATACGTCGAGCGCGCGATCGCGCGGGAAGGTCACGCGCGGGCAATGGCAATCGAGCAACGTGAAATAGACACGTTGAAGGCGAAGCACTAGCCGCCGCGTGGAAAAACCACGCGCTCAGCCTGTCGGCGCCTGCTGCAGTTCGTGCGGCTGAAGGGGCTCGACGTCGTCGAAATGCGTGTAGTCGATATGGCTCACCCCGTTCACTTCGCGGATCAGATCGACGAAGCGGTACTGCCAGCGTATGTCGTCGCTGAGCCACGAATAGCGCGCTTGCATCGTCTGCGCAGTGTTTTCGTCCGAGCCTTCTATCGTCATCAGCAGCGACGCGTCCTGCCCGGCGAGGCTCTCCGGCGTCTGGCCAAAAAGCGGGCTGGCTTCGTCGATCACGTGCATCAGGTTCCAGCCGAGGTAGAACATCGGCTGCTGGTCGCGCACCAGCCGCAGGTCGTAAATCTTGCGCAGCACATAGCCTTCCGACGACCGCTCGACGCGCATCAGCCGCAACCGCGCACGAGCCTCGACGATCACGTTTTGCCGTGCGTTCGCGGTGCGCACCATCAGCGTGGTGCGTCCGTCGATAGGGCGCACCACCGCATATTGCGAGAACATGATCTTCGCGCGCGGCCGCGAAAAGCGCGCGAAGATCAGGCCCGTGGCCAGCGCAATGCCCGACATGCCGACGAAAATCTCGAGTGTCGCGACGAGATGCCCGTAAAGCGTGCGCGGATGCATGTCGCCGTAGCCGACCGTGGCGAGCGTCTCGACGCTGAAGAAGAACGCGCCCGCAAAGCCCTTCGGATTCTGATTGGCGATGGCGTCACCGCCGAGTTCGTACAGCGACGCGAAGACCGAGTTCAGCACGAGGAACAGGAACGCGAGCGAGATGAAGAACACGGGCCAACTGATCGTCAGCGCGCGGTGATAGAGGTCCTGCCAGACGCGCAGCGGCAAGCCATGCGCGATGACAGTGTGCGAGCGCACGCGAATTTTCCGGTCGAGGATCCGGCCTTTGCGCGCGCGGTGAGGGTTGGATTCGGGCGGGGTCGCGCTCATTCTTTTTCTGTTCTGCTAACGGGTTTGTTGCGCAGCGTCGCGGCGCGGTCGTCATGCCGGTTGCCCGCTGCGGCATGTAGTGTAGCCCGTCCGCCCGGTTAGCGGCGGCAATGCGCGACTTCAGGCGACGCGACCTTGGTCCGCTCAGGGAAACGCGCGCGGCTTCGGCACGCCCGCGCCGTGCTCGATATCGGCAACGGCCTGCTGATGTGCCGTTTCGACAGCTTCGGCTTGCGTCGCGAAGCCCGTGTCGCCGCCTACCGTGGTCCAGCGCTGTACGGGATGATCGCGATGCCGGATTTCGTATTCCGCGTCCCAGCGCGCGCCCTGAAGTTCGAGTGGCCGCACGTGTATCGCGTACACGCCGTAGAGAAAGAGCGGTTCTGTCATGATCGCCTCCGCCTGTTCAACGAAGAAAACGTCGTCGGCGCGGCGCGCGGCGGACGCGCCACGTATCGTTCAATGCGAAAGCCCCGTGCCTAAAGTTCGATCTCGCCGAGGATTCTGTGGGCTAGCGCCTTCGCGTCTTCGAGCGCCTCGTCGGCTGTCGGCGACGTGGCTTCGACTTCGTAGAGCGTGTCTTCCGTCTCGTCGCCTTCGTCGCGCGACAGTGCAACGACGCCCTGGTATTGCCCGCCATCTACCGGGCGCACGCTCGCCGTCGCCGTGTAGAGGCCTTTGGTGTAGGTGACGTCCTCCATGATGCATCTCCTGCAAGGGGGAGATTCCATCCTAGCACGCGATGTCGACGCTCACATGTCGGCGCCCGAAGGCGCGCTCTTCCGGGCTCCCAGCATGTTTGCAGGCCGCCGCGCAGCGGACGGCGTTGCCGGTCAGGCGCATGCGCCGGCAGCCTCCGCCGACGGCGGATCAATCCTGCAGCAGCGATACCACTTCATCGAGCGTCGGCGAATGCGCGCCCGAATGGCGGCAAGCCGCCGCGCCTGCCGCGAGCGAGAACGCCAGATGCTCTTCCCACTTGCGCTGCGGCGCCGTCATCAGACTGAACAGCAGCCCGCCGATCGACGCGTCGCCCGCGCCGACCGTATCGGCAACGGCCACGCGCGGCGGCGTTGCTTCGACGATCCGCTCGCCGTCGATCAACGTAGCCGCCTCCGAGCCGCGCGTGACGAGCACGATCGCCGTCGGATTCATCGCGCGCAGCTGCGCGAGGGCGGCTGCTTCGTCGTCGGTCTTGAACAGCAGCCGCAGGTCTTCGTCCGATACCTTGATCAGATCGGCGAGCGACGCCATGTGGCGCAGCGTCGGCTCGTAGCCGTGCGCCATCAGGTTGCGGTAGTTCGGATCGAAGCTGATCTTCACGCCGCGCTCGCGCAGCGCGGCGGCGAGCTTCGCGAGCGTCGCGCCGAGCGGCTGGCGCACGAGGCTGATGCAGCCGAAATGCGCCCACTTCACCTGCGACATCCAGCCTTCGGGCAGCTTCGACGGATCGAAGGCGAGGTCCGCGCTGTTGTCGCCCATGAAGAAATACGCAGGCGGGTGAGTCTGATGCACGACGGCGAGCAGCGGCGCACGCTCGACACGCTGCATGAAGCGCATGTCGAGACCCGCGGCGACGCTGGCGTTCCACAGGTCGTCGGAGAAATTGTCGACGCCGAGCGATCCGGCGCAGGCCGTGGGCAGACCCAGCCGCGCGACCGCTCGCGCCACGTTCCAGCCCGCGCCGCCGGGAACCGACAGCCAGCTGGCAGGGCCCGTGCGCACGAGATCGGTGAGGATGTCGCCGGCGGAA
>Ga0209564_1001955_pt1 | contig 18174 bp, 13 predicted proteins | sample AraplaCol_mMF_r2_FD_184272 | JGI IMG/M metagenome (GOLD analysis project Ga0209564, IMG submission 184272) | Arabidopsis root microbial communities from North Carolina, USA - plate scrape MF_Col_mMF_r2 (SPAdes) (version 3) | ecosystem: Host-associated > Plants > Roots > Endosphere | place: USA...
TGCTGGAAGGCACCTGGTCCGGCCATGTGCTGGAACACGTGGTGATCGAGCTGCTCAACCTGGCCGACATGCCCACCGGCTTCGGCCAGACGCGCAGCACCTCGCAGCGCGGCGTCTACCGCATGGTGTTCCGGGCGCGCGACGAGCAGGTCGCCCGCACCGCGCTGGCCGAGGGCCACCGCCTGCTGATGGCCGCCATCAACAACACGCCCTACGGCCAGGCCGATGTGCGCGCCGCCGTCGACAAGATCCGCGACAAGGTCGACGACTGCTACCTGGGGCCCAGCACCGCCTCCATCGTGGCCGCCGCCACCGACCGCCGCATCCCCCACATCCGCCTGAACGAGGGCAACCTGGTCCAGCTGGGCTACGGCGCCAGCCAGCGCCGCATCTGGACGGCCGAAACCGACCTCACCAGCGCCATCGCCGAAGGCATCGCCCACGACAAGGACCTCACCAAAAGCCTGCTGGCCACCTGCGGCGTGCCCGTGCCCGAGGGCGAGATCGTCGCCACGGCCGAGGAAGCCTGGGAAGCCGCCGAAGACATCGGCCTGCCGGTCGTCGTCAAGCCCTCCGACGGCAACCACGGCCGCGGCGTCTCGCTGGACCTGAAAACCCGCGCCGAAGTCGAGGCCGCCTTCGCGGTGGCCGAACGGCACGGCAGCGAAGTCATGGTCGAGCGTTTTGTGCGCGGCCATGAGCACCGCCTGCTGGTGGTCGGCGGCCGCGTGGTCGCGGCGGCGCGCGGCGAAACCGCCTGGGTCACCGGCGACGGCACGTCCACCGTGACCCAGCTGGTCGACGCCCAGCTCAACACCGACCCGCGCCGCGGCAACGGCGAGGACTTCCCCCTGGGCCGCATCAACACCCCCGAAGACGGCGCCGTCATCCTCGACCTGCAGCGCCAGGGCCTGACGCCCGACGCCGTGCCCGAAGCGGGCCGCGAGGTGCTGATACAGCGCAACGGCAATGTGGCGCTCGACTGCACCGACGCCGTCCATCCCGAGGTCGACCACATCGTCTCGCTGGCCGCCCGCGTGGTGGGCCTCGATATCGCCGGCGTCGACGTCGTCGCGCAGGATATTTCGCGGCCGCTGCATGAGCAGGGCGGCGCCATTGTGGAAGTCAACGCCGGCCCCGGCCTCTTGATGCACCTCAAGCCCGCCGAGGGCTCGCCCCGCCCCGTGGGCCGCGCCATCTGCGACCACCTGTTCCCGCATTCGCCCGACAGCGACAACCCGGGCGACGGCCGCATTCCCATCGTCGGCATCGCCGGTTCCGCAGGCAACTACCGCATCGCCCGGCTGGTGGCCTGGCTGCTGCACCTGTCGGGCCGGCACACCGGCCTGGCCTGCCAGGCCGGCCTCTTCCTCGACCAGCGCTGCGTGGACGCCTCCGACTGCGCCAACTGGGAAGCCGGCCAGCGCCTGCTGATCAACCGTGCCGTGCAGGCCGCCGTGTTTGAAAACGGCGCCGACACCATCCTGCGCACCGGCTTGCCTTACGACAAATGCCAGGTCGGCGTGGTCACCGACCTGGGCGGCGCCCAGGGCCTGGCCGAATTCGACATCACCGAAGACGACCAGATGTTCAAGGTCATGCGCTCGCAGGTCGACGTGGTGCTGCCCAGCGGCGCCGCCGTGCTGCATGCCGCCGACCCGCGCATTGCCGACATGGCCGAGCTCTGCGACGGCGAAGTGATTTTCTACAGCGTAGACCCCAAGGCCGCGGCCATCGTCTCGCATTGCGCCCAGGGCGGCCGCGCGCTTTATGTGCGGCAGGACCAGGTGGTGCTGGCCACCGGCAACAGCGAGGCCTTTTTGCCCGGCCTGGGCAAGCTGGGCGCCTGGCGCGAACGCCGCGGCCTCACCGAAGAAGCCCTGCTGGCCGCGGTGGGCGCCGCATGGGCCCTCGGCATACCGCTCAACCTGATAGGCGCCGGCATGGAAGCCTTTGAAACCACCCCTAAAACCGCCGGGAGTGCCGAATAATGGAAGTGTCCCGCATCCGGGCCCTGCGCGGCCCCAACCTCTGGAGCCGCCACACCGCGCTCGAAGCCATCGTCGCCTGCAGCGCCGTCGAGTGCAACATCGCCGGCCTGGCCGGTTTCGAGCCCCGCGTGCGCGCGCTCTTCCCCGGCATGGGGGCGCTGCGCCAGACCGGCCAGACCGGCCCCGTCTCGCTGGCCCACGTGCTCGAAGCCGCCGCGCTCGGGCTGCAAACCGCCGCCGGCTGCCCCATCACCTTCAGCCACACGGCCGCCACCGTCGAGGCCGGCACCTACCAGGTCGTCGTCGAATACAGCGAGGAAGCCGTCGGCCGCCTGGCCTTCGAACTGGCGCAGGCCCTGATCCACGCGGCCCTGCGCGACACCGCCTTCGACCTTGAAGCCGCCATCGCCCAGCTGCGCGACCTCGACGAAGACGAGCGCCTGGGCCCCAGCACCGGCGCCATCGTCGACGCCGCCGTCGCGCGCGGCATTCCTTACCGTCGCCTCACCAAGGGCAGCATGGTGCAGTTCGGCTGGGGCGCGAAGCAGCGCCGCATCCAGGCCGCTGAAATCGATTCCACCAGCGCTGTCGCCGAATCCATTGCCCAGGACAAGGACCTCACCAAGAAACTGCTGCGCGCCGCCGGCGTGCCCGTGCCGCTGGGCCGGCCCGTCACCGACGTCGAAGACGCCTGGGCCGCGGCCCGCCAGGTCGGCCTGCCCGTGGTCGTCAAGCCGCAGGACGGCAATCAAGGCAAGGGCGTGACCGTCAACATCAGCACGCGCGAGCACCTCGAAGTCGCCTACAAGGCCGCCGCCGAATACGGCGAGGTCATGGTCGAAAAATTCCTGCCCGGCAGCGACTTCCGCCTGCTGGTGGTCGGCAACAAGCTGGTCGCCGCCTCGCGGCGCGAGCCGCCGCAGGTGGTGGGCGACGGCCTGCACACCGTGCGCGAGCTGGTCGACATCGTCAACCAGGACCCACGCCGCGGCGAAGGCCACGCCACCTCGCTCACCAAGATCCGCTTTGACGACATCGCCGTCGCGCGCCTGGAGGTACAGGAACTCACGCCCGACTCCATCCCCGCCAAAGGCCGGCGCGTCATCCTGCGCAACAACGCCAACCTCAGCACCGGCGGCACCGCCACCGACGTGACCGACGACGTGCATCCCTCGGTCGCCGCGCGCGCCGTGGCCGCCGCCCAGATGGTCGGCCTGCACATCTGCGGCGTCGACGTGGTCTGCGAAAGCATGCTGCGCCCGCTCGAATCGCAAAACGGCGGTGTCGTGGAAGTCAACGCCGCGCCCGGCCTGCGCATGCATTTGTCGCCTTCCTACGGCAAGGGCCGCGCGGTCGGTGTGGCCATGATCGACGAGCTGTTCCCGCCCAACGACAACGGCCGCATCCCCGTCATCGCCGTCACCGGCACCAACGGCAAGACCACCACCACCCGCCTCATCGCACACCTCATGGCCGCCGAAGGCCTGCGCACCGGCATGACGAATACCGACGGCGTCTACATCAACGGCCGGCAGACCGACAGCGGCGACTGCAGCGGCCCCAAGAGCGCGCGCAACGTGCTCATGCACCCCGATGTCGATGCGGCCGTGTTCGAGATCGCGCGCGGCGGCGTGCTGCGCGAAGGCCTGGGCTTTGACCGCTGCCAGGTCGCCGTCGTCACCAACATCGGCCGCGGCGACCACCTGGGCCTGAACTACATCACCACCGTTGAAGACCTGGCCGTGCTCAAGCGCGTCATCGTGCAGAACGTCGCGCCCGACGGGTACGCCGTGCTCAATGCCGCCGACCCCATCGTCGCCGACATGGCCGCCACCTGCCCCGGCAAGATCATCTTCTTCGCCGCCGACCGCCACCACCCGCTCATGGCCACGCACCGCGCCCAGGGCAAGCGCACCGTCTACATCGACGGCCCCATGCTGGTGGCCGCCGAAGGCGCCTGGGTCGAGCGCATCCCGCTGCAGGGCGTGCCCGTCACGCGCGGCGGCAGCATCAGCTTCCAGGTTGAAAACGTCATGGCGGCAGTCGCCGCCGCCTGGGGCGCCGGCCTGAACTGGGACACCATCAAGCGCGGCCTCGCCAGCTTCGTCAACGACGCCCATAACGCCCCAGGCCGCTTCAACGTCATGGACTACAAGGGCGCCACCGTCATCGCCGACTACGGCCACAACCCCGACGCCATGCGCGCCCTGGTCGCCGCCGTCGACGCCATGCCCGCCACACCCGGCCAGCGCCGCAGCGTCGTCATCAGCGGTGCCGGCGACCGCCGCGACAACGACATCCGCGACCAGACCATCATCCTAGGCGGCGCATTCGACGACGTCATCCTCTACCAGGACGCCGCCCAGCGCGGCCGTGCCGACGGCGAGGTCATGGCCCTGCTGCGCCAGGGCCTGGAAGGCGCCAGCCGCACTCGCCGCATCGACGAGATACGGGGTGAGTTCATCGCCATCGATGCGGCGCTTGAGCGCTTGTCGGCGGGGGATCTTTGCCTGGTGCTCGTTGACCAGGTGCAGGAGGCGCTTGAGCATCTGGCTGCCCGGGTGAAGGAAGCGAAAGTCACGTCGTAACGCCGGGCCTTGCTCCGGCGGGCGAGCTCTTCTCCTCTTCTCCACTCTCTTCTGCTTTTTTTGCTTAGACTTGCTGGCCGGGGGTAGCCCCACCGCTGACCACGTTACAAAGAGGATCCAGATCCTCTTTGTCGGGGTGGGAGACTAAACTCCGCGTCCGTAGCGCTGTACATGGGGCCGGCAGGTGCTCTTTGTGGCGACGGTTGCGGTGTATTCACGACGATGGTGCCGGCCAGAAAGTCGGCCATGGACTGGCGCCACGGTGTGTGGGCAATCAGCGCAAGCTCCACGACCAGCGGCAGCACAGGAAAAAGCCACGGCTGGTCGCTTGTCACACTGATAAAAGACGCAACGACGAAAGCCAGGACACGGACCAGCGGCCTGACCACCGCCTGCGTACGCGTGATCCCGCCGTCTCCTCGCACGGAAACCACCGAGATACCCGCGACAGTGCGGCCGAGACTGAGTTGCGGTGTGAGCAGGGCCGCGGAGTTGTACGCGACATAAAAAACCGGGATAGCCGCTGCGACCACCAGCGATGAAAAGCCGAGCGTCTCGCTCAAGGCAAGGAGAACGAGAAGCACGACAAACAACGCCATGCTGTCCAGAACGCATGCGAGCACACGGTGGCTCCACGATGCGAGATTGGGTTTGGCGGCCGGCATTGATAGTGCTCGAGGTTCGGATTAGGCGGAATGCTGCAGATGTGCCTGCTGAAGAGAGGGTTCAGCTGCGATCACTTGAAACCCAGCCATTGAAGAATTCCCGCTGTTGTGCAACCGTGGCGGGTACGACATCCGGGCCTTCTGAAAAGATGTCCACGAGGTCGGCTTTCCTTGCGTGCTTTCCGGCTTGCATCCTGTAAGCCACTTTCCCGCTTGCCATGCTCCTGGCCATGCCCGAGGGATAAACATTCAGGCTCGCGCCGTAGCAAAAAAGCAGAAGGCCTTCTGCCTCAAGCTGAAGCCGGATCGTGCAGAGCGCCTCAAAGAAATCATCGGCACTGGCCGTGGCCTCACGTTCCCGCCAGATGAGCTTCAGGCTGCAGTGGTCGCCAACCTCGTCCTCAAGCAACGTGGCGCGTTCGCCGTCCGCGCCGCCTATGAGGAAAATTGAATGCGTTTCCAAGGCAACTCAAGCCGAGGGGATGGACTGAATCGTGGCATGAGGCCGCCCAGGGGCAGTGCGCCACGTGAGATCAGGAGAGGCTCGACGGATCCATACCATGCTTCATTCATCCTTCCTCGGCGAAGGCACCCGCGGTTTGACCAGCGTAAGGCGCCAGCTGTCCCACTCCGGGTTCGCGTTCCACCACCGCTTTTCCTGTGCGATGGCATTCCTCACCTCCGGGTCCGCAGGCCCACGCACTCTCAGCGTCCAGGCCTGCCGCCGGCTGAGCTTTTTGATGCCGCAATGAACCAAGCTGCAACTGTGCGGATAGGAGCCGTCGACCAAAGAGATTCCCCAAATCAGGTCCTGCTTGTAGTCCACTCCCAGGCAAAGAACCGGATGGTAGAAACAGCTTTCGAAGATGTCACCGGGCTTCAAGTCAAGGCGCTTGTAGGCCTTCCCCATCCGTTTGTCAAATTCACGCATGAGCCTCCCAATCTTGAAGTGCTTCTATTCGGGCAACTATTGAGGACAATCCATTTGATAGTGAAGTCCGGAAGGCGGGAATGACGCTCACGTCCGAAACTCCCGAATCACCTCAATCAGCCCCACGATGTTTTCATTAAGTGCCTCGAGCTCTTCCGCGGGGACCCACCATTCCGTATGGTGTGCTCCACCCACTTTCTCGACCTTGTAGCGCTCCATGAATTCACGCCGCACCTCGAACCGGGTCACGCAGCCGTAGCCGCTGGCGGGCACGTTCCAGTCCCGGGCGATTTCAATCGCATATTGCTCGTTTGTCACGGGATAGAAGATAGGTTGCTCAGGCAAGCGCGGCGGCCACTTCCTGTAGCCGCTCTGCTTCACAAGCTCAAGTTCCTCCGGGCCGGTTGGGCGGTACAACGTGATCGTTTCTTTGTTCATCGTGAAGATTGTGCCAGCCTTGCTGTGCTGCAGCCCCACGTTAAACTCACCTCATGACCTGGACCGCGACCCTCGCACTCGACTACACCCACCAGGCCGGCAAGACCCTTGCCCACTTCCGCCACAGCGGGCCGCTGCGCATCCTGCAAAGCCTCTACCCCGAAGGCGACGCGATCTGCCACAACGTCATCGTGCATCCGCCCGGCGGGCTGGTGGGCGGCGACACGCTGGAACTGGCCTTCAGTGCCGCGGCCGGCGCGCACGGCCTCATCACCACGCCCGGCGCCACGCGTTTTTACCGATCCACCGGCGCGCCCGCCCTGCAGAACACCAAACTCACGCTGCAGGCCGGCGCGCGCATGGAGTGGCTGCCGCTGGAGGCCATCTGCTACAGCGGCTGCCTCGCGGAAAACCGCCTGACCATGACGCTCGCGCCCGGCGCCGAGCTCATGGGCTGGGACGTGACCGCGCTGGGCCTGCCGGCCGCGGGCCAGCCTTTTGAAAACGGCAGCTTCCGCCAGCACATCGAAGTGCCCGGTGTGTGGCTGGAGCGCGCCCAGCTGGCGGCGAGTGACACCTTGTTGATGGACAGCCCCCTGGGTCTGGCCGGCCGCCGCTGCATGGCCTCGCTGTTTTTTGTGGCGGGCAGCAAGCTGGAACGCCAGCGCCGTGAGCGAGCGCTGGACTGCGCCCGCGAAATCCTGCAAGCCCATTCGCTGGCTTCCAGTGCCGGGGCTACCAGCCCCGACGCCCAGGTGGTTGTGCTGCGCGTGCTGTCGCCGGTGGTCGAGCCCGCGATGGCCTTGCTCAGGCAGGTGTGGCAGGCCTGGCGCAGGGAGATGTGGCAACTGGCGCCCTCCACGCCGCGGCTCTGGTCGATGTAAAAAAAAGCGCCGCAACGCGGCATAGACACCCGCTTACAAGCGCATCAGCCCTCTCCGGCAGGTTGCGGCTTCCTGGTGAGTAGGATGGGGCCTGTTATCCCACCCTTGGTTTCCCAAGCCTTGCTCACCCACACACACATCAGGAGACACGCCATGATCCCCAAGAACACCATCTGCCTGTGGTACGACGGCGCCGCGCTTGAAGCCGCAAACTTTTATGCCCAGACCTTCCCCGACAGCAAGGTCGGCGCCATCATGCGCGCGCCGGGAGACTACCCCGACGGCAAGCAGGGCGACATTCTGACCGTCGAGTTCACCGTCGCCGGCATTCCCTGCATGGGGCTCAACGGCGGCCCGCTTTTCAAGCACAACGAGTCCTTCTCCTTCGTGATCGCGACCGACGACCAGGCCGAGACCGACCGCCTGTGGAATGCGATCGTCAGCAACGGCGGGCAGGAAAGCGAATGCGGCTGGTGCAAGGACCGCTGGGGCCTGTCATGGCAAATCACGCCGCGCGTCCTGCTGGAAGCAGTTTCCGGCCCCGACCGCGCGGCGGCCAAGCGCGCCTTTGACGCCATGATGACCATGAAAAAAATCGACATCGCCACAATCGAGGCGGCACGGCGGGGCTGAGGCCGGAAGGCGCGGCCGCCCCGCCCCCTCCGCCTCATTCATGTATGTGAATCCAGTGGTTTTTCCGCGTCCCGGCCAGGCTCACCCTCAGGCCGACACGCATGAAAGCCCCGTCCTACATGGGCAAGGGGCGTAGGGCACGGGCGGCCCGCAGCTTTTCCTTTCATGCCCCATGGCGGGCCCGGACCAGACTCCATTCATCGACATCCGTCGAGTTCGAAGAAGGAGTTTTGACCATGACAGCATCCCCGTATTTCCGCCTTGCCCAAAGCGCAGCGGCTTTCGGCGTTGCCGCCCTGCTCTCGCTGGGCGCCTCGGCACAAATCGCCTCCGGCACCACCGGCATCGACGCTTCCGGCGACGCCCGCAGCGAGATGAATGCCTGCCTGACAGGACGCACACAACAAGACCGCCAGACCTGCATGACCGAGGTGCGCAACGCCAACGCCGCCAAACGCGCCGGCAAGGTTGACAATGCCAGCACCGACTTCAAGGCCAACGCCCTCAAACGCTGCGACATCTTCAAGGGCGAAGACCTGGTCGCCTGCCAGGCCCGCATCGTGGGCTACGGCAAGACCGACGGCAGCGTTGCCGGCGGCGGCGCCATCCGCGAAATAGAAACCGTCGTCGTGCCGCCGGGCGCCACCAATGTGCGCGTACAGCCGCAGACCTCGACCGACAACATTGTGGTGATCCCGGCACCCAACGCCGCGCCATCGCAATAACAGTTGCCACTCGCTTCGCCGCGGTTTGATGAAAACCGGGATGAAGCAGAAGCAAAGGTGGGCCGCAATGCGGCCCACTTCTTTTTGGCCGGGTCTTGCTCCGGCCTGCGCGCTGTCTTCCCTCTCTACCTCTGTTCCTTCTGCGCCCTCTTCTTGGTTCTGCTGGCCGGGTCTCGCCCCGGCGGGCGAGGCACTTTTCTTTGCTTCGCCAAAGAAAAGTACCCAAAAGAAAGGCGACCCGCAGTCTGGGTCCCTCCGCTTCGCTACGGGCAACCTGCGCTGCTCAACTCCGGCGGGGTCTCGCTAAACTCGCTCCGTTTCACTGCGCTCAAACAACGCGAGCCCTGATCCGCCTCCGTCTGCGCTGCTCGGCCCAGCCAGGACGGGGAAGTCCGGAATACCAAATACAAATACCGAACTCCAATACAAACAAGGACACGCCATGGCGTGTCCTTGTGGTTTTCGGTATTCGGGGTTCTGTCTTCGGCTGTTCGGTATTCCGGGTCCCCTTGTGGATGCGCCGAGGAGCGCAGGGCCAGACGGATCAGGGCAAAAACTTGTTTGAGCGAAGCGAGTTGTTTTTGACCCCGTCTGGACCGAGCACCGCAGGTTGCCCGTAGCGAAGCGGAGGGACGCAGCAACCAGGGTCGCCTTTTCTTTTGCTTACTTTTGGTGTTCGCGTAACTTCGCTGCGCGAAGTGAGCGAACCCCGCGCGCTTAGCGCGCCTTTTGGCGAACAAAAGAAAACCCGCTTTGCGGGTTTCGCTAAAAGTGAGTTGCCGCCGGGCAACCCCCGGCCAGCTGTTCTTAGCAAAGTAAGGGGGCGAGGAAAGCGCACAAGGCCGGAGCAAGACCCGGCCCAGCTACCTCACTCCATCGGCCTTGAACATGGCCTTAATCCCCCTCACCGCCTGCCGAATCCGCGCCTCATTCTCAATCAACGCAAACCGCACAAAGTCATCGCCATGGTCGCCAAAGCCAATGCCCGGCGACACGCACACCTTGGCTTTTTCGAGAAGCTGTTTGGCGAACTCCAGCGAGCCGAGCTTGCGGTAGGCCTCGGGGATGCGGGCCCAGATGTACATCGAGGCCTTGGGGCAGTCCACGGCCCAGCCGGCTTCGATCAGGCCCTTGTAGAGCACGTCGCGCCGGGCCTGGTACTGGGCGGCGATGTCTTTCACGCATTGCTGGTCGCCCTCTAGCGCGGCAATCGCAGCCACCTGCAGCGGTGTGAAGGTGCCGTAGTCGTGGTAGCTCTTGATGCGGGCCAGCGCGGCGACCAGGTCGGGGTTGCCGACCATGAAGCCCACGCGCCAGCCGGCCATGTTGTAGCTCTTCGAGAGCGTGAAGAACTCCACCGCGATGTCTTTGGCGCCGGGCACCTGCATGATGGACGGCGCCTTCCAGCCGTCGAACACGATGTCGGCATAGGCCAGATCGTGCACCACAAAGATGTCATGCTTGCGTGCTAGCGCGATCACCTTTTCAAAAAACTCCAGCTCCACGCACTGCGCCGTCGGGTTGGACGGGAAACCCAGCACCATCATCTTGGGCTTGGGGTAGCTGCCGCGTATGGCTTTCTCAAGCTCGGCAAAAAAATCCGTGTCCGGCGTGAGCGGCACCGAGCGTATGTCGGCCCCGGCGATCACCGCGCCGTAAATATGGATGGGGTAGCTCGGGTCCGGCACCAGCACGGTGTCGCCGCGGTCCAGCGTGGCCAGCATCAAATGGGCCAGGCCCTCCTTGGAGCCTATGGTCACGATGGCTTCGCTGTCGGGGTCTATGGCCACCTGGTAGCGGTCCTGGTACCAGTGCGCAATCGCGCGCCGCAAGCGCGGAATGCCCTTGCTGGCCGAATAGCCGTGCGTGTCGGGCCGCTGCGCGACCTCGGTGAGCTTGGCCACGATGTGCGCCGGCGTGGCGCCATCGGGGTTGCCCATGCTCATGTCGATGATGTCCTCGCCGCGCTGGCGCGCCGCGGCCCTGAGCTCGGCCGTGATGTTGAAGACGTAGGGAGGGAGGCGGTCAATGCGCGCGAAACGGCGCTTGCCTGAAGAAGCGGACATAGGAAGAGACTTTCACGTAAGCGCCCGGAACCGTCCGAGCGACGTGGCCGGCAATGGGGCCGGCCCGGTGCAATCGTAACCCATGTAATTTCTGGTCACAGGCTTGGCGCCCGATTCAAGGGCGCCCTCAATGACCAGCGCGCTACCCGTCCCCGTCGTCCGTGAATATTTCACAAGAGGCGGAGTACCCAAACTTTGAAGGGGCAGATAGAGTTCGCCATCGCTCGTTGCCAGCAACGATGCCCGGCGCCGACCCGCCGCAACCTGTTTGTCCGAAGCCCTGCGCGCTTGAGACGCAAATAAAAGGCACTGCTGCCAAGCCATTTGCGCGCCCCGGATTCTTGCCTTTGCCGTGCACAGCACGGCGTTCTTTCGCTTCATGCAAAGCCCATACAGAACAAAGGGGGGGATTGGATGATTGAGCTGACTTTATTGATGCCGCAGGAAAAAGACCTGGATCCGATGAAGGAGGAGGATCTTTTTCTTTGGCAGGCAGAAGCCCCCGCCCTTGAAGCGCAGCCCGAGCCCAGTGAAGCCACCGCGCAGGAAATCGTCCTCTACCCGGAAGGCCAGACTCCGCTGCGCCTGCTTTTTGATACCGGCGAGCCCAGGCTGCAGGACCGTGTCGCAGGTTTTTGCAATTCGTTGTATGCCACCTATGGCATGGAAGGTGTCCGCGCCTTTGCCAGCAGCATTCTGGATCCGCCCGTCACCACCTGGGACCCCTCGGTCGCGCCGCGCACGCCCCTCAAGCCGCCGCTCAAGGGCGAACGGGTTTATCGCGGAGAAAGCACACCCAAACGCCATGTGCTGCTGGAGGCCTACAAAAAGCACAGGAAGGCGCTCGATACCTTTATCGGCCGCGCCGAGGAGCGCATCCAGGTCAAGGCCCTGGAAGTGGTCAAGGCGCGCCTCAACACAATGAACCACGAGCTGACGAAAGAGCGGGTCCGGTACAAGGCGCCGCCAAGGGGCTTCGTGGTCGATGCCGCGCAAACCGGCAGCAATCCGGACGGCCTGGATGGCCTGGCCCACGCGATGTGGGAGATTGCGACCCTCAGGCGTGAACTGGATTACTTCAACAAGCAGTACGACACGGCGCAACACACGCCCGGCAAGGGCGAGGGCTACTACGTCCCCAGCTATGCGGCGTTTCGCAAAAGAACCGGGCTGGTCGAAAAAGACCAGGCGCGCATCCGGGAAACCCTGGCCGCCAGGCTCGCGGATCACTGCAGGCGCTACCCCATTCTTTACAAGCTGTGGGACCACGATGTGGTGCTGGAGGTGGCCGACGCATGGAGCAACGCCCCGCCCCGGGACAGGCGGGACAAAGTCACCTACGCCACGCGGCTGCTCGACACGATTGATGAAACGCTGAACGAGGTCCAGGCGGCCCGCGGCCTGCTGGAGTCCGAGCTGAGGGAGGCGCCGGAGGTGGTCTGGCGCTACTCACCGGTGATCGAAGAAGCCTTGCGTTCGCTGCATCTGGGCCAGGGCGATCTCGCCTGGCGGGCCGCACAGGAAAAGCTGGCCTCATTCAAGGGTGAGATGGGTCCGTTTGCCAAGCTGGGCATCGGCATTGGCATCGTGGAAGATCTCGCCTCCCTGGGGGCCGCCGCCCCGCCCGTCGCCGCGCTGCTGGCGGCCGCCAGCCTGGCCTCAAGCCTGGGCGAGATGATTGAGTCGGCTGTCGAGGAAGGAAAAAAAGACCGCGCTTTCGCGGCATCTCTCAATCCCGCGGACAGCTTTTCCGCCGAGCAAGGCAACTACATCAGCGCAGTGGTCGGGGCCTTCTTTCTCATCTTCCAGGTACGCGGCATGGCTGCGCACGGGGGGCCATTGTGAGTCTGCCCGCCGATGCCGTCAGGATCAACCTCCTGCCCGCCAAAAACAGGCTTGCCACGGCGCAGGCCATCGACATCATCGAGAAAACAGTTGCCGGCCTGAAGAGCGGAAACTTTCGCAGCACCCGCATAGGAGACCCGCTGCTGCCGCCATTCATGGCATTCATCCGGTCCAGCAAAGACGCGGCCCTGGCGTGGAACAGGCTTTCCGATGCGGCCAAATGCCACTGGAAGCGGATGGACGCGGTTTCCGAGTTCAGCCTCAGAACCCATTTCCTGCGCGTCAATGAGCTGCTTGACGGGGCCACCGCCGTCTCCACGGCAGACCGCCAGGCCCTCCGCGCTGAACTCAAGCAATACGGGGTGTCCTTGTCCAGGGTGATGGACGAGGAGGCCGAAGCGCTCCAGAAGGCCAAGGGCAGCCGGGCCCGCCCCCGCACTGCCGGCGGCAATACCGCCGACATCGAAAAGCGGACGGCCCAGGCGCTTTCGGGCCTTCAGCGTACCGCGCAGGCCGGCGAGGCCCAATACAGGGCGTCGCTGGTCCAGCGGGCCTTCATGGGCCGCATGCGAAAGCTCGAAACCTCGGGCGCGGTGCTGTCCGGCACCGACGGCATGCTGCTGACGGCCCACAAAAAATTCACTGCCCAGGTAGGGACGTCAAGGCAGGCCGAATGGACGAAAGTGTGGGACTTTCTCTCCGGCGTCGGCCCGGGCGCGCCCTCGCCGGAAGCCATCAAGGCAGAGATACGCGAATTCGACCGCATGGCGCAGGCCTTCGCCAACAACCCGAACCCCGAAACGCAGATCAATTTGTTCAAGGGCATGGAGGCCCAAAGAAAAAGCCCTCTCCACAGCCGCCTGAAGGGCAAGGTGCTGGGCGAGCTGTTCGCGCAGCATTGGGTCGACTGGCGGTTTCACATGGACGCCTACCAGGATCTCGCCGAACAGGCCGCCGCGGCGCTAGGCCCCGGCTGGACGGCGCACAAGGTCTACGGAAACATGCGCCTGGGAAGCAAGGAGTACCTGGACCAGGCGATCCTGCTGGTCAACGAGGGCCTCGCCAGCGAGGGGGTGTCTTCCGCGCCGCTGGCCAAACTCTTCCTGGGCGTGCAGGTCAAGGTGGAGAGCGTCAACTCGTCGCTGGAACAAACCCTCAATGACGTGGTCCGCGAGGCCGCCGGCAGCACGCTCGAAATCGAGCGCCTCAACGAGCCCAACATGGTGTTTCGCCTGCTGCCCCAATTGCCAGGCGAGACGGCGCACCGCTGGGTCCTCAATGCCGCGGAAGGCGACTTCCCGGACAGCGCATTGAAACGAATGATCGAGTCCCGGGTCACCCTGCATCAGCAGACGATGCCCATGACGCTTGAAGAGTTCAACCTGCTCGCGCACGCCTTGCTGCGCGCAGCGGCCGACGCACTTTAACCAGAAGGAGAGCCATGATGATCGATCTCGCCGAATTTACGGTCAGCCGCCCACCCCGCCGCGTAGAGCCCACGGCGGAGGAGAACCTGCTGTTGATGTCGCCACTGGTCCGGCAGCTTACGCAGTTTCTGCACCAGGGTGCGGCACTGAGCGACCCGTACGTGACCGACATGCTGGCCACCTTCAAGGAAGACATGAACCATGCCGTGGAGCGGCCCGTGAATCCGGACACGGCACGGCAGTACCTCAGTGCGCTGATCCAGGACATTGAAATATGGCTTGCCCAGAACGAAGACATGGTCGGTGGTGAGGCGCTGAAGGAGAAGCTGTCGCTGGCGGAGGCCGACTACCAGGACCACTACACCGTCCCGGCCTGGAGCGACGCGCTGGCCGCGTATGAGGAGGACCTGGCCGGATGGACGGTGGCCTGGCTTTGCGAAACACCCAAGCCCCACCAGAAGCTGGCCTGGGCGGCGCGCTATGCGCTGGTGGTCTCCCTCATGCGGCAGCCATCGCTGGCGCTCACGCCCGACCAGGTGTACGCCAAGCTGAACCACCGCTTTGTCACGCTGCCCGTATCGCTGATGCAGGCCTTTCCCGAAGCACGCATCAAGCTGATCCGCGAAGCCTCTGTGGCAGACATGCATGTGGTGCGCAGTGAATGGCGGGGCTATTTGCCGGGTGAAATCGCCATGATCCGCAACGTGATGGCCGGCGAGACCTACCAGGAGAAAGACAAAAAACTGGCGGAAACGGAAAACATCTCTCTGTCCGAAATCTCTACGTCCACCAGCCAGCAAAGGCAGGACGAGAACCAGAACGAATCCGACATGAGCCGGGACTTGCAGACCCAGCTCTCCCTGGCCGTCAGGGGGCAGGTTCAGGCAGAGTATGAGCAGAACATGCCGGGCAGCCGTTACTCGGTGAACGCGGGTGCGGAGGCCAGTGTCCAGCTGGGGCGCTCCGACCGCGTCGCTTCGCGCATTGCGCGCAAGGCCGTTGCCAAGGCGGTGTCCACCATAGAGTCCCAGACGAAAGAGTCACGCCAGCGGCGCGAACTGGTGCGCACCGAAAACACACGCAACCATGCATTCACTTCAGACGACCAAAACCGCAGCGGCATCTACCGCTGGGTCGATCGTGTTGACCGCTACCAGGTGTTCACCTACCCCGACCGCCTGCAGCTGGAGTTTGAGCTGCCCGAACCGGCGGAATACGTCAGGTGGCGCACCGCCGCCAAAACCCAGGCCAATGAAGCCAAGGCGCCACCGCCATGGAACGTCACGAAAGAAATGCTGACCCCCGACGGCGTGCTGGCGCTGGCGTCCACCTACCGGGCGTCCAGCCTGCCGGTGTTGCCCGACGCCGAAGTCTCGGTCGTGCTGGCAAAAACCGCGGTCGCCTCGAACCTGCCCGACACAGCGGGACCCGAGTGGATACCACCGACGGTGGACATTTCAGTCGAGGTCGCCGTCCCGGTGGGTTATGCGGCGCACGCCGTGGAGTACTCGGGATTCGCGACACCGCTGCATGGAAAATGGATGCGCCAGAGTGTGGTGACCAACAACTATGCCAGCGGCGAAGTGGACGGCTTCCACGGGATCGTCGCCAACGTGTATGTCGGAAGCTCCAACGCCGGCTACAAGCAACTCATCGAGGAACAGGCGGTTCAGATGAGGGGGTCATCCCAGGAGCCGCCCCGCTACGGCCAGGCCATGCTGAATATCACAACCGACGCGATGGCTGCGGTCAATGTGGCGCTGTCGCCCCCGGCGATCGATAAATTGACGCTGAGCGCCCAGGCCACCGGCTGCCACTCATTCGGGATGACCTTCACCGTCAAATGCCAAAGAACCACCGAGGCTTTCGAGACCTGGCAACACGCCGTCTACGACGCCCTCTTCAGCGCGTGGAACGACTGGAACCAGGCATGGCAAAACGCCCAGGAGCGCCGTGCGCTGGTCAGCGGGCTGCCGGTCGGCGAATCCTCACCCGGAAGAAACCTCCAGACAGTGCGTGACGAGCTGAAGCGGCAGGTCATTGCGTGGCTCCTGAATGAGAGCCCCTTTTCCGGACGCGATGGCCTCAAGACCGCCGCAGCGGACGGCAATGGCGGGTTTCGCTGGCGGGAAACCGACTTTGAGAAAGCCCGGGCGGATGCACCCACCATCCAGTTCTTTGAGCAGGTCTTTGAATGGGGCAACATGGCCTATGTGTTTTACCCCTACTACTGGGCCGGGCGCGACAACTGGGACGAGCTGTCGAACCTGGAAGGCGTGGACCCGGAGTTTGAACGGTTCCTGAAAGCCGGCTCCTGCCGCGTGGTAGTGCCGGCCCGCCCGGGCATGGAAGCCGCGGTGCATCACTGGCTGCTGTACCAGGAACCCTTCCTCGGCAGGCCCATGCCGCTGCCCGGAGAGCCCCTGTTTATTTCCGTCGCGGCAGAAGTGCGTGATTTGACCCAGCCGCCGGAGGGCGGAATCCCCGGCGAGTCCTGGGACTCCCGAAGCGGGACGACCCTGCTGTGGCTGGACAGCTCGATGATGCTGCCGAAGAACACGGCGGTGAAACTGGGGGTCGCACCGAATGAACCCCGGGACCCCATCGCATTGCCGTGAGGTTAAAGCAGAGGGGAAACCGGGCCGGCGATGGCAGTGGCTTTGTGCGCAAAGCGGCTGCTTATCGACTGCCGCGGCCCCTCACCCCTGCCCTCTCCCAGAGGAAGAAAAACTAGATCGCCACCAGCTGCCGCACGCCGTGGGCTTCCATGTCCTTGCCCTGGCCGCGCGCGATGAACTCGCCGCGCTCCATCACCAGGTAATCATCGGCCAGCTCCTGCGCGAAGTCGTAGTACTGCTCCACCAGCAGGATGGCCATGTCGCCTCGGTCAGCCAGCATGCGTATCACCCGGCCTATGTCCTTGATGATGCTGGGCTGTATGCCCTCCGTCGGCTCGTCCAGGATCAGCAACTTGGGCTTGGCCGCCAGCGCCCGCGCGATCGCAAGTTGCTGTTGCTGCCCGCCCGACAGGTCACCGCCCCGGCGGTTCAGCATCTGCTTGAGGACCGGGAACAGCTCATACAGCTCGGCCGGGATGGGTGTCGACGCACTCTTGTAGGCCAGGCCCATGCGCAGGTTTTCCTCCACCGTCAGGCGGGCGAAGATTTCACGGCCCTGGGGGACGAAGCCTATGCCTGCCCTTGCGCGTTCGTAGGACGTGCTGGACTGGATCTGCTTGCCGTCGAATTCGATGGTGCCGGTCTTGATGGGGACCAGGCCCATCAGGGACTTGAGCAGCGTTGTTTTGCCTACGCCGTTGCGGCCTAGCAGCACGGTGACTTTGCCCAGGTGGGATTCGAGGCTCACATCTCGCAGGATGTGGGAGCCACCGTAATACTGGTTAATGTTTTTTGCTACGAGCATGTTATTGGCCTCTGTTCTCTACTGAGGGTGGAGGCCGGGTCTCGCCCCGGCGGGCGAGGCACTTTTCTTTGCTTCGCCAAAGAAAAGTACCCAAAAGAAAGGCGACCCGCAGTCTGGGTCCCTCCGCTTCGCTTCGGGCAACCTGCGCTGCTCGACTGCGGCGGGGTCTCGCGCAAACTCGCCTGCGGCTCAAACATGCGCGATCCCTGATCCGCCTCCGCCTGCGCTGCTCGGCCCAGCCAGGACGGGGCAATCGGGATCGGGAACGGGGACAAAGACAAACAAGGACTCGCCGTGGCGAGTCCTTGTTTCTTCAGGTATTCGGTATTGGTATCCGGCTGTTTGGTATTTCTTTCCCCGCTCCCACCCCTTGTGGATGCGCCGAGGAGCGCAGGGCCAGACGGATCAGGGCAAAAACTTGTTTGAGCGAAGCGAGTTGTTTTTGACCCCGTCTGGACCGAGCACCGCAGGTTGCCCCGCAGCGAAGCGTAGGGGACGCAGCAACCAGGGTCGCCTTTCTTTTGCTTACTTTTCTTTGGCGAAGCAAAGAAAAGTGAG